>ERZ827524.1691-NODE-1691-length-19049-cov-7.760714_pt1 | contig 19049 bp, 9 predicted proteins | sample MGYA00519702_ERZ827524 | MGnify/ENA primary metagenome ERZ827524 (study PRJEB31778, sample SAMEA3449341) | human gut metagenome | biome: human gut; feature: human-associated habitat; material: faeces | place: United Kingdom | collected 2010/2012 ...
TTTTTATGGATTTAACCGCTTCGGCGCTGGCGACTTTTTTAGACAAGTCCGTGCTCGCCATAATCTCTTCTAACGTTAGTGCGTCGGATTGATTGATTTTAGCGTCAACATCGGTCTTTAGCGAACTAACCGTCGTGGCGGAAACCGCCCCGATGTTCTCCCTTGCCTGCGCCTTTTGCGCATCATCAAGCGTCTGCGCCGTATACAGCACAGCTTCCTGCGGCGCGTCTTTTCCCGGGTCGCCCTTCTCGCCTTTCTCGCCCGTGTCGCCCTTCATCCCCTGCGGAATCGTAAATTCCACCATCGGGTTTTCCGCCGTGCCGCTCTGCGTAACGCTCGCCGCCGTACCGGCCTCGCCCGTCACAGCCGTGACGGTAAACCTTGGCGTTGCGCCCGTCGCGCCCGGGCTTCCATCCCTGCCGGGGTCACCCTTCTCGCCTTTCTCGCCTCGCGCGCCCGGTGCGCCGGGTTCGCCCTTGTCCCCCTTCGCGCCGGGGTCGCCCTTTTCGCCCTTCGCGCCGTCGCGCCCCGGCTCGCCGCGTGGACCCTGCATCAGCTTCTCAAACCGAATCCTCAGCGTCTGGTTGACCGGCTGACCGAACCCGTTGTTTGCCGCGCTCGATAGCTCGCCAATCGCCGCCATGACGAATAGGATTCCCGGCGGACAGGGCGTGATGACCTGCTCTGCGTCCGTCACCTCGCCGTTTTCGTCCACGTTGGCCTGAATCGCCAGCCGCACATCCCAGACATATTCGCGCGGTTTCAGCCTCGCCGTGTCCTCGCTTTCAAAGCAGACGACAAACCGCCCGTCCGCTTCCGGCGCAATCGTCTTTTCAATCAGCACGCGCCGTTTCGGTCTCTCCCTGACGGTGAAAATCGCCCGGTCGTTTGCCGTCGGCACATACCCGGTTTCGTCCGGGCAAATCGCCATCAGCGCCGTGTCGCCCGCCGTAATCGAAATCTGGTTTCCGCTTACGCGAAACATCGCTTTTCCCTCCTTTTCTTCATGTATAACCGGATTCCATCAACCATCATCCCCGTCAGCTTCACGCCGTTGAGCACCACGTCCTCCACTTGCTCACCGTTGAAGATCACCGGCACGTCGTTCTTGCGCAGGAATGTCACCCGCGCCGAACCGTCCGTGTTGACGGCGTTTCCGCCGCCCGCCGTTGTGGATGGGCTGTATACCGTACCGCCCGCGCCGGTGAAGCTGGGCAGCCCGCCGATGTAGCCGCTTCCGCCGCCTCCGCCTGCGCCGCCGCCCATATACCTGTTGCCGCCATTTCCGCCGTACCATCCGCCGCCGCCCCCGCCGCCAGCGCCGGTTTCCAAGCCGCCATCCGCCCAATACCAGTCGCCTTGTCCACCTTGTCCGAAAGACCCTTTATCGCTTCCGCCTGAACCGGGTCCGGTCTGTGTTCCGCCATAGCCGCCGCCGTACCAGCCGCCGCCCTTGCCGCCCTCGCCGTTGGCCTGCCCTGTGCCGCCTCCGCCGCCCGCGACAAGCAGCACCGCCGCCTTGTTGCCGGACAGGTTTTTCAGCTCGCCCGTCTTCGTGGCGATGTGCGTCGCGCCGCCGCCCCAACCGGCGTTTCCTCTTCCGCCGCCGTTATAGGGATTGTTGCATCCGCCCACGCAGATGTAGTAGACCTCGCCCTTCTTGCAGAGCTTGTAGCCCACGCTGTACCCGCCTTTTCCATTGGTGTTGTAGTTGTTTCCATAGTTTCCGCTGCCATGCAGCGCCGAGTTCGACCCGCCCGCGCCCCAAACCTCGAATTTGTAAATGCCGTCATGCGGAATGGTGATGCTCTGCATCCCGCCCGTGTAGGCGTAGTCCTGATAGCTTCCCTTGCTCGTCGTAATCGCCATGGTTCACCTCACGTCGTTGTAATGTACAGAATCCCGTTCGAAAGCTGGAACCGAGCGCCGACGGGTCCCGGGTCGCCTTTGTCGCCCGGGTCGCCCTTGTCCCCCTTCGCGCCCGGCTGTCCGCGCTCAACGCCCAGCGTCAGCACGAGCTTCCCGTCGATGTCGGCCATCTGCGCCGTGCTTCCGCTGCCGTATTCCCGCGTCTGCGCCTGAATGTTCATGTTCGCAAGCCGCTGCGCCTGCGTGTTCGCCGACAGCGCCGCCGTGCTCGCTTCCGTTCCGGCCTTCTGCGCCGCTTCCGCCTGCGTCTTCGCGCCCTCTGCCGCCGCGTTCGCCTCGGAAATCGCCGTGTTCATCTTCGAAAGCGTCAGGTTGATTTCCGTCACAAGCGCGTCCCATGCGTTACTCTGGCTGGGCGTGACCTGTGTGCTCGGCGCGGGGCGGCTGATGGGCGTGAAACTCCCCTCGTAACAGGTTTTCGCGCGCGTCTCGTCCGCCGTCGCGCCGTAGCTCACATAGACGAATACCTTCACCGCGCCGCTTCTTTTCAGATACACGTCCGGGATATCCGCCATCCAGCAGCCCGTTTCCGCGTCAAAGGACGCGATGCGCGTTTCCGTCTGGCTGTCCCCCGCGTAGCCGTATTGCGCCTGCACCGTCACCACGTCCCCCGCGAGGAAGTCGTCCATTTCGGCCAGCTCGTCCGGGGTCGGCAGCCCGCGCATCCTGAGCCTCTGCCCCGTGTCGTACTGGTAAACCCCGGCAATGGCCGCGTTCTTGTGCGTTCTGGATTCAAAATTGGCCTCGATCATCTGATTTCGCCCGCCTCCTTCTTTCGCCTGACCAGCTCGGTCAGCACCTGCTTTTTCGCCGTTTTCTGCATGTCCCGAACCGCTTCTATCCTTTCTTCGTCGCTCATTCGTTCCCATCTGCTGCCGCTCATCATCGCGCGCAGGCCGATCACGTCCCTGCCGCTTCCGTTGAACAGCGTGTCCGCGTAGGTGCTGTTCGCCCAGCGCTTTTCCTCGTCCGTCAGGCGGATTTTGAAACCCTCGTACTGGTTAAACCCGACCTTGCCCACCTTGAGTTCCTTGGCCAGCGTCTTTGTGACGCTCACCTCGTACTTGCTCGCGCTGACCATCTCGCCCGGCAGGAAGCTCGTTTCCCCTGTCCGATAGCTCAGGTCGATCAGCGTGTCCAGCGCCGCGTCGTTCTTTTCGCCCAGCGTCGTCCACGGGGTCGCAAAAGCGTTGAGGAAATGCAGCGCCGCGTTTTGGTTCTCCTGTCCCCAGTTGTAATAGCCGTTTTGCAGCGTCGCGTCGCCCGTGATGTCCGTCTTGACCGGAAGCGTCTGCCGCAGAAGCGGCCAGTTCTGAACGATTTGACGGTTGAGGAATTGCTTCACCGCGTTTTGGCTGTACACGTCCCGCACATAGGGGTCTGTCACCTTGGCCAGCGCGCGAATCGCCGAAGGGGTCAGGCGGCTCGCCTGATTCTCCGCGATGTTCTCTGCAATGTTGCTCGCGATGCCTGCCGCGTCGTTGTAGCCGCTGAACAGCGCGCTGAACCCGGAAAGGAACGAGTTGTCAAACAACTGGTTGCCCGTTTCCAGCGCCGAACCGTAGAGCACCGTTCCGATCAGCGCCGGAGCGTTCACGTCGCCGCCCATCTCTTCAAGCGCCCATGCGATCTTCGCGCCGATGTACAGGGGCCCGCTCGAAGGCTGCGCAAAGTCAAGCGGGATTTCCCAGTCGCCCAGCTTGAAATATGTGCTGTAACTCCTGCCCTGCGCCTTGCGGATCACGCCCAGCTTTTTGTCTTCCTCGTCCTCGCGTCCGGGCTGAATCGCGCCGAGGCTGGCCAGCAGCGCGCCGACGACGGCCACGCCGGTTCCCGTCAGCCCGCGTCCGAGGTTCATCACAAACTTTCGCTGGTCGAAGTTCGCGCCGCCGTTGCGCTTGCCGTCCCATAGGCCGTATTGGATGATTGCCCGCGCCAGTCCGATGGGGCTGTACTGCATCATGCGGCTTGCGACGTTTGTCGGCGTTTTGAGGAAGGGCATTATGCTCGTAATCATAAGGTCGATCATCGGGCTTTCCTGCCGCGCGCCGTTGATGGCGCTGACGACGTTGCTGTCCTCCTGAAAAACGCGCTCCGTCGCGCGAACCGCCGCTTCCGTCTTCATTTCCTCAAGCGTCATGTCGCGCAGGACTTTGACCTCGCGTCCGTCTGCGCGCTGCGTATCGGGGATTTTCGTTCCCAGACGCTTGATGACGGCCAGCTCCTCCGTGTAGCATTGCTCCCAGAACGGACGGTCGCCCACCTGCATGGCAAAATCCACGATGTTCTTGTAGGCTTGCAGCCATTCGTTGTTGAAGGTGCGGTTATTGCGGTTCAGGTCAAAGCCGCTTCCGTGGCCGGTGTCCGCGTGCGTCACGAAATAGTCCACCATCGTCTGTCCGATCTCGCCGGTAAACGCTTCCCGGCCTGCCGCCCGCTCCGCGCGGTTCGGCGCGTCCGTCGTTCGGTTGCCCGTCCGCTTGGTGATATATTTTCTTTCAATCGCGCCGCCGATCTTCTCGCTCGCCAGCTCCAGCGGGCGAATGAGAATGTTGCTGGAAACGTTCTTGATCCACGTCTTCGTTCCGGACAGCATGTTGGTGTATCCAAGGGCATTGACCTTTCCCATCATGCTGTCCTGTACGACGTTGGCCTGCGCGTTATAGACGCGCTGCAGCGCCGTTTTGCCCTCCGTCGTCACCGGCATGCCCTCAAGGTCTGCGCCCTCGGCATAGAGGAATGTGCTCATCTGCCCCGCGATGTAGTTCAGGTCGGCTTCCGTCACCACCGCAAGCCCCTGTTTCATCGCTTCGAGCTGCTGGCAGAGCGTCAAAAGCCCGTCGCCGCGCACATTGTTGTCCGTTGCCAGAATGGCCGCCAGCATGCGTTCCTTCACGGTCGCATAGCTGTATGTGTCGCCGACCAGCTTTGTCCCGTTAAGGCCGTATTGGTCGATGAGTTCCGTCTTCCAGCTTTCAAGCGGCATGTTCCACGGGTTGTCATATTTCACGTCGGAAGGCAGCTTGTCAATCTGCCGCTGAATCAGCTCCGCCGCCGTATAGACCTTTTCGAGCACCGGCGGCAGCGGTCTTTCAATGAAGCTGCCCTGCACCGCGTCGCCCGCCGCGCCGCTCGCGCCCGTCACAGCCTCCTGCGGCAAAACGGAAGTCCTGCCCTTGTTGAACGGGTTGTCCGGGTCGAAATCGCCCGTCTGGCTGGCGTTCTGTTCCCTTTCGGTGCCTTCCTTGCTTCTCTGCTGTCTGTCTCGCCATCCCTTCACCGGCGCTTGGCTGCCGACGGGGATATCGCCGTCCACCAGTCCCTTTTTCGCGTTGGCGTGGTCGGCTTTCTTCGCCGCTTCCACCAGCGCGCCCTCCGCAGTCAGCTTTCCGATGATCTGTCTGGCCTGCAGCGCCTGACCGGCATTTGTGCCCTGCTCGTCATAGGCCTTCGCGATCACATAGGCCGTCGTCATCAGCCCTTCGTTCTGCGCCCGGATGCAGGCCACCGCCGCCGCCGCGTGGTCGTCTGCCGTCCATCTGTCCCGCGCCAGCAGGTCGTTCACCACCGCGTCAATGCCGCGCGCGTTGATATCGTCGTTCGCCCGCTGCACCTGCTCCCGGTTGGTCACGGTCTCGTACTGGTCTCCGCGAAGGAATTCCTTCACGCTGTCGGTCAGCGTATCGAGCTCCTGCGCCGTCTGGTTGCCGAATTGGCGCGGGGCGACGGCATATTCCACGTCGTTTGGCATATCATAGGGATTGACGCCGGTGTTGCTTTGTGTTACACTAGTGTCAGAAAGAGATGCAGCACGGATATCGTGTGGGGCGCTTTGACGTCCGGCGGTACGCTGCATCTCTTTTTTTGTCATTCCGACAAAATCATAGAGCAGCATCGAACCGTCTTTCTTCGTCCCAACGACCACATCTGCATCATACAGTTGACCGGAAACATCAATTTGAACATTACCGTGAATAAAATCAACAATGTCGTCTTTTCTTTCATGCGTCAGTTTCTGACTGACATGATCTGTCGATGCCTGCAAAATCTCGTCCGCGTTATTTGCCGCGCGCATCTTGTCGGCGTATACGTCTGACTGATTGCGTTTAAGCCACATCGTATCTTTCGAATTGGTGATTTCATTTCGAGATTTGCCGGTGATCTGAATCTGATTGCTCCCGACGGTTACGCCGTTCGGGAATTTTTCTTTCAGCGCCTGCTTGACGGTTCTTGCCCAGTCCTTTTGAGGAACGCCCGCAAGAATGTCCTCTTCAACCGAAACGACGGGCTTTCCCTTTTCATCCCGTCTGATGGCATATTCCATCTCCGTCTGTTGTCCGCGCGTGACCTCCCGTTCTACGGGCGCGGTCTTTCCGAACAGCTCAATGGTCGCGTCCTCGCCGCCCATGCCCTTTTTCCACGTTCCGGCTTCAAGAATGGCCTGCCTGAGCGCATCCCGCGCCCTGACCAGCGCCTCGTAGTTTTCCGCCGCCGCGCCGCCTGCCTTTTGGGCTTTGCGTCGGGCTAAAAACTGCGTCAGCTTGTTGTAGACCCGAATCGGGAAGGACTGCTTCGCGCCCAGCAGGTCATATACCAGCGTCTCGCTGCCCGTCCTGCCCCATGCGCCAAGGGAAGCCATCAGCTTTTCCGTCGCTGCGGCGGCCAGCTCCTTGTTCACGTCGCAGGGGAGACCCGCGTCCTCATAGGTCTTGCGGATTTCCGCCGCGTCTCTGTCCATCGCCTCTGTATCGCCGCGATAGGCCGCTTCCAGCGCCGCCTTTTCGTAGGCCGCATAGTTCTTCGTGCTCTCGATGTAGTGCGTCAGCTCGTGCATGACCACCTGTCGCATCTGTTCGCCCGCGCCGATTCGGCTTGAGAGAATCAGCCGCCCGTTCTCTCTGTCGTAGAAGCCGCGCACCTTGTCTGCCAGCGGCATGACGATCAGCTCAAGCCCTGTCTTCTGTTTCAGGCTGCTGGCGAGCTTCTGCGTCACCGGGTCAAGGTTGCCGCGCGAAACGTCCGCGTTCAGATAGTCTTCCGCTCCGACTGTGCCGATGCTGGCCTCCATCCCGCCCAGCTTGCCTTTCAGCTCGCCGCTCCTGTCCAGCAGATTCAGAATTTCCGTCTCCGGGTGCGCGCTCGCCTCGTCCATCCGTCCGGGGATTTGCGCCGCCAGCTCGCGGAAAAAGCCGCTGTCAAGGTCAACGTCCGCGCTCTTGCGGTTGACGCGGAACTGTGTGCCGTATTGGCGGTTCACCTGCGCGATTGTCCGCAGTCCCGTCGTGTGCAGCACCTCGGCAATCTGCTGTTCGTTCAGCCAGATGCGCTTTTTTCGAATGTCCCTGACCACCGGGGCGATCTCGTCCATCTCGCTCTGTGTCTGCTCCCGCTCGGTCTGCCTTTGGTATTCTTCCTGCGCCTGCTTCTCCCGCTCGGCGATTTCCGCTTCCGCCTTCCGGCGCGCCTCGTAAGCCTCCGGGTTTTGCAGCGCTTCCCGGCGGTCGTAAAGCGCCATCAGCCGCGCGCCGATCTCGTTCATCCGCGCGTCGAGCTGGCCAAGCGTTTCCTCGTCCATTCCCATGTCTTCCGCTTCCGTATAGCTCTGCGTCGCCGTGTAGAATTCTTCTTCCGCCGCCTGCTGCTGCGCGTCGAGCTGCGCAATCTCGTTGTCAATGGCCTGCGTCCGCGCTTCCCGGTCGTCAAGCATGGCTTCCCGCGCCGCCGCGTCCTCCGCGATAACGGCCTTTCTGCCCGCCTGTCTCGCCTCTGCCAGCCGCTGTGCCGCCGCCTGCTGCATTTCGTCCGTTCTGCGCGCGGCGACCGCGCCCTGCTCGTTCGCGGTTTTCTGGTTTTCGCCCATGCGCACGCGCGCTTCGGTCATTTCCTTCTGCCGCGTCAGGTCGCCGTTCATCACCGCGTCGCTCGCTTCCGCGAACTGCGCCCGGCTGTTGTCCGCCGCCGTCTGCGCCGCTTCCGCCTGTGCGCGCGCCTCGTCGGCCTGCTGCTTGGCCTTTGCCGCGTGCGCCGCGCTGCCGCGCTCGTCCTTCCCGCTGATGATTTCCTCGGCAACGGCCTTGCTTTCCTTCTGCTGTCGCGCATAGTCGTTGAGCAGCGCGCAGGCCTGCTCGTCGCCCAGCGCCTTTGTCACGTCCAAAATGACGTTCTCCACGTCTGTCCGCTTGCCGTTCATCAGGTCTTGCGCCGCCTTCACGCCGCGCAGCGTGCCCACGCCGCTTCCCGCCGCGCCGGATAAGGAGAACAGCACCGCGCCGATGGCGTTCTCCACCGCGCCGCTGACAACGCCCTCCGCCGCGCCCTTCACGTCAAGGTTCTTTGGGTTCAGCAAGTTCAGCGCCATATTCAGGCCGTCCGTGAACGTGATTTCCTCGCCGGTGTCCACCTTGCGGAAGATTTCGCCCAGCGCGTTGTCCGTCCAGTTTGCCGACAATCCTTCAAAGAATTCGTCGTGAACCACTTCGTAAAATTCGTTTAGGGCAAACGCCTTGCTAAACGCCTCGCCAAACGTTCGAATCGCCGCAAGGCCTCGGCAAGCGCCCGCCGGGTTGCGGATGATCCGGCTTCTCGCGGCTTCCGTCAGCGCGCTCATGCCCGTCATTCTGCCCAATACGCCCTCGAACGTGCCGAAGTTCGCCGCGCAGTCAAGCCCCGTGTTCACCGCGCTCAGATATCGGGCGGAATCAATGCCATATCCCTTTTGCAGATACTCGTCAAAGTTGTTCTTGAACCCGACGACGCTGTACCCCGTGTTAAAGCCGAGCAGGCTGCTGCCCGTCGTCAGCGTCGTTCCCGCCGCCACACCGGCCGAAACCGCGTTGTAGGTCATGCCCTTCACGCGCCCGAACCACTTGAATTCATCCTCCGTCGCGTTCGTGCGCATGAATCCTTCCATCGTCGCGATGTCCCGGCGCACCTCCGCGCTGTTCTTGAGGAAATCCCCCTCAAAATCCATCGGGTCAATGCCGAGCTGGTATACGTCCGCCGCGCCGGCCAGCGCCTTTCTCAGCGCATTGGCGTAGTTCTCGTCGAGCGTCCCGCTGGCCAGCGCGCTTTCGATGTCCTTTCGGTACTGCGTCCGGCCATAAGCGCCGTATTCGTTCTGGTATCGGTTCTGGATGCGCGCCGCGTTGACGAGCACCATGCCTTGGGAGTAGCCCGTGTACAGGCTGTCCTTGAAATCCAGATACCATTGCTCGCCGCCCGCGCGGATGCCCGCGCCAACCGTGTAGCTCGCGCCCACGCCCTGACCGAAGGGAACGTCCAGCGCCGCCATTTCCTCATCGGTGATCGCCGCGCCCTGCTGGCTGATGCGGCTGGCCGCGCGCTCGCAAAGCGCGTTCATGTCCACGCCGCCCGTCTTGGCGTAGTATTCGTCCAGCGTCAGCCCCAGCGCAAGCGCCGTCTGCGTGTCCTCTTCGAGCAGCGCGTCCATCTGCTCCCTGAGCTGTGCCTGATAGTCGCCCGTGTCGATTACGCCCTGCGCGTCGAGGTTCAGCTTCACGCTGCTTGAATCAAACGGACTGACCGCATTTTTGCTCGCGCCCGGCCTGAAATAGTCATCCACCGCCGCCAGCCGCCCGACGTAGCCCATGTCCGCGTTCAGCTCGTCCTGCCCCGCCTGCGCGTTTTGGCGCACCAGCACCAGCTGCTCTTCGCTCGCCGTTCCCTTGAGCGCCGCCGTGCGCGCGTCGCTGAGCGCCTGCGCGCTCGCCTCTTCCTGCGCCCTGCGCATGTCGGCCTTGTCGAATAGCAGCTCGTCTCTGGCCGCGTAGATGCTTGCCAGCTCGTCCATCGCGTGTTCGTCCGTGGTGAGCAGGCGCTCCATCAGCGGCAGCTCCGCGTCGCCGCCCAGCGTTCCCGCCTTCTCCATCGCCTCGGCCTGCGCCGCCCATACGACCATCTGCGCCATCACGTCGCCCCGCAGCTCGTCCGGGAAGGAATCGCTCTTCATCACGTCGTACAGCGTCTTGACCGTCTGTCCCTGCGCCGCGATGTTCCCGTATGTCACCGCGTCGGCCATGTCGTTTCCGAGGATAATGCGCTGGCTGTCCGCTTCCGTCAGCGTGCCGATCATTCGCCGCGCGTTCCCGCTCTCTGCCAGCATGCGATCCAGCTCATCCTTGCCCGCGCCCTCGATCTGGTCATACCGTCCCTTGAGCAGCGCGTCCGCCGCCTCGCCGATGGTCTGCGCCTCGTGCATGCGAATTTCCGCGCCCGTTTCATCCGTGCGCTCCCTGCCTCCCTCTTCGAGGGAGGTGTCAGCGGAGCTGACGGAAGGAGTTGCCATCCATTCCGCAAAGCTCATCCCGCCCTGCGCGACGATCCGCTCTTCCGGGGTCATCTGAACGGGGCCTTGCACTTCCGGCGCTTTGCCGTTCGCCTTGCCCGCCGTCGGGAAGCCCGGCGCGGTCGATGCCGTCATCGTTTGGGAAACAATCCGGCTCTGTGCCTTCGCCTGCGCGGGGCTTTCGGCCTTTTCCTGTTCCTCCTGCTCGGGCACTTTCCCGGCCAGTCCGCTCCAAAATCCCGGCTTCTTCTCTTTCTTCCGGTCTTCCTCGGTCGCGCGCGCTTCGTCTTCCGCCTCGGCGGGTTCGTCGCTTGCGCTTTCGGAAGGCGTTTCCCCGCCCGTGATGCCCGTGTATGCCTTGTCCAGCGCCTCCGTCAGTTGGCTTTTCGCATAGTCGGAATATGCGCTTTCCTCGATCTCCTGCCGCGCCTTGAGGTAGGCCGCCGCGTCTTCCTTGTCGTGCTTTCCGTCTCCGTAGAATCGGTTCGCGTAGTCCTCTGTCGCGTCCCTGTATTCTTCTTTGGTCAGGTTCGCGCTTTCAAGGAATGTTCCCACGCCGTCCGCATTTTCGCCGTAGAATCGGCTGCCCTCGGTCTGCGTCAGCGTCTTAAACGCCTTTGCTGCCCGCGCGCGAAGCGTGTCGTCCGCAATGGCGTTGATGCCGCGAATCACCGTCGCCGCGTCCGCCGTATTGGCGTTGATGCTCTGCCCGTCAAAGCCCATCAGGGGCATTTCGGCCAGCTCCAGCATGGCCGTGTTGCGCGCATTGGCGTTCTTCTGCCGCGTTTCCTGCTCGCTGTCAATCTGCTTGTTCAGGCTTTGCTTCAGCTTCGTCTGTCCGGAAATGGTCAGCTCGTTGTTCAGCGCAAGCTTCATGCCTTGAAGGGAACCGCTGGTCTTCCCGGTCATGTCCATGACCGATTCGCCCTTGCTGTTCTTTTGCAAGCCGTATACGCCCGTCAGGCTCGGCTCGTCAAAGCTGGGCATCTGCGCCGTCTTCATCGCCGGGCGTTCGGTATTCGCATATGCTTTTCCGATTGCGCCCGCGCTGTAATCCTTCACCGCCGATTCTTCCGGCTTTTCGATCTGCGCGTTCTGCTCGTCGTCCTTCTTTTTTCGGTCATTCCACTTGCTCATAGGCTCTCCTTATCCGTATGAAATCGCGTCAACGTCGCTGCTTGCCTTTTTCTTTCTGCTGCTTCCGCCGCTCCCCGAACTTCCTGAACCCGTCGTGCTCGTCGTGTGGCTCGCCGTGTCGGTCGTGCCCGTCGTGTCGGTCGTGCCGGTCGTCTGCTGGGTGCCGGTCGTCTGCTGTCCCATCGCGGCGGAAATGGCCGTCAGGTAGTTGCTGTTGTACTCCCGGCGCTGCGTGTCCTTCAGTTCCTGCACCTTCGCCGCCAACTGGCTGGCAAAGTCCGTGTTCAGCCGCCCCTGCGTCTGGCTGTTCTGTTTCGCCGCCTGCGTGATCTGGTCTTGAATCTGCCCGGTCTTGCGCGCGTTCTCGTCCGTCAGCTCCCGTACAGCCTTCGCCAGCGCGTCGCCCTGATTGGCGAGCGTTTGCAGCGTGTAGCTGCTCCTGCCCATGCCCCGGTTCAGCGCCGCCGTCTCCACGTTCGCCTTGCTCTGGCGGTAGGCGCTGTTCTGCTCGTCGATGGCGCGCGTCAGGTTGGCCGCGAGGTTCGCGATCTCCTGCTCCTTGCTCAGCTTCGTCGTTTCAAAATTCTGTCGGCTGGCCTCAATCCCCGCGTTGAGCTGCGGCCGCAGCAGGTTTTCCGCAAACGCCGCAATCTCCTTGTCCGTCATGTTCCCGGCCAACCCGCCAATAATCTGGTTCAGCAATTCGCTGTCCAGCAGCTTCTTTGTCGTGCTCTGGCTCTGGCTTTGGCTCTGGCTCTGACTGTGCTCTCTGCTGTTTGTCGTCGAGGATTGAAACGTCTCCGTCGTCGTTCTTTTCGCCATGTTCTCACTTCCCTTCCAGCGCGTCTAACCGCTTTTTGATCTTCTCGATCTCCGCATCCTTGAGCCTGTCCGCGTTCCAGCTCGCCATACAGAAATCGCGCAGGAACATCGTCAGGTTTCGAACGTATGCCGCAAGCGTCCCGCCCGTCTCCTGCGGAACTCTCGGTTGCTTAAATGCCATGATAAACTCCCTCCGCCAGCTTCGCTGACACCTCCCTCAAAGAGGGAGGTCTTTCTTGCGCCTTTACGCCTCTTTTGTTCATCTCATTCCTTCTTTTAACCATCCCCTTGCCTCCCTCCTCGAGGGAGGTGGTCGCCGCAGCGACCGGAAGGAGTTAAACCTCGTCAAGCGAATACTCCGCCTGCACCCCGCCGTAAATCCGCCAGCCCGCCGCCTTCGCGTGGCTTCTGATTTTCAGCTTCATCCGAACGCCGCTCACCTGAATCTTCACCCGGTAGTCCTTCCTCTGCCTTTGCAGCAGAACCACCCGCGTCTTTTCCCTGCGCTCGGTCTTGATCGTCATTTCAACCGGCACGTCGTTCTCGTCCGCGTCGGCGGTAAACCGCAGCACGAAGTCGCGCTTCATGTAGGCCTTGCCCAGATCCATCCATGGCGTTTCCCACAGACATTCCATCGGCGCGCCCAGATAGCCGCCGCTCTCCGGGTCGCCGTATCGCAGCACCTCAAACGGCTCGTCCGCCTGCGTGAAGTACACCGTCCCGCCGACGGCAAAGAAGTCCTTGACGCGCATGCCCTTTCGAACCATGAACGTCCCGCGCTCCGTGTCGTATTCGAGCACCGTGTTGTTTTCGCTCAGAACGTCGCTCTCGCTTTCCTTGATGCACATCGCCAGATAGTAGATGTGGTTGCATACGCAGGCTCTCGCCGCGCCGTCCATCCCCTCCATGCGCATCCGCATCGTTTCATACAGCGCGTCCCGGCTGAGCAGCCGCAGCGTGTTTCCGTCGTACAGGCCGATTCCGTTCTGCGACAGGTACAGCATGCTCGTCCTGTCCGTGCAGATGCTCCGCTCTTCGACGGGGCCATCCGTGCCGTAGGCCTCCGTGATCGTGAAGCTGCTCGGGTCGGTGCCGCGAATTTCGAAGATCGTCTGCTCCTTCACCGCCAGCAGATACCCGCCGAAGGGTTCCAGCGCGATAAACTTGTCGCCGTCCCATGTCGGCTGGTTAATCATGCCGCCGCCCAGCTCCGGCGTTTCAGCAACATTCGTCCAGTTGAACGGGTCGTATGGCCGCGAATAGAAGATGCTGTCGGGATATCCTTCCGCGCCCGTTCCCCAGATGCGTTCCGCGTGCCGTCCCAGCGTCGCGAACTTCACCTCGGCGTATGCGTCGCCAATCGTCAGCGCCTTCTTTTCCACCCGAAGGTCGCTTCCGTATACCGCGATCATGCCGTCCTTCGCGTTGGAGAGGATCAGGATATCCACCGTCGCCCCGCCCTCCGTCGTCTCGTAGGTGACGGAAGACCACACGTCGCTCTTGTACCCCTCCGAGCGCTTCACCCAGCCCTCCGTGCCCATCGTGTAGGTGTAAATCGCGCCGCCCGCCGCCGCAACGTACACGTCCGCGTCGTCCGGCCTCGTTCGCCGATAGAACCGCGCCAGCGTCTCAATCTGCGCGCCCAGCGCCGGAAACGCGCGGCTCGTGCCGTAGCTCGAAGCCAAAAGCCCGCGCTCCGTGCGGATGTTCTGCGCAAGGTAGGCGTAGTCGGTGTTGATGTTCGTGTCGCCCGCCGCCTGATATACGCCCTTCGGCGCGGGGATTGTGAACCGCCCCTGATAATCGCTGTCTGAAATGCTCACCCTTGCTCCCTCCTTCGTTCTTTCATTCGATATTTTCCCTCCCCGCCTCCCTCCCCGAGGGAGGTGGCCGCCTCAGTGACCGGAAGGAGTCCCCGCAGGCGGCCAACGCCTTCACCTGCAATACCTCGCATCCGTAACATCATAAATGTGCTTGCAATGCGTCACACTGCCCATGCCCTGCGGCCTCAGCCGCTGCATGCCCCGGAGGAAGCTGTTCAGATAGAACTGCGCCTGTCTCTGCTTAACCGGATTTCCGTTGGATAGATGCCGGTAACAGATGTAGTCCGCCAGGTATGCCTGCGCACATTCCGGAATTTGCGGCTCGTCGCTCCCGTCCTCCATCGGGTAAAACGCCACCTCGCATACGGCGCGCAGCGTCTTTCCCGTCAGATCGTCCCGCCAGATGTGCAGCCCGCGCCCGTCCGGGTCAAGGTCGTAGCCCACGTCGCGGTCGTATTCGTCCCTCAGCTCCACCACGCGCGTGACCAACAGTCCCGGAACGGGCGCGTTCCCTTTCTCGTCCACATCGACGCAGAACGTCCGACGCGGTTTCAGGTATTCGCGAACCGCGATGTCGTAGCCCATGTTCGCGTAGACCTTGAAACTCTCCTCGTATTCGCTCACGTCCTCCGCGTTCTCGTCCAGTTGACGAAGCGCGTGTGCGATCAACTGTGAAAGCGTCAACTGATCACATCTCCCCGCAGTTCTTCAGAATTTCCACCACCGCCGCCGGCATTTCGCAGACCGTCCCGCGCATAAAGTAAAAGCTCGCGCCGTTCAACCCCGCAAAAACCACGTCGTCCCGGCTGCCCGGTGCCAGCGGCAGGCTCACCTTCACCACCTCGCCGTCCGCGCAGCCCGCGTCGGCCATCAGCTTTTTCAGATTTTCCTGCGTCTTTTTGCACTTGCCGGAAAGCATCGCGCTCGTCTTTTTCATCGTCGCCGTCGTATTGATATTTGCCATTCTCTTTTCCTCCATTCTTTGTCAAAACTTGCTCGTTCCCCGTACCCTTCTCCCCAGACCTCCCTCTTCGAGGGAGGGGGACCGCCCGCAGGCGGTGGAAGGAGTTCCCGCACATCGCGCGCCCTATCACCCTTCGCCCGCCCTCTCGAAGCCCCTTATACAACCCCGGGTGCAGGGTCGCAACCCTGCTCGTTTCAATGGGGGTTATGGGGTTCCTAGGGGATTTAAGGGGGAGAAATCGAAATCTCCCCCTAATCCCCTAGGCCTAGCGGAGCGCGTCCCATCGTCCGCAGACGATGATTCCCCGTTTCCTAAACGGCAGCAATGCAACTCACAGATGCAAATGCATCTAATGGTTGCAATTCCCCGTAACCCCGTAATGGTTACGAACTCCTTCCACCGCCTGCGGGCGGTCCCCCTCCCTCGAGGAGGGAGGTCTTAGGGAGCGGGGAAAGATTGAACCAAATCCCCAATCATATGCCCGACATGCGCCGCGTGCGTCGGGCATATGATTTTTTTTGTTTCCGAAGAATTGGAGTGAGCAGGCCGAACTGGCCGAACGGCGGGTTTTCGGCACGAATGACCCGTCCGCGCTCCATCCGCAGACGGACAGATTGTGGTATAATCTGGGTGTGGGGGTTACGCGAAAAAAAACGGTTAGTTTCCGGGTTTTGCTAAAAAAAGGTGAAACCGGAGTAAAAAAACCGTTTTGAATGTTATTTGGAGGATTCACAAATTCGAAATGCTGTGCTATAATTGGAAAAAAGTGGCGGGGAAGAGGACAATGTGTCCCGAAAATAAGTGTTACAGAAATGTGACGAAAACCCGGAAAGCGGGCGCGAAAACGTAAGATAACGGAGCATCATGTGTAACTGAAAAAATGAATGCTTTTCGCCGGAAGCCGCGCGGATTCGCGCTTTTTCAAGCGGAAAACAATATGTTCTGTCCGGATCATCCCCATCAAACGCAGAAAAGGGACGGACGGAGGCCGCGCCGCCGGATCACGCAAATGTGACGGGCGCGAAACAATTTCGTTTCCCCATGACGATAAAGCGCCGCCCGGAAAGGCGCGCGGAACGTTCAAAGATAGATACAAACCAATCTGAAGGAGGTTTTTCAAGATGAAAAACAGTTGGAACAAGGTTGTAGCGATGATCCTCGCGACGGCGCTGTGCGTCTCTTGCGGCGTGACCGGCTTTGCTGAGGACACGCAGACGGACGAGAACACCGAAATCGTCGAGGTGGTCGAGCAGCAGACTCAGGAAGAACCTCCGAAGGAGGACGCGCCGGAACCCGTGCAGGAGCCGGAGCCCGCGCCGGTGCAGGAAGAGCCGAAGGAAGAACCGAAAACCGAGCCCGCGCCTGTGAAGGAAGAACCGAAAGCCGAGCCTGCGCCCGCGCCGGTGACGGAAGAACCAAAGGCTGAGCCTGCGCCCGCGCCGGTGACGGAAGAGCCGAAGGCCGAGGAACCGAAGAAGGAAGAACCGAAGGACGAAGCACCGAAGGCTGAAGAACCGAAGGCCGAACCCGCGCCCGCGCCGGTGACGGAAGAGCCGAAGGCCGAGCCTGCTCCGGAAGCGCCGAAGGCTGAAGAGCCGAAGGCCGAGGAGCCGAAGAAGGCCGAAGAAACCAAGGCCGAAGAACCGAAGGCTGAGGAACCGAAGGCCGAAGAATCCCAGACCGAAGAACCCAAGCCGGAGGAGAAGCCCGTCGAGCAGCCGACCGTCCCCGTCACCAAGGTTGAGCAGCCGGTCGAAGAAGCGTCCGCCGCCGCCGAGGTGAAGAAGGAAAACATCACCGTGCACATCGAGTGGGAGGACGAGGACAACGCCATCGGCCTGCGCCCGACGACCCTCGCCGTCACCCTCAGCGGCTCCGACGGCCAGACCTATTCCGCGACCCTCGCCGAAAAGGACGGCTGGCAGCACACCTTCGCCGACCTGACGACCCAGCGCGGCGCGGAAGTCATCTATTATTCCGTTGACGCGGACGACGTGACCGATTACGACAAGGACGTTCGCGGCCTGACCGTGACCTACACCTGCACCGCGCAGCCCGTCGTTGACGAGCAGCCCGCCGCGGACGACGAGAACCTCATCGACGATCAGATGGACGGCGACCCGGCCGAGCTCCCGGACGGCAATATCCCGACCGTCACCGAGACGGAAGACGGCACCGTGATCGACATGGGCGAAACCGCCGAAGAACCCGTTGAGGGCGAGGAAGCCAACGCCGAGAAGCCCGCGGAAGACGGCGAGCTCGACGAAGACTTCATCCTCCCCGAAGAGGGCGAGCTGCCCGAGGAAGACGCCGAACCCGAAATCCCCGAGATTGATTTCAGCACGCTGCAAGTGGTGATCGGCGAGCCCCAGTATGACGGGGACGTGATGACCCTCCGCGCGACCCTGATCGGGTTTGACAACATCGACTACGCCCTCCAGTGGCAGTTCTCCACGGACGACGCGACGTGGACGGATGTTTCCGGCGCGACCGGAGATACGCTGGTCGTCCAGCTCGACGAGAGCAACGCCGGATGCTATTGGCGCGTGAGCGCCGAGATTTTCGGCTGGAAGACGCTCCCGACCGAGCAGGCCGCGCAGGAGTGACGCGCCCGTTTTTTCCCAAATCTTTTTCTTGAGGCGGCGCACCGTTTGGCCGCAGATTCGCTTTGATCGTTCCGGAAGCAAGGGTAATGCCGCTTCGAGATGAAACAGGAGGATAAGACAATGAGGGATAAAGTAAAACGCTTTTTATCCATTCTGATGACGGCGCTGATGCTCGTCAATCTGCTGCCGGTGGGGGCGCTGGCGGAAGGGGTCATGATTAGTAATTCGGTGCAGAGCATAGGGTGGTGGGATGGCTATCCCGTTTTCGTGTTTGTTAAGGTGGAAGGCGACACGACGGGTTTGACGATGAACAGCGACCATTGGTTTACGCTTGGCATGGTCGAGTCAATGCCTGGCGTGACAAAACCACCGCAGTATGTCTCCGGGTATCAGGATAAAATAAACGGTGTAACGGCAGATCAAGTAAAAAACAGGATGACAAGGTACAAACCCAATAAAAGCATCAACCTAGACGGAATTACATGGATGGGCTTTAAGTCTGACAGAGGTGCTTCAGACACATATGATCAATACAAAAATCAGTACTGTTGGCATTTGGATGGATCGATTAATATTGAAGAACTTAAGGTTAATTACACCATTCGATATGTTGATGAAAACAATAATAAAGAAATCGCTTCTTCTAAGACGAAAACGGGTAAAGCCGGAAGTTTTACCGAGGTAGAAAGAGAAGATATTAAAGATATAACCGGCTACACTTATACGGGTTATTATGATCCAATGCAGAAGCTCATAGGTGGCAAAGACACGGTTATCAACGTGTACTATAGGCCGAACTCCTACAGCTATAGGGTTGAGCATTACTACGACGGCGAAATAGACAATTCCAAAACCGATACCATCCATGCGTTGTACGGAAGTGAGGTCGATAAAAACACTCTCACTCTCAAGCCGAAAAATGGGTATGAGTTCGAAAAGACGGAGAACTGCCCGCTGACGATTGGAACGGATGAAAGTAAGAACGTTATTAAGGTCTATTACAAGAAGAAGGCCGACCTGAGCTACACGGTGAAGTACCTTGAGAAGGGAACGAACAAGAAGCTTCACAATGAAAAGACCGTGGAGAATCAGACGTTCGGGGCTGAGATCACGTCTGCAAGCGAAAAGATTGATATCGACGGCTACAACTACGACAGCGTGGAACCGGAAGAAAAGCTGACGATTGGAACCGGCGAGAACGCGATCACCTTCTATTACACGAAGCGGAACGACCTGAGCTACACGGTGAACTACATTGATAAGGACACGGGTAAGGCGATTATCAATGCAAAGACCGTGGAGAATCAGACGTTCGGGGCTGTGATCGAGTCTGAGAAGGAAAAGATTGAGATTGACGGCTACAACTACGACAGCGTGGACAAGAATACGCTGACGATTGGAACCGGCAAGAACGCGATCACCTTCTATTACACGAAGCGGAACGACCTGAGCTACACGGTGAA
>ERZ827524.1693-NODE-1693-length-19015-cov-6.922046_pt1 | contig 19015 bp, 21 predicted proteins | sample MGYA00519702_ERZ827524 | MGnify/ENA primary metagenome ERZ827524 (study PRJEB31778, sample SAMEA3449341) | human gut metagenome | biome: human gut; feature: human-associated habitat; material: faeces | place: United Kingdom | collected 2010/2012 ...
ACCGATTATCGAGAAACAATGATTGTTTATTATTGTTTCTCATTGTTTACTGCTGGTCACTGCCACGGGGGCCAATATCCCCGGCTTGTGGACACAAAAAACCCGGGCTCCCCTAAGCCCGGGACGGAGTAGTTTCCTAAAATTTCCAGCTAAAGCCAACCTCATACCCCGATCGGGTCAGCTCGAAGTCCCGCACATAGGATATGTCTACTCCGAAATTCCTGTAATATATGCCTCCCCCAGCCCCAACCTGCCCGAATGAGCTAGCAGAAGCTCTCAGAAAGGGGGACCATTTCTGGGACCTCGTTTCTTTGATCTGTTCTCGGACGGGGATATACTTGTACGTAAGATGCTGGAGAGTGTTGTATTGGATTATAGCCTCCCAGTCAAATTGGCCAATTTTGGGATCTTTGAAGAATGTCCCAGCGTATTTTCTGGTCGTATTCCAGTCCAATATTGTCCTTTTTACGCTCTCCAGAGTGTCCACCTCTTTTTGGTCCTCCTCAAAACCCCCACTATTTGTGATTTCTGGGGGTGTTTGGGGAACCTTTTCCTCCTGGCCCTTATAGATATATATCAATTTGATTGGATCCCTAAAACCCTCCCATTTTGGAACCAAATCCGGGACTTTGACCTCCCCCTGAATTGGGGGTAAATCGACGTACTTTATAACGGTCTTTTCCCCGACTGTTTTACGCCCGATTATAAAGCCTATACCTACAAGAACTATTGTGCAGAGTACTCTCTTTAGTAAGTCCATATCGTGTCCTGCGGGAGGGTTTTAGAAGCATCTACGTGGATAAAATTCCCGTCGATGCCTATCCTCCGGATCTGCAATGCAATGGCTGCCTGGAGGATCTTCATCCGATTGGGGCCCGAGGCACACCGGATGTCCACTGCCAAACCTTCTGTGTGAGCACTGTTGCCGGACCGACCTTTTGCCTTATCGTGTTCTTTGGAACGATAAGCGCAATTGAGGACGAGGGGGATGCCTGCCTTTTCACGGAGGTCATCCAGGAGATTGAGAAAGTCCTGGTCCATGTCTTCGATGGAGCAGGACGGATTGCATCGCTCGAATTCTTCGGGCTTAAAATACTTACTTGTCTTCATGGCATTCAAAGTCTATTTGAGTTTTCTTGCTGACCGATCTCTCCATGTATGACCGGAGAGCTCTGAATATGGGGTGATTCGAAATGATTGCGGAGTTCTCCAGAAAGCTCCAAAACTCAGTCCCGACCACAAAAGCAGCGAAGAAGTTGGCAAGGTTGAGACCCCCCAAGTTCGGGAGGACATGCACGTCAAGCATGTAGGCCATGCCAATACCGATAATGCTGAGCCCCAACTTCCAACACGTGTCCCACATTTTCTCGCTTTTGAACACATATTTTTGATGGGCTCGTTTGTGGCGCTTGTAGTCAGCAATATTTCCAGTTATGAAGTCGACTATAATGGCAATACAGACACAGAGGATAAGGACCTGGACCGGAGCTAAAAATCCCCAAAACCCTACAATGCTCCCGCATATCCATTTTCCCGCTCTCATGACTTCCTCCCCCATATCTGTTAAACTTATAATTTATTACGTCCTATAATCATTTTACGAGACGGGGACTCCTTGTATTCAGTACATGGAGTCAGTAACCGCAGAGCTTTAAGGTGATTTATAGCCTTCTCGAGGTAGGCTTCCCCGATGTTCCGTGCTTCGTTCGAGCTACGGATGATGATGTTGTCTTCTACTCGAGTGCTGAATTCGCCATCTTTGTACCTCACCCCGAAGGCAGTGGGGTTGATTGGATTGTTGACGATGAATCGGGAATACGCAATGTATGCAATGGCGATCTTGAGTCCTTCGCTTCGACCATCCCCGGAACAGCCACCATCATAATACCCGCCTTCCATGGCGGCAGTGTACTGATCTTTCGTAATGGTTACGTCCCCGTATTGGAAAGGACCGGGGCCGGAAAAGTCTGTCTCGTCGAGCCATCTGTAGAGATTGGCTCCTATGGCATCCACCAGTCTGAGAGTCTCAGCCTCCCGGATATATGGCTCCAGTCTGGCCGGGTCGTTGATGTTCTCGGCTATCGGCCGAACATTCCGAAGGTCGTTAAAGTTGAGTATCATCGGGCATGAGTTTTATAATCTCCTCGTCGTAAAGCCCATAAATGAGCTTTAGCATGTTTCTCTTCTGAACAGTGGAGAGCATCTGGTCCCGGATAATCTCCAGTACCTGAGTCATGTTGTCCTTGCCAATTCTGTCTGCTATAGACTCGCCGGCATTGTAAGTGAGAGACTGAATAGCGAAGTCGGGATTTTCCAAAGGAGCCCACCAGTACTCAAAAATCGATACGAAAGTCTCCTCCAGCTGCTGACGCTCCCGTACTGTAACAGAGTTGTAGTACTTGTAGGCATTGGTCATGAGATCAGCCCCAAAGTTAGCCCCCACGTCAACAGCTCGAAGAATGGGAGGCTGCTTGAAGGCTTGACCAATGTTCTCCGGGATGACTCTCTGCGTTACTTCGAATGCTTTGTCATAGTTCTCCCCGGAGAACCTTATGAACTGGGGCACCTCATCTTTGGACTTGCACTGTATGTACCACAGTTGAGAAGTGTTCTCGTCTCCTTGAAACTTGTTGAGCTCTTTCTGGGTCTCATTGACTTGGGACTGGTCTTGAGTCTCGTCCTTGATGTCTACCAAGATTCCAGCTGACAAGAAGTTGGAGCATGCGTTTCGGCCGGCTACGTTGGCAAGTGCTTCCTCAGTTCTCATGTCTGTCATCTCAGCGATGAAGATGGGGACCGGATAAGAGGGACTGCCTTCAGAGTCTCCGGAAAAGTAGAGGATCTGGCCATTGTAGTTGTCCCATCCGCCAGCTTCTTCTACCTGGTTCAGAATAACCTCCGGGTCCGGGTTGAAGAGATGAAACCACTCGATGTCAGACGGTGACCATCGGGCCCTCGTCTTATCTCGGTGACCCCAGTCGGGGTGATATGCTGTCCGGCCAATGAATCCACCATCGTCTGCCTTCGCAAGTCGGAGAGACTCGAACGGAATGTGGTGGATCGAACTGACGCGGAAGTTCATATTGTAGTTAACATGGATGGCGAACCCATGCCATAACGTGAAGTCTTTGCATACCATGCGGAGGATCTTGTCAAGCTTCTCCCCTTCTTTGTTGACCCGCAATTTGTAGATACCCGGATCTTTGAATCCGTGACCGTATACGAAGTCATTGTATATGCTCAAGCAGGCATTGCCGGTCTTTGAAGCCTGAACAATCTCGCTGACTGTCTGGGGAAAGTCGTTGGTATCTCCGTATGTTTGGATGCCATATTGTCTCCAGTCCCGGGATTCGAACTGAGGAGCTGATTTGATCTGTGCAACTTTCATACTGGCGTAATTTTAATAGTAGGAGGGACGGGAAGCGACCCCGTCCTATTACCAGTCCTATTTGGACCCTCCTTTTTTGGCTCCCTTCTTGGGAACCTCTGAAACGGGATTGACTATCCGGTTGTAAGCCTCTTCGATCTCCCCGGCAGACATTTGCGAGTCTGCATAGGCTTCTTTGATGGCTTCCAGATCCATCCCGGCGTCGATGAACTCCTTCACCTCTGTGTCGATGTCGGCGGGCTTCTCCTCGGTCTTCTCCTCGGTCTTCTCCTCGGTCTTCTCCTCGGTCTTCTCCTCGGGCTTCGCAGAATCGAGAATAGCGTGGATTGCTCCCATGGCTTTGGAGTACTCATCGAGCTTGGCGTTCAGCTCGGTCTGTTTCTTGTTCAGCTCTTCGAGTTCGGCTTTGACAGAATCGATCTGCTTGCTCAGGACCTGAGCCTGACGCTTTTTGATTTCCACGTCCTTGTCCGGCATCTCCTTGCCGTAACGTGCCATGAACTTCTCCAGCCGGTCGTTCAGGTCTTCGGGGACCCGGGTGAAGTACGAAAGAGCATCCTTGTTGAATGCGATGTGGTACAAGCAAAGCTCCTCCGTGATGTTTCTCGGAGTGAGGATCTTGCTGAACTCTTTGTTGATTGGGTCGTGGAGCAGAGTACCTGCTCGGAGTTCGTAATCGGGGTGTGCTACGTTTTTCATCTGTTGTTCTGTTATTCGTCTTAGTGCTAAGTCGGCTTCGATCAGGCAGAAGCCGCATCGGGAAACTGACTTATTCAAAAAGTACCGAGAAAGTTCGTCTACTTCTCGATGGAGAGCGGGATTCTTTTCCAATTCCAATGTATGGGCCCGATAGGCTTCGCCTTTCAGGGACCCATACTTGGATTGGTAAGCTCTCAGTCTTTCGAGCATGTCAGCCATGAGTGCTACGGTTTCGGGGCACCTACATAGGTGCTCAGAACGATGACATACTCTCCGTTGATGTACAGCTTCCGGATGTTTGCGTCGTCAATCTTGGCACCCCACTGGGTTTCCGTCGGGGAGGGCCCAGAGTTGTTGGTGTAGTACAGTTTGGGCGGATTAGCTGCGGCTCCTGAAGTATCGTTGACGAAGATGTAGTTTGCCGGGAGTCCCGATCCCGGGAATGCAACAGCCGGATTCGGAGACGTAGGAGCTGCGGGCATGTTCACTTCGGTAATTGCCTGACAGCTGTCTCGAGTCAGGGTGATGGGAACCCTATTTCCTACGGACCCATCAGTACTATTCAGGAACTCCATCATGCCCTTTACCGTACACCCGGTGCTGCCTCCGACAAGGAGTCCCTCGACCATGAGGTCTGTGGTCTGCTCGTCCGTGTTGAAGAGGCTCATCGGGAGCGAACCTTCCTGAGCGATTGTGCCGTTGGCCAGAGTTACCTGGTAAGCGACGCCGTCGGTCATTTCGGTAGTGACAGTGATTTCGGTGAGCTCCAGACCCGAGTCCCAGCCATACACCTCGTACTTGGTGTCCCCGTTGTCTCCGGTGTCGTTGTTCTCGACGATAGCGATGACGCGGGCATTGGTCAGGCCGTTTACGAACTTCTTGGCTGCTTCCGACTTCTTGAAGATTCGGACGACCACGTTGTGCTGGTGGGTCTTGAGATACGTGCCAGCATTGATGGTGTCCGAGCCAACTGTTGCGTTGGGCAGCGAGTCGACTTCGTAACCAGTGGCACCGGCCTTGAGGATGAGCGAAGAGATAACGTTGTCAGTTACAACAGACTTCGATTTGTCGACGTCCGAGTAGCTGAGGAGAATCACCCTGGCGGTGGTGCCGGCGATTGCCGGCTTACCACACACCTGGTTGGTGAATCCTGTTTTGATTTTAGAACAATCAAGTCCTGCCATTTTCTTAGATTTTTGAGGATTAGATACCTACCGAGAACAGATCCGGGTTAGTGAGCTTGGCATCCGCCCGACCCATGAGTTCTACGTAGACTACGCGGTCTTTGTACTCGTACCAGATCCGCATCTTCTCGAAGCTGTCGATTGCATCAACACCTATGCCGAGGACGCTCTTCGAGGTGAAGAGAATTCGATGGGGGTTGTTGAGCTTCGTGCCAGTGTCTTCCGACGTAGCGATGATCTTGTCCCAGATGGGCATTGCGATGACAGGGATGCCATTGAAGCTGAGAGCCTCCATGCCATTCAGCAGAGCTAAGCGAGCCGACTCGAGGCAGCAAGCGTCCATAAGAGACTGCTGATAGGCATCGTAGACCGACTGGGTAACGAGGATAAACTTGTCAGACTGCTGACGGAGCAGAAGCGGGGCACTAAACACGACCGACTGGATATACTCCTTTGCCTTGGCCGGAGTAAGCTTCTGAGCTGCGTAAGATGTCCCGGCATTTTCCGTAATTGTTGCTCCGTGCTGGGACGGATTGGCTGTAACCTGTGTGGTAATCTGTTTCCAGAAACCGTTGATGATGGTGAAGAATTTCAGGTCGAGCCCATTCGTAATGATACCGCTGTCGGTAACGTTCTTGGCGCCTTTGTCGTTGAACCAGAACAGGCGGTACCAGAAGTCCATAATGGAGCGCTCCAGAACCTCAATGACGATGTTCATGTAGTCCGTATCCGTGAAGTCCGGAATATCGACGCCGGTGCGGAGAGAGTAGATAGTTGCCGACTGCTGAAGGTCAGTGTAACACTGGGACAGGAGGATCTCCCAGATGCCGGGTTCCCATTTCAGCTTGCGGGTGTTGATGTTCCACGGCTGAGGAGTCGGGTTACACCCGGTGTTGACCACGCCGACCATGCCGCCCTCGCCGATGTAACCCACCTCAGTGTTAGTGACGATGTCGGGGAAGACTGTGTGAATGGAGTTGATGTCAGGACCCTGAATGGTGTCCTCCATAATCATCTCCGAGATTGCCTGAATGACACGTCCACAAAAAGTGAACTTACCCATGTCGAGGAATCCGCCGTTTTTAGCTGCCATAGTTCTTAAAGCTTTTGAGTTTTACTACTTGAGGATCTTTTTTGCAGCATTGACCTTCTGGAGCTTTTCGCGAGCTTCGTTCTTGAGGTCAGCTGCCGAGGGTTCGGGCTTCTTGCCTCCGGGCAGAACCGTCTTGCGGTTCTTCGGGCGGTAGTTGCTACCACGGAGGTTGCGGAGTTCATTCTCCTGCTCCTCGATGAGGTTCGTTGCCTCGTCGAGCATTGCCTCCAGTGCTGCAACGCGGTCCTCGAGAGACTCGGTGTCCTCCATCTCGATGCTGGTGACGATGTTGTCCTCGACGGTAACCACCCGGCCGTCTTCCAGAACGACTGTTCCCGAAGTTTCGCCGCTTGCGAGAGTTGCCTCTACACCTTCGGCCAGATTGTCCTCTTCGCCTACGGTCTGGAGAACGACCTGACCCTCAGCATCCAGATAGTCGAAGTTGGCGGGAGCGCCTTTCTTGCCATTCCGAAATGCCTTGACTTTGCTCATGAATTTTTCATAAGCGCTTTTTTCGTTTTTTGCCATAGCATTAAAAATTTGGTTTGTGTTGTATGAATTGATTTTGGAAATGAATCCCAAGTCAAGAAGTGATTTGGCATCATGGATGCGTTCCTCATGCATGACATTGCGGAGCCGTTCCCGGTCCTGACCTGTTCTCTCGACATACACGTCAAGAATAGCCTCCTCCTCCAGAGCAAGCTCCTCGGCAATGCTACGAGCATCGTCGGAAGTGAGCCAATCCCCGACCGGCATGTATACCCGGTGGATGAGTGCCCGGCAATTCCTGTTTGCCGACCGGTTCTCTGCCGGAGCTGCCAACAGGATGCACACTGCCATCGAGTGGCATCCCCCGACAATATTTGTATATATCGTCCTCCCGCTCATGCGAAGAAGATCGTAAATCTTGAAGCCCTCCTCAACAGAGCCCCCGTCACAGTCAATGTTGATGCACACCTCCTGTTCGTCTGGGTGTTCATCAAGTACCCGGCGGAAGGTCTCCACGGAGCAGATCTCTGAGGTCCCACCCCAAAGCTCCATCATGACCCGATTCTCCTCGGAGTCAATCGCGCCTTTTAAGTTGATGAATATCATGTGCCAAATTATTTCGATACAAATATAATTATTCCTAATAGATATTGAAATACTATTTGTGCTGGATTATTTAAAAATTAGCCCGGTTTTGAATCTGCACGTAGTTAGCATCTTCCCTCCGAATATCTTCGATTGTAGCAATCACTCTCACCTGGCCAAATGCTTTTTGAATTGCCCTCTCCATGTCAAGCCGATTCATGGGCTCCGACGCCTCAGCGAATGATCGGATAGCATATCCCCCGTCCGACCCAACTTTAGTGAACGGTACTCCGCCACCGAGTTCGTTTATGGCAGACAGGAGAGGAAGGAACATACGGCTCGATTTCTTGTTGATGATGGTCTCACCCCCTTCAGCCTCGATGTGTACTCCCCCAGCAGCATGACTGGGGCCTTCAATGTATTTGCCTCTCGCGGCTTTCGGCAGGGGAGCTGCCCAAAGAGCTGCCATCTGGACTGCTCCCAAAGCCGCAGCTGCTGCAATGAACGGGATAGCCAAAGGGAATCCCATTTTAGCCGATGCCATGATGGAGATGGCAGTATTAATGCCAATCTCGAAGGAGCCCATTGCTCTCTCCCGGATAGCTTGTTCCCGTTCGATTTTGGCCAGTTCTTTCTCCTTCTGCTTCTCCATCTTAATTTTCTTCTCGTTGTACTGGGCCTCCGTGATTTGGCCATTAGCGTACATGTTTGCCAATGCCTGCTCCTCCCGGCTGTATTGTTCTTCTACCTCCTGAGCCCGGCGCTCCCCGAGAGCACTGGCCAAGTCATTGAAAGCATTAGCAAAGCCGGATGCTATTTCAGCATACTCTCTGAGCTTCTCTATTCGCTCTTCCCATAAAGCCTCTTCATTCTCGGCCATCTCAAGTTGGATCTGAGCAATGGCGTCCTCGTTTCCTTGAGCTGCTGCCAACTCTGCCTCCAGATACCTTTTCCGGATCTCATACTTGGACTTGTGATTTAACTCGGCTTGAGCGAGCTCCTTGTCGAGGTCCATTTGCTGGAGACGAAGATTGTTGGCTCGGAGCTGGGCCTCCTGCTCATAGGTTTTCTCCCCGGCAGCTTTCCTGGCTTCGATTTGTTTCTGGAGCATCTCATTCTCGAGCTCCAGCTTCTTCCTTTCGTTGTCCGCGGCCTTTGAGAGATCTTCGGCATACTGTTCGTTGAGAACTTGGTTGAATCGGTCAAGTTGCTGTTTGGTAGCGTCCTCGCGGATCTTTTTGATTTCATCCTGGAGGTTCTGCTGAATCTGTTTCTCGAGTTCGGCTCTGTTGACCAGGAACTGCTCATAAGCGGCATACTCTTTCTGGTATTCCTCCTCGCTCATACCTCTCACGAACTGGGGAGGCTGAATGTTGGCCAGCTCCTTCATGGCGTCCTGGTACTTCTGAGTAACCTGAGCAATCTGCATATCAACTGTGCCTCCGGAAGCTACAGCCAATATGTTTGCTCTCACCCCCGCAAGGTAGTCATTGAGCTGTTTGGCTTGGTTCTCGTAGAACTGCTTGTCGGACCGAGCCATGGCATTCAGAGCCGTCTGATACTCCTTGTTAGTGATTTTGCCGTGAGCTTTTTGAAGAGCGAGACGCTCCCGGGCTCCATCCTGAGCTGCCTTGTAGAGTTTCCTTTCATACTCCATCCGGATGGCGATGCTCGTAGACTGGAATGTTGTTTGAAACCTGAGATCGTCTTCCCGGATTTTCTGCATGGCTTCCGAGTTCTTCAAAGCAACCTCCAGAGCCTTATCGGCAATGGACTGCTGAGCCTCCCGATTGGCTATTGCAGTCTCGAGAGCCAAATTGGCAACTGCGGCTCCTTCATTCTCGATTGTCCGGAACAGTTCTTGGTATCGACCTTTCAAGTCATCGAGTTCCTTTTTGGCTTCCTTGTATTTGTCCAAGCTTCCGGACCACGTGTTGAGCTCTTCCTCCTTGGCTGCAATCACCTTCTTCAAGGAGTCGAACTCATCCATTGCAGCCATCTGTCTTTGACGAGCTGCATTCATTTCAATCTCGCGGAGCTTGTTGGCTGTTTTAAGCTGAGCTTCGGCGATCTGTTCCGACGTGGCATGATTGGCTTTGAGATTTTCTATTTCTCTCTTGCCCCGGACCTCCTCGGCTTTGGACAGAGTGTTCCGCTTGGTCTCGATCTGGTCCAGTACGTATGTGGAGGCTTCGGCAGCTCGATTGTATGCTTCCATTGCCCGGGTTGCTCTCTCTTGAACTTCCGTATTACTGTTAAATGCGTTCGTAAGAGCAACCACTCCAGCCACCAATCCGCCCACTGCCGCTGCCACTAACACAACAGGATTGGCAGCCAAAGCCGCGTTCCAAAGCCATGTGGCAGCTGCTGCTGCTTTGGTGAGGATGTTGCCAGCTCCTTGTACGGCATTTTTAGCAGCTATCGCTTTCGTCTCGGCGAGAGTCTGGTTGATGCCAACCAGCTGAACCAAGTTGGATGCAGCTCGATAAGTGGCTTCGGTCTTGGAGAGAGCTGCTTGGAGAGAAGACAAAGAGGAAAGAGCCGTGATGATGGTTATCATCTTCGTCATGGTAGCATTGAGCTCCTCGTTCTCGCTCCCCAGTACCTGAGTGGCTGTGGTCCATAAACCGTAGACGGAAGTGATTGCCGAAGTTGCATCCGTGACAGCGACCAGTGTGTCGATTCCTCGTCCAGTCTGGTCGATGGCTGTATTGACCGTGTCCTCTGCCGCCTTGAGCTCCCCAGCTCGCTTGACCATCTCCTTGAAGGACGCTGAACTCGTATCCCCGGCTTGAGCCATCCGGATCAGGGTGTCGGTCAAGTCGTTGAGCTCCTGTTTCAGGTTATCCGTTGCCTTCTCGTAGTTACCAACTGACCGGCGATAGTCCCCGAGTGCCTCCTCCTGAGCCTTGAGCTCCTCGGTTGTTTCTGCAATGCGCTTGCCGAGCTCGGCTTTACGAGCCGCGTCCTGCATTGAGTTGCCCAGCTCTGCAAACTCGGCATTGTCCAAAGACAACTGGGTCCTCAGCTTGTTCAGACTGGCCTCCTGTTGGTTCTGGAGCTTGATGTTGTTCTGGATTTGTTTCTGGTACTTGTTCGCCTCAGTGTTAATCGCCTTGATCTGGTTGTCAAGTGCGTAGTACTCTTGAGCATTCTCCTCAGTCACTTTGCCCAGAGCCTTCTGCTGATCCCTCAGCTCCTGGGACCGGAGTTTCAATTCGGCTAACGTTTTGAGGGCATCCTCAGCTGTTACCCGGACATTGTAGATTGTACTTTTCTGTTCTTCGGCCATATTACATTCGTATTAGGTCCACTTTGGTTATCTTTCCAGCTTGGAAGTTGTTTATCTTCGAGACGTAGAACCAGAACCCGTGCTCTTCCAGCCATATGGGGTTGAACAGATCCAGACTTTGGATGTCGAGCGAATCCAAAAGAATCTGGGTCTGTAGGGTCTTCGGTCTTTTGAGGATATTGTTGATGAGCTTGTCGTAGTACTTAGGAACGTAGTAATTCAAATTTTTGAAATACGCCGTATATAGTCGGACTCGGGTAAGGCTATAGCCGACGCTTACCTGTGGCCACATATAGTCAGACTTACTGATATGGACGACCATAGGCTTACTGAGAGCATTGTACTCCCAAGTTGTCTCGGTCAGTTCACCGTTCTCCATCCGGCCTCTATTGATAGTCCAAATCGGGTAGTTAGCAAGTATATGAACCTTGTTTGTAGTGTCCTCATCAAAAAGGCCTTGGTTGAGCCCTGCCAAGAACCCAATTTGGAACAGGAGTTTAGTGGGCTGGAGATTGACGTCCGAGATTCTGAACTTGTACGAGTCAGTAACATTGTTGTCCTTGTTATCCTCCAGCTTTATCTCGTTGGACTGGGCATAGTTGGACAACTGGAACGTAAGTTTGGTGTCCTTTCCTTTTATCAGCTTGTCAGACCAATTTTTCCCGGACGAGCTTCGTCTGTTGTAGAACTCCTGAACCGAGTATGCTCTTGCTACTTTGGTGGCTGGATCCACGTCTATAGTCAGACCGAACAACTGGAAGAAAGCTTTGACTATGTCCCCCAAGCTCTTAAACCCAGTCGAAGCCAGGAGGTCATAGGTTAATCCGGGTTGAGGCTTATCCCCCGGGGAAATTTCCGGCGCGGGAGGGGCAGTAATGCTGACCGGAAATCTCACGTCAATCTGACTGGCAGGACGAGTGATTACGGCGAGAGTCCCGGACACCAGTATGTGCTCCCCTGCCTCCATCGGGATGTTGACCGAAACACTGCCGGAAGATCCGGACGTCCAAGATCTGGTCAACACTACAGCACTGGTTCCGTCGTTCTTGTAGTGGGTAACTCGGACTGCCACCGAACTATTTCGGATGGCAGAAATATTGGACCATGAGAAACTGAACGTGATGGTAGTATCCCATAGAGTCATCCAGTTGAATGTTCCGGGTTCGGTGCCCATAATCAAACGTCCGGCGACCGGGTCACTGAGAGTTACTCCGGGGGACCCTTGCCATATCACGCCGACCGTATCGCCAATCGGGGTATCCTGGATCCAGCCAGTTCCGGATGCTCTCGGGGCCCTAGGGTTGTCTGCCAAAACGGGGTAAGTGCAAGGCAAAAACATTTCGGCTCGGTCGACGGGGTCCACGTCGGTCTCGAGACTGTAGCCTGCTCGACCGAAGATCCATGTCACCAAGTCATACCAGTTGAGGTGGGGGTAGAACTTGTCCAACTCCCTGACTTGCCTGATTGCCTCCATAGAGACAGGGGGGACGTTCGGGTTCTTTTGTAGAGTTGCATACAGCCAAAAGTACAGGACTTCAACCCCTTCGGGGCCGGAGAGGTATCGCTCAGTCGGTCCCATTGTGTCCGTGTACCACTTGAGGAGAAACATACCATCCCCGGGGTCTTTCGCGTCAGTGTTGTTGAGGGTGTCGAACAAGTCAGCGGTCGCTCCGAGAATCTGGATTCCTATTGACGTGTCAGACACGTCTACGATGTTCAATACTGCTCCAGCCGGGGATATGAGTGCTCCCTCATAGAATAGTTGGCAAGGAAACTTCATGTATGGCACATACGAACCTGAGCCAACTACAAAACTGAATTGGAATGCTTGCTCGTTATGGGTCGTCCTGGGCAGACTGATCCGCTGGGAGTACGAGGCACTCCTGTCTTTCAGCTCCGCCAGATTGTTGATCTGGTAATTCATCGCAGGAGCATCCAGCGGGAGGTCCAGTGACCAGACCTCGCCGTCAATGCCTTTCATGAGTAGTTCGTAGTTCATATTACCACTGAGTTTGTTCGTCAATAAGCTGGAACTCGTAGCTAACAGTGTTCCGGGGAGATTTGGTGTCCCAAGTCAGATCAGTGTCATCTACGAGGACTCGTTGCCATGCCCCAATTTGATAGTTGTAAACCTGGACCAAAGGCGAGAAAGCAATCCCTTTGAGCAAGTTGAAGTCGTTCTCATCAAGCTGTTCTGCTCCAGCTTGGACTATGTTCTTAACCTCGGGAGCTAATTCCCCCCTAGCCTCGGAGGCATAAGGATCCCGGGCATTAGCCAATACGTATCGGTCTCCTCTGTCAACTTCCTGAGTATACTTCTTGTGTTGCTCAAACATGTACGTATCCCATCCGCCTTTTCGGTTTATCCAGCGAACATAGAATGGGTTGCAAGGTATCTCCGTGTCGACAAATATGATATTCCATGCTTTATCAGCAAATGCTCTACCGAAAACACTGAGTTTTACGTAGTCAGCTCCGTCAGCATCTTCGTCCTCAAATTCGTACACAAGCGGAATGTTGAGTCGGCTGGAAATGTCAAATTGATTTTCTACCGATTCCGAAGTCACCTTAATTCTAACGTCGACCGAGACAGCGGGACTAATTCCCGGAACTCCTTTCGGAAACAGGGTGACGTAGTACGGATACCCGTAGTATTTTTTTACGTACAGATTCCTGTTGTTGTCAGGAGTTCTGTCAGTCAATGCCAGTCCTATATTTGACCTGGAGAAGTTGACGTCGTGTCCTCGGGGTCGTACTCCTCGGGAGGCATACCGGACATTGAAATCCTGTTCGCCAATGCCTCTGTAGGCGTATGCCGATATGAGGTTGTAGTCAATGCCAAAGGAGATTATTGTGTTAGTGTACGGGAATGTTCGGGGGCGATCCAGGAACCCAGCTTTAGCTAAAAAGCTGAGATCGTATTTCTTCTTCGGCCCGAATCCCGAGTCTCTGTAGATGTCGATGCTTTCAGTTAGCGAGTTTGCTGCTTTCACTGAACTGGGGCTATAGCCGATAAAGTTCTTCCCGTAGGCCAAAGACATGTTGTTCAGTGTTACCTTCACACCCGATGTTGATCCTGTCTGCCCAGCATATATCCTCAGGACCGTGCTACCGTATGTAACGTTTTCGATAGGCGGGACTCGGGCAAGCCATGTCGTGGGAGAGCCAATCGTTAGGTCGGTCTCAGCAACCACGAGCACCCCATGGCCTTCTGAGTCTCCTTGGTATAGTGCGACCGTCAGGGGAGTTTCCACGTTCGCTGTGACAGAGCCAACCCGAAAAGCATACCATTCCCCGGGTTCCATCCTCCGGGGTATTACGAACTCTCTGAACCACTCTACATCGTCGCCGTCACTGTTGTCAAGCACCTCGGATCGCTCGTTGTCAATGATGTTAAGCGAGATCATGTCGGCCTCATCGAAGTTCTGAGTCTTGACCTCAAGCCCGGATGTTAGGTTGTCGGTCTCAACTGGTATTTGCGAATATGCTGAGAATAGGGAGTCGTCAGCCGGTTGTTTTGTGATTGCCATATCGCGTTATATTATATATCCGTGGTCCATATTGTTGTCGGGAGTGAATGACTCCTCGATGAGGACCTCCATCATCTTGTCCAAATGCTGAGACAGGTACTCCTCGAAGTTGTCCGCAGGAGTGTCTACCAAGTCAACGTAAATGTGATTGCGGTAAAGCTCTGAGCCCTCTCGCTTTATCTTCCATGCAGTGGCATTTCCGAATCGGATCAGATCCTTTGGGTCCGAGAATGTGATGCCTTTGAGCTTTGCCCACTCCATGATTATCTGCCCCAGATTGGCGGGGATCTTGCCAGGACCTCGTCCCCGGATGAGAGTGTAGAAGTAGTTTGGAGCTTCGATCGTTCCCCAAACTGTTTCGCCTTCTCGTCCCGTCTGAACTGTTATCTGAGCATAGGTTCTGCCCGAAGCTTCCTGCCCGGCGTCCTGTGATGCCCGGATGATCTCGTCCCTCATCTGGGTGAGTCCCTCAGCCAATATCTGTTCCAGTCCTACCGCCATTTGTTTCGAGGTTTGCGAGCATTGGCTTTCTGCTGAGCCTTACGCTCCAGTTCCTTGTTCAGTCGCTCACGGAAGAGGTGACTCTGCAAGTTCGTGAAAAGGAGGTTGTACACCTTGCCGTATTTCCATTCCAGGATCTCGTCCGGGTCCTTCGAGTAGTCCTTGGCCAGTGCAGTGATGGTGGCCATCTCGCCAACCACCAAAGAGAACTGAGCAATACCGGCTGCCTTCTCCTCAGCACTGGGCTCGTACTTGAGCTCAGTCTGTTCTCGCTCGATCCAATATTTAATGCCCATGAGAACCTCGTACCAGTACTCGACAATTTCTGAGGTGTTCCTCAGATTCCATTTGACCCCAAGACATTGCATTCCTTCCTTCATCTTGTCGATGTCGGTCATCTCCTTGTCAGTGATGACCCGGCCAAGCTCTATGCGTTGGCCGAACGTCATCTGACCGCCTTGTATGTCGATTCGCTGTATCATCCTACTATTGTGAGCGTGTTAAATGGATATTGCTTAAGCATCTCGGGAGCCGGGGTAAGGACCGTCGATCCTTCGGGGGCCTTGACTGTACAAGCAAAGTTATACCACAAGTTCCTGTCCCCCGGGTTAGACCTTAGGGCTGTGTAATACTCCGAGAAACGATTTGGTCCTATCCTATCCCTAATGTCCATTTGTAAGTATGCGTGACCGGTATCTCCCCCCGCAATCCCGGCAATTACAAGAAATCTCAGTTCTTTGTCAAACCTCCAAGAGGTATAGTCCAGATTTTCGGGGGTAGCTGGGAATATAGGCCAGGGGGCCACGCATCGGATCATTCTGCCGGACAGGTCAGTACCAACAGGCAAGTCTACTAATCTTTTGCCAATGTCGGGACCTTCGGCCCAAATGCACCAGTCGGAATATACAGTCAACTCAATGCCCACACTGACCTCGTTAGCATCAAATCTGGCAGATGGGTAGACTATTCGTACCGTGTTCATCATCTCCGGGTAAAGCATGCCAAGTCTGGAAGTCTTCAACCGAAGGAGGAAGGGTCTTACGAGCGTTCTCTCCAGCTCGTCTCTCAGGATGAGCCTCGATGTCGTCTTGGACTCAGCACTGAATGGGGTGTCACCTTTGTAGGCGTCATTGCCCATTGGCTCGAACTTACAGAAGTAAATCATCAAAGGCAATCGCTGTCTCTGGTGGCCTCTGTACGGGATGTCATAGTACCCCTGAGTCGGTTCCTCGATGTAGATGAACGTAGTGCTGACCGGATTTCCCTTTGAGTCCTTGATGACCTCTCCGTTGAGCCCAGTCTCAAATCGAGGCATTGTGTCCGCTTTGACATTCAGCATCCGAGCCTGGTCGCACTCGAAAACTGCTCCAGGTGCCAGGTCTTGAAGCATCAAGCGTATGTGGTCTATGATAGGTAAGGTCATCGTTTTGTGGGGATTATGATTTTGGCGGACTTCATGCCAGTCGCCTTCGGCTTTATCTCAAATATCATTCGCATGATGAGCATGTCCAGGAAGTCCGGAGATCTGCCAAGGAGCTGCTTCATGGTGTCCTTGGAGATGAGCTCTCGCTTCTGCTCAGCGGAGTTCGTGTTCTTGGACTTGAGTACCGTCATCTCTTGCTTGATCTTCTCCTGAACTTCGGGGGAGCAGATGATGTGGATCTGGCGCTTGTTGATGAGTTCCGCCAGCTTGAATGCGCACTCCGACTTGATATTGTTGTACGTCTTGGAGTCAATCGCTGATTGTCCCCCGTGAAACTCCCGGATGCCTCTCAGATAGCTCTCCAAGTAGAATCCAAGTCCGTCAGCGTCTGAGACGATGCTGGACCTGGGGACTTTCAGACCGGTAGCCAATCTGGCGATCTTCTCCTCCATCTCCTTGCCTTCCGAGAAGCTTTTGGCAACTGGAATCCGGCATACCATGCCATCCCAGGTTCCAACCACCCAACTGTCTCGTCCTTTCCCGGCAAGGTCAGTGCTGATGAACCTGTCGCCCGTCGGGAGTACGAACTCATTGCTGAACATGTCGCACACTGCATCATAGTCGACCAGCCAATTCGGGTCATCGTCATACTCCCAGTTGCCAAAGACCAGTCGCTCGATCTGCGACTGGGTCAGGTTCTGGAGAAGCCCCTCAATGTACGTGTCTGGGAGAGTCTTGTTGTCCTGGGGCAGAGCTTTGACGAACCGACGCCAGGGAGGTAGTTTGTTCTCCTTCCATGGCTTGTAGTAGTCCGTGTAGAGGAAATTGTTGGACGGGTTGCAGGTGATGAGGAGTTTGGGAGCCAGCTTGTAGACGTCATTCTTCCATCGACCAATGGAAGCCTGGAGGTTGGTCTTCGCCTCGCGGATAAACTCGCCACCCTCTTCGATCCATCCCCGAGTCATCTGCATGGAACCGAACCTCTCATACATGGGGTCACTGGGGTTATACTTGGCATCAATGAGGTAGATGCGGCTTTTGTTGTACAACTCGAAGAAGTTGTATTGGCCATTGAAGTGGTAGTAGTTCTCCGTGATGCCCCAGTGGGCAAATACCTCGTAGATGGAGGGAATAGTGTACCGGACCAGGTCGGCAGCCGTCTTACGCGCAATAAAATAAAATGTCTCCGGATAGGTGAGGGCATCGCCGGCTATCAAGGAACACCCGAGGTAGGATTTGCCAGCACCTTTCGTGCCGGCATACAGAATGTCAGTGACCGAGTCATCAAGCCATAACCGAGCCACTTCCTTCTGCTTCTCGTTGCCTTTGGTGTCAAATTGAAGCCGGCGTCCCATTTTATTTTACCTCCATTCCTGTTATCTGTTCGAGAGTAATGCCTCCCGTCAGGTTGACATTTGTCTTGCGTCCTTGAAGCACCTGGATGAGGCTGGCAGCGTACTTGCCAACCAGTGCTCCCTCAATCTGCTGGGAATTGATGGCGTCCTCGATGGTGCCCCCGATTGCAGCTGCTACCGGGTCTCCCGTGAGCTCCCCATACTCAACAGGATTGATGCCAGCGAACAGCCTGAATGACTCGATGGTCATCGGGCGGGAAATGTAGACGCTGCAGTCGTCGCCATTCTTATTCACGTGAGCTTGGGAGAAATAGTTATCCTTCATGAATTTGCAATACTCAATGAATGCAAAGTAAAGCTCCTCCGCATCGGTGGGCTTTACAAATTCTCCGGCGTCTCGCCTTTTCTGTCCCTCCTCCATATAGGCGAGCGGACTCATTTTATATGTACTTCGTGCCATGCCTCAAATATAATCAAACCTTATACAATTTAAAAATTTATTTCTGCACGACAATCCCCGGAGCGTCTAGCCCCGGGGATCTTTAATTTATTCGCTTACGCGAATGAGGGTCACGCCGAACCACAGGAACTTGACCGAAATACCTTGCGGCCAAATCATTCCTTCGTGGACCGTTGCGATGGAAGGGGTCCAATTACAGTACTTGGTATTGACTTCCGAGTACAAAGCCCAGTTTTTCCCGAGCTGCTTAAAGTGTTTTGCTTTCATTTTTAAAAATTTTTAATTTCGCGCAGGCGAGTGCCATCCAGTATTTGTGGGTCGAGAGAAGGCCCAATTTGGCACCAATTCTACTGGACCAATTTGGCACCAGTTCTACTGACTCTACTCGCCTACGACTTCTTTTTGAATTTTTGAATCCGTCTCTCCGCTCTCTCCATCTGTTTGATGGATCTGTTCAACTTCCGTTTGGGGTTGATCCACCATTGGCGAATTCCCCCGATAACAGCGAACAGACCGATGATGGCCAACAGATAAATTGCAATCATTTTCTACACCTCCTTTCTAATTTGTTTTGTAGTTTGCGGACTTCACGCCAGTCCTCGTGTCGCATCCATTCCGGACGGGATAGCAGAGTCTGCTGTCCACGTGCTATTTGCATGGTGGTCTTTTTCAATTTGCGGGCGTAGTCCAGTACCTCCCGCTCCTCTTTTGAGTAGAGTCCAAGCCATCGCCGGAACCCTCCAAGTTTTCCAGTTGGGGGTAGCCCCAATTTCTCAGTTTTTTCCATAATAAACAATATTTGACCAGTAGTAAACAATAAAATTCCCTATTGTTTCTCACCTAAGTGATTGATATTCAATTGATTAGGTCCCCATTTCTCCTCTCGAGAAACAATGTAAACAATGTTTCTGTGCACTCTATTTTGTGATTTTTCATTTCCTAAATTGGTCATAATTTTCCTCATATTCCCTATTCAGGTTTTCCTCCTAAATTATTGTTTACATTGTTTACAAGGG
>ERZ827524.1696-NODE-1696-length-18980-cov-7.983197_pt1 | contig 18980 bp, 17 predicted proteins | sample MGYA00519702_ERZ827524 | MGnify/ENA primary metagenome ERZ827524 (study PRJEB31778, sample SAMEA3449341) | human gut metagenome | biome: human gut; feature: human-associated habitat; material: faeces | place: United Kingdom | collected 2010/2012 ...
ACGGTATCCTGCCCAGCAACGAGGGCCGCGGCTACGTGCTGCGCCGCCTGCTGCGGCGCGCTGCACGCCACGGCAAGCTGCTGGGCGTCAACGAGCCGTTCCTGTACAAGGTGGTGGACACCGTGGTACACGAGAACGAGGGGCAGTACCCCGACCTGAAGGAAAAGCAGAGCTACATCACCAAGGTCATCCGCACCGAGGAGGAGAACTTCGCCCGCACCATCGACGGCGGCATCCGCATCTATAACGAGATGCTGGCCTCCCACAAGGAGAAGGGCGAGACGGTGTTCTCCGGCGCGGACGCCTTTAAGCTGTACGATACGTTCGGCTTCCCCATCGACCTGACGGCCGAGATGGCCGCCGAGGAGGGCATGACTGTGGACGAGGACGCCTTCCAGTCCCTGATGACCCAGCAGAAGGAGCGTGCCCGCGAAGCCCGCAAGGCGCTGGGCGATCTGGGCTGGGCCGGCGTGGAGTTCGGCAAGGACATGCCGGCCACAGAGTTCGTGGGCTATGACCGCGACACGGTGAACGGCGCGAAGGTGCTGGGCATCGTGGCCGAGGGCGAGCTGGTGGACGAGATCGTGTCCGGTATGGAGGCCATCCTGGTGCTGGACAAGACCCCCTTCTACGCCGAAATGGGCGGTCAGGTGGCCGACCACGGCGTGATCACCGGCGACGGCATGGAATTCGTGGTCAGCGATGTGCAGAAGAACAAGGGCGGCAAGTTCATGCACTACGGCAAGCTGCTCAGCGGCAGCGTGGCCGTGAGCGACAGTGTGACGGCGTCCATCGACACCGACCGCCGCGCCGCTATCCGCCGCGCCCACAGCGCCACCCATCTGCTGGACGCGGCGCTGGTGAAGGTGCTGGGCGACCATGTGCACCAGGCTGGCTCTCTGGTGGAGCCGGATCGCCTGCGCTTCGACTTCACCCACTTCGAGGGCATTACGCCCCAACAGCTGGATGAGGTGGAGGATATGGTCAACGACGCTATTCTGTCCGGCCTGCTCATTACCACCGAAGAACTGCCCATCGCCGAGGCTAAGGCCCGGGGCGCGGTGGCTACCTTCGGCGAGAAGTATGGTCAGACCGTGCGGGTGGTGACCATGGGCGACTTCTCCATGGAGCTGTGCGGCGGCACTCATCTGGACAACACTGCTAAGGCCGGCCCCTTCCGCATCAAGAGCGAGAGCAGTGTGGCCTCCGGTGTACGCCGTATCGAGGCCACCACCGGAAAGGTCACCATGGAGGACATGCGCCGCAGTCGTGGGCTGCTGAACAAAGCATCCCAGTTCTTCAAGTCCGCGCCGGAGACGCTGATGGAGCGTCTGGAGCAGCAGGCCAGCGAGATGAAGGCGCTGCGGCAGGCGCTGGAGAAATTCAAGAGCGAGGCGTCCATGGGCGAGGCCAAGCAGATTCTGGCCTCCGCCAAGACCGTGGACGGGCTGCACGTCATCACCGGCACCCGTCAGGGCCTGGACGCAAACGCCTTGCGGCTGATGGGCGACTTCCTGCGGGACAAGGATCCCCATGTAGTAGGCGTGCTGGCCAGCATCGTGGGCGAGAAGGTCACGTTCCTGGCGGTGTGCGGCAAGGAGGCCGTGGCGCGGGGCGTGAAGGCCGGCGATCTGGTCAGGACCGTGTCCGCCGTGTGCGGCGGCAAGGGCGGCGGCAAGCCGGACAGCGCCATGGGCGGCGGCACCGACCTGCTGAAGGTGGACGACGCGCTGGCGGCCGTGGACGATTTCGTGGCGGAAAAGTTGAAATAATGCGCTGTATTATGAAAAAATAAGTCCCAATTCGACTTTGTGTTCCAAACGGCTCCAAAGCCTTGCATCTTCAAGGGCTCAAGAGCGCGCAGGAACACAAAAGGGAATTGGGAGAAAAATAACAACAAAAACATATGTGAAAGGAGATGCGACCATGAAGAACGATTGCCTGTTCTGCGCCATTATTGACGGAGAGATCCCCAGCAAAAAGGTGTATGAGGACGAACAATGCTATGCCTTTTATGATATCGAGCCGCAGGCACCGGTACACTTTTTGGTGGTGCCCAAGGCACATATCTGCTGCGCCAATGCCATCACGGCGGACAACAGCGGTGTGGTGGCCCATTGCTTCGAGGTCATCGCCAAGATCTGCAGGGAGTTGGGCGTGGAGAGCTACCGAATCGTCAACAACTGCGGCGATCAAGCGGGACAGACCGTGAAGCACCTGCACTTCCATGTGCTGGCGGGGCGGGATATGACCTGGCCTCCGGGCTAAAGGAGAACAGAAAAAGGGCCGGCGGGAGCCGGCCCTTTTTTCTGTGCGGCGGTGCGGGGCGGGACGGGGGCGTTTTACGCCGCTGTGCGGCTACACCTTATCCACCCCCTGCGGGGGCACCTGTCTCCCTGCGGGTCGGTCGGTTCGCGGATCTGACAGGCCACCGGCCTGTCATTCAACACCGCGAACCCCAGGGGGAAGGCTTAGGGGGGGCGTGCCCTTAAGGGGAAGGGTGGGGGAAAATTTGGGGGGTGTTGCCCGTTTGCGGGCAACTTTTTTGCTTTTCGGGGATGGGGGCAGACGATCTTGATAAGGGGGTACGGATATGAAGTACAGAAAGAACGGGACGGACGCGGTGTGCGGACAGTGTGACCTGTGCGGCGGAGAGCTGCGGCGGGGAGAGCGATACTACCGGATCAGCGGTGAGAACGTGTGCAGGGGCTGCCTGGCAGATTTCGCGGCGCAGATACTGGCGGCGTATGAGGTGGTCGGAGGTGAGGCGGATGCATAAGACGGCGGCACCCTGGGAGGAACTGCGGGAGAAGTACGAGGCGGGCGGATATACCTATATGCAGCTGGCGAAGGAATACGGCGTTTCGGTGCAGACCGTGGGACGGCACGCGCGGAAGGAGAACTGGGTCAGCGGGTGCCGGAACGAGAGACGGCGCAGGGCGGAGAGCAGGAATTGCCTGCTGGAAATGACGCGGGCGCTGATGCGGGGCGCGAAGCGGGCGGCCGAGGAGGCGGAAAAAGGTGAGGCGTGCACCAAGGAGCTGAAGGAGCTGGCGGGGATATTGCAGACGCTGGCGGGGCTGGAGAAGGAACTGGGCGGCGGGACCGCGACGCAGACGGTGCAGGTGCTGATGGGAGAGGAGGTACGGGCGCTGAGCGAGTAAGCACGGAGAGAAGAGAGACAAGGGGGAGAGAACATGGAGGATATATACATCGGGACGCCGAACGCAAAGCAGGACGAATTTCTGCGGTGCAAAAAGAAGTACGTCGCTTTCGGCGGGGCACGGGGCGGCGGGAAGAGCTGGGCGGTGCGGTGCAAGGCCAAGCTGCTGGCGCAGCGGTATCCGGGGATACGGATGCTGCTGGTGCGGCGGACCATGCCGGAGATCGAGGCAAACCATTTGGAGACGCTGCGGCTGGAGCTGGCGGGTACGGCCGTATACCGGGCGGAGGAGAGACGGTTCGTGTTCGGGAACGGGAGCGTATTGCAGTTCGGATACTGCGCCTGCGACCGGGACGCGGATCGCTATCAGGGCGCGGAGTACGACGTGATCTTTTTCGACGAGGCCACGCAGCTGAAGGAGCAGTGGATGCGGAAGCTGGCGGCGTGCGTGCGCGGCGTGAACGAATTTCCCAAGCGCATTTACTACACGTGCAACCCGGGTGGGCCGGGGCATGGGTATATCAAGCGGCTGTTTATCGACCGGCGGTATGAGCCGGGGGAGAACGGGGGCGAGTACGCGTTCATACCGGCGCGGGTGACGGACAACGGGGCGCTGCTGGCGCGGCAGCCGGAGTATATACGGCAGCTGGAGGCGCTGCCGCCGAAGCTGCGGGCGGCGTGGCTGGAGGGGCGGTGGGACGTGCTGGCGGGACAGGTGTTCCAGGAGTTCACGGACGACCCGGCGCACTACGCGGACCGGCGGTGGACGCACGTGATCCGGCCCTTTGACATCCCACGGGAGTGGAACGTGTACAGAAGCTACGACTTCGGGTACGCCAAGCCCTTTTCCTGCGGCTGGTGGGCGGTGGACTTCGACGGGTGCGTGTACCGGATATTGGAGCTGTACGGCTGCACGGGAACGCCGGACGAGGGCGTGCTGTGGACGCCGGAGCGGCAGTTCGCGGAGATACGGCGGATGGAGGACGAGCACCCATATCTGCGGGGCCGGACCATACGGGGGGTGGCGGACCCGGCCATCTGGGACGCCAGCCGGGGCGAGAGCATTTATGAGACGGCGCTGAAGCACCGGCTGTTCTTTGAAAAGGGGGACAACCGGCGGATACCGGGGTGGATGCAGCTGCACTACCGGATGAGCTTTGACGGGGAGGGGTACCCCATGCTGTATGTGTTCGAAAACTGCCGGGCGTTCATACGGACGGTGCCGGGGCTGTCGTACAGCACCACGGCGCCGGAGGATGTGGACACGGGACAGGAGGACCACGCGGCGGATGAGAGCCGGTATTTCTGCATGATGCGGCCCATCGCGCCCCGGGAGAGGACGGAGATACGGCGGGAGCCGTGAGAAACCGGGGGAGGGGCTGCGCCCCTCCCCCGGTCCAAATTCCATAAATGACGAAAATGCGGAATTTTACACAAAGGGGCTGGACAAATTATGCAGCTGTGCTATAATATGACTATCCGCAGAGGTACCTCTGCTTTGGCGTTTTAAGCTTGTTAAAACGAAGCACCCTGCGGAAATCTAAAAAACCCGGGGTAAGAAAAATGAAAAAGATATTGGCAACCATTTTGGCGCTGGTGTTGGCGATCGGCGTCGCGACGATGGCGTGGGCGACGGAGACGGCGGCTGAGAAGGTCGCAAAAGTCGGAGAGACTGAGTATGCGACGCTGCAGGAGGCGGTGAATGCTGCGGACGGTAAGACCGTTCAGCTGCTACAGGATGTTACTGCCAGCATCACTATCGAGAGCGGCAAGACGGTCACGCTGGACCTGAATGGTAAGACGCTGACCAATGAAGATGGTCAGCATACCATTACCAATAATGGTACGCTGACGATCGTTGATACCAGTGCAGCGAAGAGCGGCACGGTGGATAATGTGACACACGCAAAGGGTGCTATCGTAAACTATGGTGTTACGGTGTTAAATGGCGGTACGTTTGAGCGTTCTCAGGAAAAAGGAACATACTCGCCCTACGGGAATGGTGGCAATAGCTGGTATACTATTGCCAACTATGGAAAGATGGAAATCAATGCGGGTGTTACCGTGTATAATAATGGCGGTTACTCCAGCATGATTCGCAACGTTGGTGAAGGCCCTGATGCTTCTACCCTGACCATCAACGGAGGTACGTTCAGCGGCGGTATCAACACGGTCAAGAATGACGAAGCCGGCGTGCTGGTCATAAACGGCGGTAACTTTTCCAACACTGCGCAGTATGTTATCATGAACTGGCACAAGACTACTATTAACAATGGCACCTTTGAGACACTGGAATCTGCTGAGGCGGTGCTGTTTACGTCTAATTGGGGTGGCGACGCAGGCGCTGCAACTTCTGCGGGTGAACTGACTATTACAGGCGGTACATTTAAGCGCGCGACCAACACGCAGAAGATGATCGTGGATGCCTATGACGCGAACAATACGGGTACTGCTTCTATTTCCGGCGGTACCTTTGACGCCGATGTGAGCCAGTACCTGGAGAGCGGCAAGCAGCAGAACGCTGACGGCTCCGTGGGCAACATCCCCCGCTACTACTACAACTCCACTACCACCACCGACACCAAGAAGGACGACAACAAGGGCACCAGCCCCAAGACCTTTGACGCGGGCGTGGGTATCTACGCCGTGACGGCGGTGCTGTCCGTGACCGGTATGGCGTGGACCGCTAAAAAGCGTCACTAAGAGCAAATAAAAAAGAAAGCCCGTAAGGGCTTTCTTTTTTTGCGCTTTTTTTGGTGGGAAGGCTGGGGAAAAAAATTTGGGGTGTTGCACGTTTGCGGGCAACTTTCGGGCTGGGCGGGGGCAGGGACAGAACATGAAAGGGAGGTGCTCGGATGGAGCAGGAGACAAGGACCGCGCGGGACGCCGGTGCTCCGGTGAAGATCGGGGCGGAGGCGGTACGGGCCGCGGCGGAGGTGCTGCGGCGCTATCGCGCGGGCAAGCAAAATCTGGACAGGCGCATCATCGACAACGAGCAGTTCTGGAAGCTGCGGCACTGGGAGCAGATGGAGAAGGCGGGCGAGGGCGGCAATCCGGAGGACGTGCGGCCGGCCAGCGGCTGGCTGGTGAACTGCATCCTCAGCAAGCACGCGGACGCCATGGACTGCTATCCGGAGCCGACGGTGCTGCCCCGGGAGCCGGGAGACCGGCAGGAGGCAGAGACGCTGAGCCGTATCCTGCCGGTGCTGCTGAAAAACGACCGGTTCAGGCGGACGTATTCCAAGGCGTGGTGGGACAAGCTGAAGTCCGGGTGCGCCGTGTACGGCGTGTTCTGGGACAACGAAAAGCTGCACGGGCTGGGCGACGTGAGCATCCGCAGCATGGACGTGCTGAACCTGTTTTGGGAGCCGGGGGTCACGGACATACAGGAGTCGGAGCACTTTTTCTGCACGGAGCTGGTGCCCAACAACCATCTGGTGCGGAGATGGCCGGAGCTGGAGGGGAAGCTGGGGCGCGGCGGCGCGCAGGTGAGCCGGTATCTGTTCGACGACAAGGTGGACACGTCGGAGCAGTCGCTGGTGGTGGACTGGTACTACCACACGGAGCGTGAGGGACGGCAGGTGCTGCAGTACTGCAAGTTCGTGGGGGAGAATGTGCTGTATGCCACGGAGAACGACCCGGAGATGGCGGCGCGGGGCTGGTACGACCACGGGAAGTACCCGTTCGTGTTCGATACGCTGTTTCCCGAGGAGGGGACGCCCTGCGGGTATGGGTATGTGGATCTGTGCAAGTCGGCGCAGAAGCAAATCGACCTGATGAACCAGGCTATTCTGAAAAACACGCTGGCGGCGGCGACACCGCGGTTTTTCATCCGGGCGGACGGCGCGGTGAACGAGAACGAGTATGCCGACTGGACGAGGCCCTTCGTACACACCAACGGGAACCTGGGTGCGGACTCCATCGCACCGATCCGGGTGCCGGCGCTGGACAGCGTGTATGTGGCGGTGCTGCAGAACAAGATCGCGGAGATGAAGGAGACGGCGGGCAACCGGGACGTGATGAGCGGCGGCACCGCCGGCGGCGTGACGGCGGCCACGGCTATTGCGGCTTTGCAGGAGGCGGGCGGCAAGCTGTCGCGGAACATGATCGACGACGGGTATGAGGCGTTTTCACAGGTGGTGACGCTGTGCATCGAGCTGATCCGGCAGTTTTACGACGTGCCGCGGCAGTTCCGGCTGCTGGGCCGGGACGGCGGGGCGTTCGTCGCCTACGGCAACGGGGGCCTGCGGCCCAGGGCGCTGCTGACCGGGGGCTATCGCGTGCCGGAGTTCGACCTGGAGGTGATGGCACAGGACGAGACGCCGTACCAGACCATGGAGTACAACCAGTTGGCCCTGCAGCTGTTTCAGATGGGGTTCTTCCGCAGCGATATGGCGGAGCAGGCGCTGCGGTGCCTGGAGCTGATGCAGTTCCGCAGCAAGGACACGCTGGCGGAGGTCATCCGGCAGGGACAGAAGGAGACGGACCAGAAGGCGTGGCTGACGGAGGCGCTGCGGCGGGCGGTGACGCTGCTGGACAAGAGCCAGGGGACCCATCTGGCAGAGGCGCTGGAACGGGAACTGGAAAAACGGGAGAGCAGCGGCGGAAAGGCGGCGGTGCGCCGTAGCAGCGACGCGGTGACGCGGCAGCGGCAGGCCACGCGGCAGGCGGTACGGCCCAGATGATACGGGCCAGCTGCGGCGGCGCGCACCTTACGGTGCGGGGCCACGCCGGGTACGGCGAGTATGGGAAGGACATCGTATGCGCGGCGGCGTCCGCGCTGGTGTACGCGCTGGCGGGGAGATTGCGGGAGACAGGGCGGCTGGAACGGTTCCAAAGCGCGCCGGGATACGCGGAGATCGCGGGGACAGGGGACTGTGTCCGGGAGTTCGCGCTGGTGCGGTGCGGGCTGGCGCTGCTGGCGCGGCAATACCCCGGCAGGGTGGAAGTTGGGTCGTGACCTACCACGGGGAGGAGAGTTCGGATGGACGAGCTGGAAAAGACGGCGCAGGAGACTGCGGAGGAGACGGGCGGAATGGCTCCCGACGCCGGGGAGCAGCAGGTACCTGACGGGGAACAGGGGGTACCCGGCGGGGAAGAGGACTTCGAGACGCTGATACGTGGCCGGTACAAGGGGGAATTCGACGCACGGGTGCGGCGAATACTGGACGGACGGCTGCGGGGACTGCGGCAGGAGAACGAGAGGCTGCGGGAGATGGCGGCCGCGGCGGAGACGGCGCGGCAGCGGGAGCAGGAGGCGCAGCTGCAGGCCGCGATGGAATTCGCGGTGATCCGGGCGCGGCAGCAGATGGCCCAGGCCATCGCCAGCGGCGGCAGCCGCGTGGCGGAGAACGGCGGACGGCGCAGGAGCGTCAGCCGCTGGGATCCCAAGGGTCTCAGCGGTGCGGAGCTGGCGGCGATACGGAAGAGAGTACAGGATGGAGAGAAGATCAGATTTTAGAAAGGGAGAGAAAACATGGAGATGAATTTGCAGATGTTTGCGGAGAACACCCAGACCACGGCGAGCCTGAGCGCGGAGATGAAGACCTACTACGGCATGGAGCTGCTGGAGAATGCCAAACCGCAGCTGGTGCACAACCAGTTCGCGGCCACGAAGGGCCTGCCTGCCGGCGGCGGCAAGACCGTGGAGTGGCGTAAGTTCGGCGCCTTTGACAAGGCGCTGAAGCCTCTGACCGAGGGCGTGACGCCCGATGGCAGCGGTATCTCCGTCAGCTACATCACCAAGGAGCTGGCGCAGTACGGCGACTACACCACCGTGTCGGATATGCTGGACCTGACGGCCATCGACGATGTGGTGCTGGAGATCACTGACCGTCACGGCAGCAACATGGGCCTGACGCTGGACACGGTGACCCGAAACGAGATCCAGCAGGGCAAGCAGGTGATCTACGCGCCCAAGATCGGCAGCGACGGCACCAAGACCGACGTGACCAGCCGCATGACGCTGGACAAGGACTGCCGCATGACCAGCGAGCTGGTGGCCAAGGCGGCGACCCAGCTGAAGAAGATGAACGCGCCCACCTTTGACGGCAAGTATGTGTGCATCATCCACCCCAGCGTGGCCTTTGACCTGCGCCAGGACGAGGCGTGGATCGCCGCCCACCAGTATGCCGGGGCTACGGAGCTGTTCTCCGGCGAGATCGGTGAGCTGCACGGCGTGCGCTTCGTGGAGACCACGGAGGCGAAGATCTATCGCGGTGAGGACCTGGCCGCCGACAGCCGCACGCTGAAGGTGAACGGCAACGTTATGGCCAGCACCGACGTGACCTTCAACGGCGGCACCGTGGCCGCCGGCGCGCTGGCGGGCCGCTATGTGGTGCTGGGCGGCACCCGCTGCCAGGTGGTGAGCAACACCGACGCGAAGCTGGTGCTGGACAAGACCGTCACCGTGGGCGACAAGGAGGTCATCTACCCCGGCGAAGGCGGCAAGCAGGGCTGCGCCGTGTACGGCTGCCTGTTCCTGGGCAAGGGCGCCTATGGCGTGGTGGACCTGAGCGAGGGCACGGAGGTCATCGTGAAGCCCCGCGGCAGCTCCGGCACCGCCGACCCGCTGGACCAGCGCTCCAGCGTGGGCTGGAAGGGCGTACACGCCGCGGCTATCCTGTACGACGAGTACATGGTGCGCGTGGAGTGCGGCAGCAGCTATTCGGACGAGGATAAGGCGAACTGAGGGAGCGTGGAGCAGGGGCGGACGGGTCGTCCGCCCCTGCGGGAAATGCCGCCGTCAGCGCGGCCACGCCGCGCTGACGGGACGTCGAGGTCACCGCCCCCTGCGGAACGCGGGCGGACGGCGGGGCGAGGTCTTACATGAGGAAAGGAGAAGGGCGAGATGAAGGAGAAAATGACAACGGTGCTGCTGCCCAGAGGCAGAAAGCAGGAGGAGAATTTTGTCATCGTGTCCGTCAACGGACGCAGCTGGAAGATCATGCGCGGCGTGGAGGTGCGTGTGCCGGTGTGCGTGGCGGAGGTGCTGGAAAACGCCGCCATGATGGCGGAGGCGGCCCGGCGCTATGTGGACGAGAGAGCGTCCTGAGGTGACGGCCATGGCAAGGACGACGGCAAAACAGGTGCTGGACCGGGTGGACGCGCTGCTGCCCAATGGGTATGCGCGCGCGGAGAAGCTGCGGTGGCTGGCCCAGGCGGAGGGCTTTGTGCGGCGGGAGCTGTGCCGGGAGACGGGGGAACTGCCGGTGCTGACCGAGGAGACGGAGCTGACGGCGGCGCCGCCCTTTGACGAGCTGTACCGGCACTATGTGGAGGCGCAGGTGCACTATGCCAACGGGGAGACGGCGCGGTACAACAGCGCGGCGGGCCTGTGGAACAACGCGTTTCTGACCTATCGGGACTACCGGGCCAGGACGGCGGTGCCGGAGGGCGGCGCGTCGGCGCTGCGGCTGTGCTGAAAGGGGGCGGCGGAGATGTATTTTCCCAAGCTGAAGGCGGCGGCGCAGCAGCGGGCAGGCGTAGAGCAGTTCGGGGGACTGGACCGCCGTCCGGGCAGCGGCGCGGGGAGCCTGGAGCAGATGGAGAACCTGTGGAGCAGCGGGTATCCGGCGCTGGAGACGCGGCCCCTGCGGCGGACGGTGACGCAGCTGACAAAGCCCAACGGCATGACGGAGAAGGACGGATTGTTCTGGGTGGACGGCACGGCGCTGTATGTGAACGGCGCGAAAACGGGGTTGGTGCTGACGGACAGCCGGAAGCAGCTGGTGAGCATGGGGGCGTATCTGCTGATCTTTCCGGACAAGAAGTACATCAATACCCAGGACCTGACGGATTTCGGGAGCATGGAGAATGTGCGGACCACCACGGGGGAGGTGACGTTCACCCTGTGCGACGGGACGGGGGAGAGTCTGGGCAGCTACGCGGCGGGCACGGAGGCGCCCCAGGAGCCCCGGACGGGGGATCTGTGGCTGGACACGGAGCGATCGGAGAGCGTGATGCGGCGGTATGACGGCAGCACATGGACGGCGCTGACGGAGGTGTACACAAAGATCGCCGCTGTGGGCGTGGGACTGGGCTTCCGCGCCGGGGACGGCGTGACGGTGGCAGGCTGCGGCGCGGCGGAGCTGAACGGCCTGCACGTATTGCAGGCGGCGGAGGACGACTGGGTGCTGGTGCCGGCGCTGTGCCGGACGCTGGACAGTCAGACGGCGGCGGTGACGGTGATGCGGCTGATGCCGGAGATGGACTTTGTGGTGGAGCAGGGCAACCGGCTGTGGGGGTGCAAGTACGGCATCGTGGATGGACAGGCGGTGAACGAGATATACGCCTGCGCGCTGGGAGATTTCCGCAACTGGAACAGCTTTGCGGGGCTGAGCACCGACAGCTACGCCGCCGCCAGAGGCTCGGACGGACCCTTTACCGGGGCGGCGGCCTGCATGGGCGGCGTGGTGTTCTTCAAGGAGAACTGCATGGAGCGCATCTATCCGGCAGCGGGCGGCGGGCACCAGATCGTGACGGTGCCGTGCAGCGGCGTGCGGAAGGGTGCGGAGAGGACCGTGGCCGTGGCGGACGGTGTGGTGTACTATCTGGGGAACGACGGGGTGTACGCCTTTGACGGAAGTATGCCGGTGTGCGTATCCCGGGCGCTGGGCGACAAGCGGTATACCGGCGGCGTGGCCGGCGGGGAAAGCGGCCGGTACTGGCTGTCCGCCGTGGACGCGGCGGGAGAGACGGAGCTGCTGGTGTACGACACGCAGAAGCGGCTGTGGCACCGACAGGACAATACGGCGGCGGTGGCCTTCGCCCGGTGGAACGGGGAGATGACAGTACTGTGCAGCGACGGACGGCTGCTGGATACAAGCGGTACATTGGGAACGGCGGAGACGGGGTTCTCCTGGAGCGCCGAAAGCGGCGACCTGGGACTGTATACGCCGGAGCACAAGTATCTCTCGCGGCTGGAGCTGCGGCTGAAGACGGCGGCCGGGAGCACGGTGAAGGCGTACGTCTGCTATGACGGGGACAACGTCTGGGAACAGGTGGGCGGTGTCTCCGGCGAGGCGGGGCAGACCCGCGGCGCGGTGCTGCAGGTGCGGCCCCGGCGGTGCGGACACCTGCGGCTGAAGCTGGCCGGGGACGGACCGTGCCGGGTGTACAGCGCGGCAGCGGTGTATGAGAAGGGAAGTGACGGGCCATGAGCGTGCTTGCCCTGCCGATGGCACCGGCGGGATCGGTGCAGGAGCAGGTGACGCAGCAGTATGCGTATCTGGTGCAGATGGCCCAGCAGCTCAACCTGGCGCTGGGACAGCTGGAGGCGCTGGGCGGCGGGGCCGGAGAGGCCTCCGCCCGGCGGCAGGCCAACGGGCGCTTGGGCACGGCGGCATCGGAGACGGCGGACGGGCAGTATGAGACGCTGCGGAGCATGATCCTGAAGACGGCGGACCAGGTACAGAAGACCACGGCGGCATTGACGGCGAAGCTGGAGGAGGAATATGTGGCGAGCTCGGACTTCGGCAGCTATGTGGCGAAGCTCAGCGCCCAGCTGGAGGCGGCACCGGAGGCGGTGACGCAGTATTACAGCTTTTTCTCTGACCTGCAGGCCAACGTGGAGAAGGTGGACGCGGCCTTCGCGCACTATAAGCTGGACACGGAGGGGTATATCCGCACGGGTATCGTGTACTACGACGGGGCCGCGCCGGTGTATGGCGTGGCTGTGGGGCAGGACCTGACGTGCAGAGAGGTGGACGGCGAAAAGGTGGTGGAGCAGAACAACTTTCGCGCGGTGTTCACCGCCACGCGGCTGTCCTTCTGGCAGGACGCCACGGAGGTGGCCTATGTGTCCAACAACCGGCTGTACATCACGAACATTACGGTGCTGGGCGGTATCGATGTAGGGCAGTGGAGCATGGAGGCGGCGGAGGGCGGACTGGCCTTCCGGTGGATCGGAGGGTGAGTGTGTGAGCTATACGGCGTTGGACAGCATCCAGTGGGGCGGCGTGCCGAAGATCGGCGTCAGCTTCGGCTATGACAGCCGGCGCAGCGGCAGCACGATGCAGTACAGGATCTATGTGACGGTGGCGCCGCTGACAGGGGCATCGTATTTTGGGTACCCTATCTATCTGTCGGTGACGGTGGACGGCGGCAGTGTGTGCAGCGGGCATACGCTGAAGGCGGCATCGCCCAGCCGGTGGAGCAGCGCGATCGAGTACGACAGCGGCTGGGTAACAGCGGCAGGAGCAGTGGGCACCGCGCCGCTGGGGATACGGCTGTACAGCGGCTCCGGGTCTGCCAGAGACGACAGCTACGGCTATGCGCTGCCGGTGGAGCGCGTGGAGGACATTGGAGATTTCTCGCTGACGGCGGGGGACGCGGTGATCGGACAGACGGGGACGCTGACGCTGACGCGGCCCGGGTATGGGTACAGCTTTACGTTCAGCTATGTGCTGGGGGCGGCCTCCGGAACGCTGAGCAGCGGCGCGCTGCGGACGGTGAGCAGCAGCGCGGGGCGCGTGGTGTACCAGTGGACGGTGCCGGAGTCGCTGGCCGGGGAGCTGCCGGAGACGACGCACGGCACCGGGACGGTGACGGTGAAGGTGTACAGCGGCGGTACGCCGGTGGGGAGCCTGAGCGCGGCGTTCACGGCGTATGTGCCGGAGACCATGCGGCCCACGGCGGCGCTGACCACGGAGGTGGTAAACGACGGTACGGCAGCGGAGAGCTGGGGGCTGTGTGTGCAGGGCGTCAGCCGGATACGGTATGCGGCGACGGCGGCGGCACAGGGCGGCGCGTCCGTGCGATCGGTGCAGTTCCGCTTTGCGGGGCAGGAACTGGCCGGCACTGCCGGGACGACGGCGGTCATCGGCATCAGCGGGACGCTGCGGCCCACGGTCACGGTGACGGACAGCCGGGGACGGTCGGCGACGGCGACAGGCGAGGCGGTGACGGTGGCGGCGTACTATCCGCCGGCCATCACGGCGTCTATGGCGGCGCGGTGCGCCGCGGACGGCACAGAGAAGGACGACGGGGCGTATCTGAAGGTGAAGTGCGCGGCACAGTGCGCCGATGTGCAGGGGCACAATACGGTGGTCCTGCGGGCGCGCTTCCGGCCCGTGGGCGGCGCGTGGAACGGCTATGTGACATTGCTGCCGGGGGCAGAGCAGCTGCTGGGCGGCGGGCTGGACAGCGGGACCTCCTATGAGGTGGAGCTGAGCGCAGAGGACACGGTGGGCAACGTGCGGGTGGTGCGGTATACGGCGGCCACCAGCCGGGTGACGCTGCATCTGCGCGCCGGCGGAATGGGCGCGGCCTTCGGCAAATACGCGGAGCAGGAGGCGCTGGAGTGCGTGTGGCCGGCGGTGTTTTATGGGGATGTGGCGGTATCCGGTGCACTGACGGTGAACGGACAGACAGTGGAGGCGATGCTGTTTCCGGTGGGCAGCGTGCGCCTGACAGACAGCCCTGCGGCGCCGGAGACACCGGCAGGCGCAGCGTGGGAGAGCGTGGAGACAGGCATCGCCGGCGTGTATGGCTGGCGGCGCACGACATGACGAGGAGGAGAGAGGCATGGCATCGACGTATACGATGGTGGCGTACGGTTCACAGGGCAGCGCGGTGCGGCAGCTGCAGAATGAATTGAACAAGCGGGGGTATAGTCTGGACCAGGATGGTATCTTCGGCAAGAAGACGAGAGCCGCGGTACGGGACTATCAGAAGAAGAACGGACTGACGATGGTGGACGGCATTGCCGGTGATGAGACGTGGGGGAGCCTGCTGTCCGCGCCTACGGCGGCGGAGCAGGCGGCGCAGGCCGCTGCGGCAGCAGAGGCGGCGGCACCCAGGGCGGAGGTCACGGCGGGCACGGCGCGGCGTCTGCAGGAGCTGGAGAGGGGCTATACGCCGTCGGACGAGGTGACGGCGGCGCAGGCCTACCGGGACAGCGTGGCGGCGTTGGAGCCGGAGGCGTACCGGTCCCGGTTCGAGGAGCGTTTGCAGACCCTGTATGACCAGATCGCGGGGCGTGAGGCCTTTGACTACGATCCGGAGGAGGACGAGTCGTACCAGCGGTATGCCAGACTGTATGCCGCCCGCGGCGCGGCGGCCATGGAGGACACGCTGGGCAAGGCGGCGGCCCTGACCGGCGGGTATGCCTCCAGCTACGCCCAGAGCGCGGGGCAGCAGGCGTACAACGGCTATTTGCAGGAGCTGGCAGCGCTGGTGCCGGAGCTGCGGCAGGCGGCGCTGGCGGAGTATCAGCAGGAGGGCAAGGCACTGCAGAACCAGTATAGTATGCTGGACGCGCAGGAAAAGGCGGACTATGACCGCTGGCAGGAGGCGCGTGGCGACTGGCAGAAGCAGCTGGAGGCGGCTCAGGAGGCGTATGAGGACGCGGGCAGTCAGGACCAGAAGCTGTATCAGGCGCTGCTGGCACATTTTTCCGACAAAGCGGAGCAGGAGAGGAAACTTTCCGCCTCCGGCGTCCGTCTTACAGATAGTGGAGATACCGGCAGCAGGGGCGAGAGCCTGAGCTCTACGGCGGCGGAGAGCCTGCAGCGGGCCGTGGTGAACTATCTGAAGCGGGGCAACGGCGATCTGGCCCAGGCGTTGGCGGCGCAGTATACGGCCCGCATGACACCGGCGCAGCGGCAGCGGTTCGAGAAGCTGCTGGGCCAGTACGGCATGACGCTGGCATAAGGGGCGGATAGAGGAAAAGTGCTTGCAATCAGGGGCACTGTATGGTATCATATCAAAGTATATTGCGACGCGGCGGACACGCCGCAGCGGCTCGAGAGGAAGAGAGGAGCCGCGGGAAGGAGCAGCAATGGAGAAGATGAAGAAGCACTTTTTACGCCGAATGGCGCTTGTGATGGCGCTGCTGACGCTGGGCTCTGCCGTGCTGGTGGGCTGCGGCGAGCAGAAGGAACCGGAGGTGGACCCCAAGGACGAGGAGGTCATCGTGGAGCCGGAGCCCATCGAGTTGCCGGACGGTATCAGCTTTGACGAGAAGAAGTACCCGGACGTGTTCGGGTTCATTCAGGTGCCCAATGCCACCCAGTGCGCCATCAGCAAGGGACACTATCTGGCGCAGAGCCCCAAGTCCACCAAGAGCAGCACCGGGTATGACGACGACTACTACCTGAACCGCGACCTGGACGGCGTGACCAACAAGGCGGGTTCTCTGTATATCCAGTCCCACTATAACAAGGCAGACCTGAGCGATCCCGTGACGGTGATCTATGGCCACAACATGGCCAACCGGACTATGTTCGGCGGCTTGCAGAGCTACGGCGAGACGCTGAAGTTCGACGGCAACGCCGTGCTGTACATCTATCAGCCGGGCCGTCAGCTGACCTATAAGTTCTTCGCATGCATCCCCTATGATACCAGCCACATCCTGTACTACCACGACTTCAAGGACGAGAAGGTGTTTAACGCATTCTTTGAGGCGCTGGGCAAGGCGGCCAGCGATCCTAAGTACAAGAGCGACACCAACCAGAACGCCTTTTACAGTGCCGAGGGCTGCGTGAACGTGGACAAGACCAACCTGCCCCAGGCGGGCGACAAGGTGGTGGTGCTGTCCGTGTGCAAGAACGGCGACGATCATCACCGCTATCTGCTGATGGCAAAGCTGGTGGAGGACTCCGCCGCGCCCATCACCATGACCCGCGGTGAGGCCGAGGCTGCCGGTATCCCGGCGGACCGCATCCAGGACAAGGCAGCGGCAGACGCCGCGGCCGCTGCCGCGAATGTCTCCGCGGTGGAGGATGCTGCCGCCAATAAGACCGACACTGCCAGCAAGACGGATACGGCCAAGACGGAGCACAAGGGCTGAGTCGGACCTGAAAAGTAAAAAACTCCCGGACCGTGGCGGTCCGGGAGTTTTTTCGATGCATTTTCAGAGAGCGTTGCCGTCGGTCTGCGTCAGGAGATCGGCCAGGGAGACACTGTCCAGATAGTCGTTGATGATGGTGTCCAGCTTTTCCCACATGGGGAGCGTGGTGCAGTGACCGGCGCGGGGGCAGGTGTTCTCGTCGCCCTCCAGGCAGGTGACGGGGGCCAGAGAACCCTCGGTGAGGCGGAGGATCTGGCCCACGGAATAGTCGGCGGCGGGGCGGTTCAGGCGGTAGCCGCCGCCCTTGCCACGGAGACCGTCCACCAGGCCGGCCTTGGACAGCACGGAGATGATGCTCTCCAGATATTTTTCAGAGATGCCCTGCCGTTCGGCAATGGCGGGCAGGGGGAGATAGGCGGCGCTGTCGTCCTGAGCCAGCTCCAGCATGACCCGGAGGGCGTAACGGCCTTTGGTAGATACGAGCATGGGAAGACCTCCCTTATGTTAGTAAACATAGTATAGCACTATGTTTATGCGATTGCAAGGGGAAAACACTCACATATAGTGGTACTTATTCCGCTTGAGCACCAGAAAGACGCCGGAGATGATAAAGGCAAAGATCTCGGCGGCGGTGATGGCCCACCAGATACCGTCCACGCCCAGAAGTATGGGCAGGACGACGACGGAGCCGGCTTGGAACACAAGCGTCCGCAGGAAGGAGATGGCAGCGGAGACGGCACCGTTGTTCAGGGCGGTGAAGAAGCCGGAGGCAAAGATGTTGAAGCCTGCCAGTAGGAACGACCAGCAGAACAGCCGGAAGGCATGGGTGGTCAGAGCGTAGAGGCTGGCATCGTAGCCCACAAACAGCCGGGACAAGGGGGCGGCCAGCACACGGGCCAGGACCGTCAGGGTCACGCCGCCGATGGCCATCAGCAGGACGCTTTTCCGCAGGAGATTTTTCAGCTCACTGTGGTGCTGCGCGCCGTAGTGGAAGCTGACCACCGGCGCGCTGCCGATGGAGTAGCCGATGAAGATGGCTACGAAGATGAACTGGACGTACATCAGAACGCCGTAGGCGGAGACGCCGTCCTCGCCGATCAGGCGCATGAGCTGGAAGTTGTAGAGCATACCTACCAGAGAGGAGGAGATGTTGCTCATCAGCTCGGAGGAGCCGTTGCCGCAGGATTGGAGAATGGGGCGCAGACGCAGGGCGGCGGGCCGCAGGCGCAGCAGGCTGGTGTTGGGCCGCAGGAAGTAGATCAGAGGCAGTACGCCGCCTACACACTGGCTCAGGCCGGTGGCGATGGCCGCGCCGGCCACACCCCAGTTAAAAACGGCAATGAAGAGCGCGTCCAGGACCATGTTGGTGACGCCGGCGGCCACGGTGACGAAAAGGCCCAGGCGGGGCTTTTCGGCGGCGATGAAGAAGCTCTGGAACACATTTTGCAGCATGAAGGCGAAGGTGAAGCCGGTGACGATGCGGCCATAGAGAATGCAGTCGGCCATCATGGCGTCAGACGCGCCCAGCAGACGGGACACGGCGGGCATGGTGAGGATGCCTACGGCGGACAGCACTGCGCCCAACAGCAGTGTGAACAGTACCAGCATGGAGAAGGTGCGGTGGGCTTCGTCCTGCTTGCCCTCGCCCAGCAGCTTGGACACCAGGGCGGTGCCGCCGGTGCCGATCATGAAGCCCATGCCGCCCAGGATCATCACGAAGGGCATGACCAGGTTTACGGCGGCAAAGGGCGTTTTACCCACGAAATTGGAGACGAATAGACCATCCACCACGCCGTAGATGGACGTGAAGACCATCATGCAGATGGAGGGAAGCGTGAAGCGCAGCAGCTTGCCATACGTGAAATGATCGGACAGCCGTATGAGCTTGGACATAAAAACCTCCTATCGAAAAAAGTAGCTCCATCGTGAAGATGGAGCTAAATCATCCCGCCGAAGGCGGAGTTTGAACTTGGTGACCCGTACCGGATTCGAACCGATGTTAAAGGCGTGAGAGGCCTCTGTCTT
>ERZ827524.1728-NODE-1728-length-18629-cov-4.411866_pt1 | contig 18629 bp, 11 predicted proteins | sample MGYA00519702_ERZ827524 | MGnify/ENA primary metagenome ERZ827524 (study PRJEB31778, sample SAMEA3449341) | human gut metagenome | biome: human gut; feature: human-associated habitat; material: faeces | place: United Kingdom | collected 2010/2012 ...
GAGAACCACCGCATGGGGCTGTTCGACATGATTCTGCTGAAGGACAACCACATCGACTTCGCCGGCGGCATCCGCCCCGCGATCGAAGGCGTGCGCCGATACCTCGCGGCCAAAGGCAAGACGATCCCCATCGAGTGCGAGGTCCGCACGCTGGAAGACATCGACGAGGTGTTCGCGGCGGGCGGCGTCGACCGCATCATGTTCGACAACTTCACCCCCGAAATGACCCGCCGGGCGGTCGAGAAGGTCGCCGGACGCTGCGAGACCGAATCGAGCGGCGGCATCACGCTCGACACGATGCGCGACTATGCCGAGTGCGGCGTCGACTTCATCTCGGTGGGCGCGCTGACGCACCAGATCAAGTCGCTCGACATGTCGCTGAAAGCCTGCGAATAGAGGATGAAACGCCTGCTCCATACGCCGCTGGCGCTGCTCGTGTGGCGCATCGCACTGCTCTACGCGGCGCTGATGCTCTGCCGCGCGGCGTTCTGGGTCTACAACGCCGCCCTGCTCGGTCCGCCGGAGTGGAGCGAACTGGGGCAGCTCGTGGCCGGGTCGCTGAAATTCGACACCGCGTCGGTCGTCTATGCCGACGGCGTGTTCATCCTGCTGTCGCTCCTGCCCCTGCACCTGCGCGAACGGCGCTGGTACCGGGGCATGCTGTTCTGGTATTACGTGATCGTCAACGCCGTGCTGATCGCAGCCGCGAATCTCGCCGACACGGTCTATTTCCGCTACACGCAGAAGCGTTTCACGGCCGACGAAATTTTCTTCGCCGACAACGACAACTCGTTGCAGCTGGCCGGAAAGTTCATGGCCGAAAACTGGTATCTCGTGCTGCTGTGGGCGGGACTCGTGGCGTTGCTGGCGTGGGGTTACCGCCGCCGGACGCGCGAGGAGAGCCTTTTGAGACGCGGCTGGGCCTACTATGCCGGCGGCACGGTCGTCTTCGCCCTCGCGGCGGGGCTGAGCGTCGCCGGGATGCGCGGCGGCATGACCCGCATGACCCGTCCGATCACGCTGTCGAATGCCATGCTCTACACGGCGGACAGCGGCAAAGCCAATCTGATTTTAAGCAACCCGTTCTGCATCCTGCGCACTATCGGCAACGCGGGAAGCGTCAAATACAGGAAATATTTCACCCCGGAGGAATTGCCGCAGCGCTTCACGCCCGTGCACCGGCCCGCCGACAGCACGGCGGTCGATCTCACGGGCCGCAACGTGATGATTTTCATCATGGAGAGCATGTCGGCCGAGCACTCCGCGTTCCTCCATCCGGAACTCTACGCCGACCTCCCGGAAAAAGGTTTCACGCCGTTCCTCGATTCGCTGATGCGCAATGGACTGACATTCAAACGGATGTACGCCAACGGCTCGCGTTCGATCCAGGCCATGCCCTCGGTGCTGGGAAGCATCCCCTCGTTCCGCACGCCGTTCGTACTGATGCCCCAATCGTTGGGCGAGAGCCGCCAGCTGCCCGCCATGCTGGCGGACAAAGGCTATGCGACGGCCTTCTTCTGCGGCTCGGAACGCGGCTCGATGGGCTTCGGGGCCTATGCCCGTTCGGCAGGCGTCGAGCGGCTCGTAAGCCGCGAGGACTACGAGGCGAAGCACGGAACAAGGGATTTCGACGGCTACTGGGGCATCTGGGACGAAGAGTTCCTGCAATTCACGGGCGAGGAGCTGACGGCGATGCCCGAACCCTTCTTCGCCGCGCTGTTCACCCTCTCGTCGCACCACCCGTTCGTCGTACCCGAAAAGTACGCCGCGACGCTGCCCGAGGGCTACACCCGGATTCACAAGGGCGTCGCCTACGACGACCGGGCGTTCCGCCTCTTCTTCCAGCGCTTCGGCGGCGAGGAGTGGTTCCGCCGCACGATCTTCGTCTTCGTGGCCGACCACGTGTCGTCGGAGAAATTCGCGGAGGAGACGCGCTCCTACCCGGGCAACATGCACATCATCGGCTTCATCTACACCCCCGACGGCGCCCTGCGGGGCGAGGTCGGCGAGATCACGCAGCAACTGGACATCATGCCCACCCTGCTGGGACTCACGGGCAACCGGGAGCCTTATTTCGCATTCGGGCGCGACGTGCTGAACGAACCGCAGCGGCCCCGCTGGTCGGTCAGCTACGACGGACGGTTCCGCGCGCTGACCGGAGAAGGCGCAATCGTGCTCGACGATTCGGACATGAATGTGCAGGAATGCCCGGCCACCCCGGCCGCCGACAGTCTGGCACAGAATTTCCGGGCGCTGGTCCAGCAGTATTACACCCATATCGAGAAAAAGAGCTATACGGCAAATGATTGAATTCAAACCCGTGCGCCTCGAAGACCGGGCGGTCATCGAGCGTTATACCATGCCCTCGGGCATCTGCAACTGCGACCTCGCCTTCGCCAACATGTACTGCTGGCAGGCGGTGTTCCACAGCGCGTGGGCCGAGATCGGCGGATTCCTGGTGATCCGCTTCCAGATCGACGGCGGCGAGCGCATCGGTTACATGCAGCCCGTCGGCGAGGGCGACTTCGGCCCGATCCTCCCCCTCCTGCGCGAAGACGCCCACGCCCACGGACAGCGGCTGCGGATCATCGGCCTGACGGACGAAGGCCGCGACACGATCCGCCGGATCGTTCCCTGCCATTTCGCGTTCGAGTCGGACCGCGCGCTGGAGGATTACGTCTACAACGCCGACGATCTTCGCAACCTTGCCGGACGCCGCTATCAGCCCAAGCGCAACCACATCAACCGCTTCACGGCCGAATATCCCGACTACTGCTACGAAGAGCTGACGCCCGACCGCTTCGGGGAGTGCATGGCCCTCGAGCGTGAATGGCGCAAGGCCCACGAAGGTCACACCTCGGAGCTGTGCGCCGAGCAGCGGGCCATGCAGCGGGCCTTCGAACATTTCGAAGAACTGGGGCTGATCGGCGGTTGCATCTACGTCGGCGACCGCCTCGCGGCCTTCACCTACGGCTCGGCGGTCAACGACCACACCTTCGACACCCATGTAGAGAAGGCCGACACGGAGTTCGACGGCGCTTTCACGATCATCAACAAACTCTTCGCACAGCACCTCCCCGAACGTTTCACGCTGATCAACCGTGAGGAGGACCTCGGGCTGGACGGACTGCGGCAGGCCAAACTCTCCTACCACCCGGCGTTCCTCCAGCACAAATTCGCGGCGATCTGCATGCACCCCGACGAAGTGGCCTGCAAAGAGCTTTGGATGAAGGCCTTCGGCGACGACGAGCAGTTCGCCGACTCGTTCATCATGCGCTATTACTCCCGCCGCCGGATGCTGACGGCCGAGGCCGAAGGCCGCATGGCGGCGATGCTCCACCTCCTGCCGTTCCGGACGGAGCTGGGCCGCACGACCTATATTTATGGCGTAGCGACGGACCCGGCGTTCCGGGGACGCGGACTGGCTTCGCAGTTGATGCGCAAAGCGATGCGGCTCATCGCGGAGCGCGGCGACGATGCGGCGTTCCTCATCCCGACGCCCGGCAAGGAGTGGCTCCGGGAATTTTACGGACGCTTCGGGTTCGCTGGCGACGTTCCGGCGAGGTTCGTTTCCGCAGACCGCTTCGACTTCGGCACGGGCGACGCGGCCGCCGACCGGGCGATGGTCTGGCGGCGCGACTCCTCGGTTCCGCTCCCCGAACAGCTCACCGCCTCCTGGCATTCATAGCCTCCGGAACTCACCTCCGCGAGCGTCTTTTCGGCCTGCGCCGGAATCCGTCCGCCACACTGCCGCTCCCGGCGCAGGCGACAGCCCGCCCCGAGCGGCCGGGACCGGTTCCGACAACACCTCCGGTTCCGCCCGCCACTCTTCTCCGCCATGCCGTTTTCCGAACAGCCGTCGCCGAAAAACAGACGCCCGACAGTCTCGCTTCACAACCATTCCACAAATCAAGGGCAACGAAAAAGAAATGAAAGGGAAATGGCAAATCTACCAAACGAAACACGACTAAAAATTAAAATTTTTTATTTGCAAAAAAAATCATCCGATTTTGTTTTTTAATAAAATAAGTTTAATTTTGAAATGTATTCGAAACACAATCGAAACACAAACAAGTTATATTTGAAAAGTTTTTCAGACAGAAGCGACACGGTAAACAGATGGTTACCATATATATAACGGAAGATGCGAAGGCCGGCAGGGCCGCAAACGGAGACTTCGGGACGGAGTCCCCGACCGGGTCTTTCCGGGCCTTCGAGGTGTCCAAACAACCGGATTTACAAAACGCGGACAAATAAAAAAATTATAATCGAAGAACTTAAAATGAAAAACGTATTAAAGTATCTGTTACTGGCACTCATCGCCGTCTCGCAACTCTTCGCCTGCGGCGGCAGCGATGACGAAAAGGCCCCCGCGGATAATTTCGACGTGCAATTCACGGTTCCGGGGTCGGTAGACGTCACCGAAGGCGGCGAGTGCACTTTCGCCGTAAGTGGGGGGGGGAAATCGCCCCTGACCACAGACACATTCATTCTTGAGTCGGACGCAGGCATCTCCTACGTCTGCCCCATCGTCAACACCTCTTCCGACAGTTTCACCGTACGCCTGGCCGACGGGTATGAAACGGGTTACTACAAAGTCTTCGTCAAAAGAGACGCGCGCAAAAAATCGTTCGGAAGAATCTACATCAACATCGTCGAAGACATAGATTTCAAACCGGATGCAGGCACCACGGTCTACGGGATCGTGTCGTCGGCCGGCGTCGGCGTGGAGAACGTCGTGGTCTCCGACGGCGCGGAGGTGACCGTCACGAACGAGAAGGGCATCTACCAGCTCAAATCGGCCAAAAAGTGGGGATATGTCTTCATCTCCGTCCCGAGCGGCTACGAAGTTCCGTCCGTCGGGGTGCTCCCGCAGTTCCACCGCGCGCTCAAAAACAGCGCCGACGTCGTCGAACGGGCCGACTTCAAGCTCGAAAAGGTCGACGGACAGGACTCCTACAAGATCTTCATGCTGGGCGACATGCACCTCGCCAACCGAACGGGCGACCTGGGACAGTTCGCCCAGTTCACCTCCGACCTTACGGACTACATGACCCGCCACAAGGGCGAGAAGATGTATGCGCTCACCCTCGGGGACATGACCTGGGACCACTACTGGTATTCGAACAGCTACTATTTCCCCCAGTACCTGAACACCGTCAACAGCCAGATCAAGAATCTGCAGATCTTCCACACCATGGGCAACCATGACAACGACTTCCAGACCAGGTCGGACTACGATGCGGCGGTCAAATATGTGGATCAGATCTGCCCGACCTACTATTCGTTCAACATCGGCAAGGTCCATTACGTCGTCATGGACGACATTGATTGCAGCAGCTACGACGGGAGCACTTCCCGCAACTATGTCAAGAGCCTCTCCGCCGAGCAGCTGGACTGGCTGGCGAAAGACCTGTCGTACGTGGCCAAGACGACCCCCGTCGTCGTTGCCATGCATGCGCAGGTATTCTATCCGACCACATCGGGATTCAAGATCGACCATGATCCGGTCAACACCCAGCGGCTTTTCGACATCCTCGACGGATATACGGTCCGTTTCGTGACGGGGCATACCCACAAACTTTTCAACGTGACGCCCGACGCCCCGATCGTGGACGGGCATAACTTCCGGGAGTATAACTCCGGATCGGTATGCGCTTCGTGGTGGTGGTCCGGCAACCTCACGCCCGGAATCCACATCGGAACCGACGGAACTCCGGGCGGCTACGGCATCTGGGATGTCACGGGAACCGATTTCCAATGTCTCTACAAATCGACCGGATGGCCCGAAGAGTACCAGTTCCGCAGCTACGACCTGAACAACGTGCATTTTTCGATGGCCGACGTTCCGCTGATGCCTTCCGACATCTCCGCTTCGGTCAAGAACGCCTATATGCAATATGTCAACGCCTATCCGCAGAACAACGACAACGAGGTGCTGATCAACATCTGGAACTGGAATTCGGACTGGACGCTGAGCGTCGTCGACGAAAAACGCAAGACGCTGCCCTACACCGAAGTCTGGGCCTACGACCCGCTCCATATCGCAGCGCTCTCGGTCAAGCGGTTCAACAACGCGGGACTCAAGTCGACCCCGTCGTTCATCACCGACAAGTTCACGCACTTCTTCAAGGTGAAGGCGGACGATGCGGACACCGACCTTGTGATCACCGTCAAGGACGAATTCGGAAACGAGTGGACCGAAAACATGCAGCGGCCGAAAGCATTCTCCACGGATGCCTACCGACGCAAGTGATTTTCGCTACATACCCAACCACAATCATCATTTACTAACCAACAAACACAGATCTTATGAGAGTATTAAGACCACTGGTTCTATCTCTTCTTCTGGTATTGGGAGGGGGAATAACAGCCCTTTCGGCCCAGAACAGGGAGGTGTCGGGAAAAGTCCTCGACGCCAATCAACAGCCGCTCGTGGGTGTAGCCGTTCTGGTCGATGGTACGACCAAAGGCGTCACAACCTCCGAAAACGGCACCTTCAAAATCCAGGTTCCGTCGGGAGAAGCCGTTCTCCAGGTCACCTGCCTGGGTTACCTGCCCCAGAAAGTGACGGTTCCCTCAAGCCGGAACAGCATCACGATCTACCTGCAAGAGGACGCCATCATGCTCGATGCAACCGTCGTAATCGGCTACGGTACGCAGAAAAAAGTCAACCTGACCGGCGCCGTTGCGACCGTAGGGAGCAAGGAGCTCGAAAACCGCGTCACCCATTCGCTGGGCAGCATGTTGCAGGGTTCCGTAGCGGGTCTCAACATCACCACCTCCTCGGGTAAACCCGGCAGCACGCCGGCGATCAACATCCGCGGCGTCAACTCGATCAACTCGGCCGACCCGCTCGTGCTGATCGACGGCGTGGTGGGCGACCTGAACCGCGTCAACCCCAACGACGTGGAGTCGATCTCGGTCATCAAGGACGCTTCGGCGGCAGCCGTCTACGGCGCCCGCGCAGCCTTCGGCGTCATCCTGGTCACCACCAAGAACGGCTCGGCCCAGGACGGCAAGGCGACGGTGCGTTACAGCGGCCGTTTCGGCTGGGAGGAGGCCACGACCTCGACCGACTACGAGAACCGCGGTTACTGGTCGGTCTATACGGTCAACAAGTTCTGGCAGGCCGACTCCGGAACGAACTATGTCAAATACAACGATCACGACATGCAGCAGCTGCTGGCGCGCGTGAACGACAGGACCGAGCATCCCGACCGTCCGTGGGTCGTCGAAGAGATCCGCAACGGCCGCAAACAGTGGGTCTACTACGGCAACTACGACTGGTGGGACATGCTCTTCCAGCAGCGTCGGCCCGTGCAGCAGCACAACATCTCGCTCAGCGGCGGCACGAAGGACATCAAATACCTCGTCTCGGGCGCCTATGACCGCCAGGAAGGTATTCAGCGCGCACATCCCGACGTGTATAACAAGTACAACCTGCGTGCGAAACTCGATTTTCGGATCAACCGGTGGGCAACGCTCTCGAACAACACGTCGTTCTTCTCGTCGAATTACAAGTCTCTGGGAGACGGCAGCGTAGACAACACCATCGCTTACAGCGCCCGCCACGCACTGGCCAACTTCCCCATGAAGAACCCCGACGGATCGTGGCTTTACAGCACGCCGTATCTCGATTACAAGATCGCCAACGGACGCCACATCCTGCTCAACGAGGGCACGCACCGCAACGTCGACCGCTCGAACGACTTCTCGAACACGACACGCCTGGTCATCACGCCGTTCAAGACGTTGAGCATCACGGGTGACTTCACCTACCGCCTCTACCAGAACCGCAATACGAGCCGCAGTTCCGCAATGAACTACCGCGAATACCCCGACGGGCCGCTGCTCGCCTACGACACGGGCGCCGGCATGAACCAGCTCGACGAAGTGGTTCAGACGCGCAACTACTATTCGGCCAACGTCTACGCCAACTACGACGAAACGTTCGGCGAGGCGCACCACGTGTCGGCAACCGCCGGATTCAACTACGAAACGTGGTCCAGCAAGAACGTCTCGGTGGCAGGCATCAACCTCTCCTCCATAAACCTCGACGACCTGAATCTGGCAACGGGCTCTCCCACGGAGGGCGCTTACGGCGGCGGCCAGAACGAATACGCCCTGGCAGGCTTCTTCGCCCGTATCAACTACGACTACAAAGGGCGCTACCTCTTCGAGGTGAGCGGACGCTATGACGGATCGTCGCGTTTCGCACCGGGCAACCGCTGGGGCCTGTTCCCCTCGGCATCGGCCGGATGGCGCATCTCCGAGGAGCCGTTCTTCGGCAACGCCAAAGACCTGGTGGACAACCTCAAGCTGCGCGCTTCGTTCGGCAGCCTGGGCAACCAGAACGTGTCGTCCTACTACACCTACATGCGCCTGATCACGAACAAGGATTTCAGCAACTACACCTTCGACGGCAGCATAAAGGGCAAATACTCCTCGCTGGGCGCCCCCGTAGCCTCCGACCTGACCTGGGAAACCGCCCAGCAGTGGGACCTGGGTCTGGATCTCACCATGCTGAACAACCGGCTCAACTTCACCGGCGACGTCTACATCCGCGACACGAAGGACATGCTGACCGACGGAATGGCGCTGCCCGGCGTATACGGGGCCGATTCGCCCAGCATGAACTCCGCCGAACTGCGCACGAAGGGTTATGAACTCTCCGTCAGCTGGCGCGACCAGTTCAAACTCGCCGGCAAACCGTTCGAATACAGCGTCGGTTTCAACCTCAGCGACTACAAGAGCGTCATCACCAAATACGACAACAACCCGAACAAGTCATTGACCAACCTGACAAAGGGAGATTATTACGTCGGCATGGAGATCGGCGAAATCTGGGGCTTCAAGACCGACGGGTTCTTCAAGACCACCGAAGAGGCGCAGGCCTATGACAAAGAGGTCGACCTGAGTTACAGCACGGGCCGTCTGACCGGCGGCTGGCAGGCCGGCGACCTGAAGTTCGTCGACCTAGACGGCAACGGCGTCTGGGGAGTCGGCAACGACACCGTCGACAAGCCGGGCGACCGGACGATCCTGGGCAACTCGCTCCCGACGCTCTCCTACGGCATCAACGCCTCGATCCGCTGGATGGGCTTCGACGCTTCGGTCTTCTTCCAGGGAACCGGCAACCACTACTGGTATCCCCACGGAGAAATGATGCCTTTCTGGGGCTGCTATTCCTATCCCTACCTCTCCTACCTCCCGACGGATTTCCTCGGCAAGGTATGGGCGGAGGACAATCCCAACTCCTATTTCCCGCGCGCAAGAGCCTATTCTTCATCGGGAGGTTATCTGAGCAAGGTCAACGACCGTTACCTGCAGAATATCCGCTACCTGCGCCTGAAAAACCTGACCGTCGGCTACACGATCCCCGCGACCCTCACCAAGAAGGCCGGCATCGACCAGATCCGCATCTATTTCTCGGGCGAGAACCTCTGCTACTGGTCGCCGCTCAAAAAGAACTCCAAGTACGTCGATCCCGAAGCGGCTATCAACCGTTCCGGCGTGAACAACAACGCCTACTATCCGTGGGCCAAGACGTTCATGTTCGGCATCGACATCACCTTCTAATAATTTCAAAATCCGAATACCATGAAGCGATTAATCATACTGGCAGCAACGCTGATTGCAGGATTATCGGCCTGCGACTCCCTGCTGGACAAAGAACCGTTGGATCGGGTGACGCAGTTCGACTATTTCAAGACGAGAAGCGACCTGGAACTCTTCTCCAATCCCTTTTACGACAACCTGCTGGACAAGACGCCCTACGATGAGCAGAACGACCTGCTCGTTCAGATGACCCTCTCCGATGTTCTCTACGGAGGCGACAAGCGCACCGTTCCGAACACCGGCGGCGGCTGGTCGTGGGGCAACCTGCGCCGCATAAACACCCTGCTGGAATATGTCGATCAATGCGAAGACAAGAAGGCTGTGACCGAGTATACGGCCCTGGCCAAATTCTTCCGCGCCGCCTTCTATTTCGACAAGGTGAAACGCTTCGGCGACGTACCCTGGTACGAGGTGCAGCTCGGCTCGGCCGACGAAGCGCTCTACAAACCGCGCGATTCACGCGAACTGATCATGACCAATATGATCAAGGATATCGACGAAGCCATCAACAGCGGCGGTCTTACGGAGGATATATCGACCTACCGCGTCAACAAATGGGCGGCGCTGGCGCTGAAAGCGCGGTTCTGCCTCTTCGAGGGAACCTACCGCAAATACCACGGCATCAACCTCGAAGGACATGACTACACCTATTATCTGGAGGAAGCCGCCAAGGCCGCCAAAACGATCATCGACGAAGGTCCCTACAAGCTCTACTCCACCAAAAATCCGGACAAGGACTACATGATGCTCTTCGCACAGGAGAATGCCAGCACCGAAGAGTATATCCTCGCCATCCGGAACAGCTACGAGGCCCAGGTCTACCACAATGCGACGGCCTACACGCTGCTGCCGACACAGGGCCGCCCGGGCTACACCCGCAAATTCATCAACATGTACCTGAAGAAGGACGGCACCGCATTCACCGACCAGGAGGGGTGGCAGACAATGCCTTTCACCGAAGAGGTGAAGGACCGCGACCCGCGCCTGGCGCAGTCGATCCGCACCCCGGGTTACAAGCGCATCGGCGCCAAACGGGTGCAGGGTCCCGATCTCGGCGTCACGATCACCGGCTACCAACCCATCAAATTCGTTCAGGACACGACGGCCTCGGGAGGACAGATCGACCGCAACGACCGTTCGACCTGCGACATGCCGGTTTTCCGCTATGCCGAAGTGCTGCTCAACTATGCCGAAGCCAAGGCCGAACTGGGAACGCTCACGCAGAACGATCTGGCGATCACCGTCAACGAAATCCGAAGCCGGGTGGGAATGCGGGGCCTCGACATGAACGAAGCCAACAAAAATATCGACTGGTATCTTGAGTCCAAAGAGTACGGCTATCCCAACGTGACCGGCGCCAACAAGGGCGTCATTCTGGAAATCCGCCGCGAACGAACCGTCGAGCTGATCCAGGAGGGTTTCCGCCTTCAGGATCTGTATCGCTGGAAAGCCGGCTATTGCATCGACCAGGCCATTTCCGGCATGTATTTCCCGGGCCCCGGCGAATACAAGCTTGCGGGCAAAGAAACGGCCGATCTGATTCTCTATGCGGCAGGAAGCACCAAACCCCAGGGCGGCGAAGGAGTTTCGGTATACGAACTCGGTTCGGACATCATTCTCTCCGAGGGGAACAAAGGCTATGTCTACTATCACAAAACCGTAGAGAATCAGCGCCCTGGGTTCAACGAGGAACGCGATTACCTCTACCCGATTCCCAGCGGCGAGCGTTCGCTCAACCCGAACCTCACGCAGAATCCGGGATGGAGCGACGGACTCGATTTTTAAGTCGGAAATAACCTAAAAAACAAGATTATGAGATTTGTAAAATATATGACAGCCCCGATCCTCATGGCGGCCCTGTGTTCCTTCTGGGGCTGCGACAAGGATGAGGACCACCTTTCCGAAGCTGTTCTGGCGAGCGCCAACACCTTGAATTTCGAAGCGGAAAGAGCGGCCGAAAAGATCATCACCATCTATGCCGACGCCGACTGGGTGACGGAAGTCCCCGACTGGGTGACGGTCACGCCCGACTCGGGAACCGGCGTCATGGACGTGACGGTTTCGGTGACCGACAACATGCGCGACGGCGCGGAGGACAACCCCCGCAAGGCCACCCTCGTCTTCAAGGGACGGACTCTTGCAAGCCGCGCACAGGTGCTCATCACGCAGAACGGAGACAAATACCGCGATGTGAAGGAGTACACGGCAGGTGAACTCGCCGCCCTGGCGGACGAAACGGTCATTTCCGTACCGTCGGCGATCGTCGTGGCCGTGACGACCAAAGGCTTCGTCATCAGCGACGACAAAAACACGGACAATATCTTCGTCTCGGACGCCACGACGGTTGCCGTCGGCGACAAGATTTCGCTCTTGGGCACCAAGTCATCCGACTCGCAGAAACTCGCTACGGTAATCGACTGCGACGAGGTGACGGTTCTGTCCGGCGGAGCGGTGAACTACCCCGAACCGGAGGACATCAGCGCAAAGATCGACGACTACACCTCCTCCAAACGGGGCTACGTCACCGTCAAGGGCGTTTTCAACGGCAGCACCCTCACCGTTTCGGAGGATGCCAAGTACTCGGTCAGCGTCGTGGACGCCCCGTCGAGTCTGGGCCTTTCCGCCCTGACCGGCCATATCGTAACCGTCACGGGCTACTACGCCGGGTTGGCCGAGCCTGTACAGCGCATCATGGCTACCGATGTCGAGGACAACGGCCTGAACGAGATCGTCTATTTCCTGGAGAACTTCGAATGGCTCGAACCGTGGTCCGTAGCAGGCAGCGCAGGCCGAACCGTTGAAACAGACGACGTCGGTGCAAAGGCTCCGGCACTTACCTCTGTAACTGTCGATGGAGTGACTGCATTCGACGCTGTCGAAAAACTCGGTTACAAGTTTATCTACGACAAGAACGACAACAAACGCATCTACCTCCAGCAGAACTACCTCAAATTCGGCAAGACCGGCAATCACGCAGGTATCATTCTTCCTCCGATAGACGGGGTTCCCGAAGCAAAGGACAATGTGACACTCTCGTTCGACTGGTGCGGAATGCGCAAGGAGTCCGGCAAGATCGACCCCGTCAATCTGATCGTCATCTTCGAGAACGGCAGCGACAAAGTGCAGATCGACATACCCGAACTGGGATGGGAGGATGGTCACAAGCTCGAATGGGTTCGCGCCGAAGTCAGCCTGAAGGGCATTACGGTCAACAAGGATACGAAGATCACCATTACGCAGACGCAGTGGGAAGTCGGAACAGCCAACCGCTGGTTCCTCGACAATATCAAAATATCCGAACCGATCAAACTCTGATAACAGGAACCCTGTAAAACGAAATCAGCCGTTGACCCGTGAGTCAACGGCTGATTTTTTTCAGCGGAGGCGCAAAAAAACCGAAGTTTTCGCTCCGTTCCTCCGGCTACCGGCCCGCTCGCCGCAGAAAACACTCGATCGTGTTCTCCATCAGGCAGCAGATCGTCATAGGCCCGACGCCGCCCGGCACGGGCGTGATCACCGAGGCCTTGGGTTCGATGGCCGCGAAATCGACGTCACCGCACAGTTTACCCGTCTCCGGGTCGCGGTTCACCCCCACGTCGATCACCACGGCGCCCGGCGACACCATCTCCGCCGTGACGAACTTCGGCCGACCGATGGCCACCACCAGAATCTCCGCCCCGCGCGTCACTTCGGCGAGGTTGCGCGTACGACTGTGGGCCATCGTCACCGTAGCGTTCGCGTCCAAGAGCAGTTTCGACACGGGAAGTCCCACGATATTGCTGCGGCCGATCACCACGGCGCGCTTGCCGGCGATCTCCACGCCTGCGGCCCGCAGCATCTTGAGAATGCCTTTCGGGGTGCAGGGGAGCGTGCAGGGCTGTTTCTGCCACAGCGCCGCAACGTTCAGGGGATGGAAGCCGTCGACATCCTTCTGTTTGTCGATGGCGGCGATCACCTTGTCCTCGTCGATATGTTTCGGAAGGGGCAGCTGGACCAGAATGCCGTCCACCTCGTCGTCGAGGTTCAGGGCCGTGATGATGTCCAGCAGTTCGGCCTCGGAAACGGACTCGGGCTTTCGGATCGTGGTATTGCGGATGCCCACCTCGGCCGAAGCCTTGGCCTTGCCCGTCACATAGCTCACGCTGCCGGGGTCCTCGCCCACGAGGATGACAACCAGATGGGGCACACGGCCGTATTTCGCGGGGAAGGTCTTCACCTCGTCCGCCATTTCAAGTTTCAGTTTCGCTGAAAGTTCTTTTCCGCTGATTATTTTTGCCATATATCGCTCGTATTATCTTTCCAAATCGTCGAAAGCCCGGTGGCCGATGTCGGTGCGGTGGAACAGATTGTCGCAGTCGATGCGGGCCACGTCGGCCAGCGCATTCCTCCGCGCTTCGGCCAGGTCCCTGCCCTTGCCCACCACGAACAGCACGCGGCCTCCGTTGGTGAGAATCCGCCCGCCGTCGGCCCGGGTTCCCATGTGATAAACAGCCCCTTCGACGCGGTCCAGGCCCTTGATTTCGTGTCCTTTTTCGTAGTCGCCCGGATAGCCCTTCGAGGCCAGCACGATGCCCAGCGCGGCGAAATCGTGCCACTCCAGCTGCGTATCGCGTCCCTCGGCCACGGCACAGAAGATGTCGACGATGTCGCTCTTCAGGCGCGGCAGCACCACCTCGGTCTCGGGATCGCCGAAACGGGCGTTGAACTCGATGACCTCGATACCCCGCGCAGTCTTCATCAGTCCGCCGTAGAGCACGCCCTCGAAGGGACACCCCTCGGCGATCATCGCGTCGGCCACGGGCTGCATGATCTTCTCCAGGGCATAGCGTTCGTCCTCCGCCGTCACGAACGGCAGGGGCGAATAGGCGCCCATACCGCCCGTATTGGGACCCTCATCGCCGTCGTAGGCGCGCTTGTGGTCCTGCGCCAGCGCCATCGGCCACACCTTGTGTCCCGAAACGAAGCACATGAACGAAAACTCGGGACCTTCGAGGTAATCCTCGACGACCACCTTGCCCTCGCCGAACTTATCGTCGAGCAACATATCCCGCAACGCCGCTTCGGCCTCGGCCATCGTCCGGGCGATCACCACGCCTTTTCCGGCGGCCAGTCCGTCGTATTTCAGCACTGCGGGCAGAGGACGCCCCTGCACATAGGCCAGCGCCCCGGCATAGTCGGTGAATGCGCGGAATCCGGCTGTCGGGATGGCATATTTAGCCATCAGCCGTTTGGCGAACTCCTTCGACGACTCGATGCGCGCCGCAGCCTTCGTCGGACCGAAGATGCGCAGCCCCGCGGCCCTGAAGCAGTCGACGACCCCCGCCGCCAGCGCCACTTCGGGACCCACGACCGTGAGGCCGATGCCCCGCTCCGCGGCAAAGTCACGCAGGCGTTCCACCTCGGTTTCACGAATGGCCACGCACTCGGCCTGCCGGGCGATGCCCGCATTCCCGGGTGCGCAGTAAATTTTTTCAACCTGCGGCGAACGCGACAGCGCGTCGACAATGGCGTGTTCGCGGCCTCCGCCGCCGATAACCAGTACCTTCATAAACAAAATTCCTTTTTATCGCAGAATAAACTCCGCAGATTCCGGCACTTTTTTCCGCAAAAAGTGCCACAAAAACTCTCCGACGATACCTCCGCCTGCCCGAAACGGTCTAACGCTGGCTCCGGGCGACTATTCGCGGGGGCGCGTGCGCCCCGTCCCCTCCGCTTGCGCTTTTAGCCGGTCCGTCGCGTAACGGCTCCGGCATCGAGTCGGGATCGGATTGTCTCCAAGATTTAAGTCTATAATTTCACCACGAAATAGGACGCTCCGCTGCGGCGTGCCGCTTCGATGCCGATTGCGGAATCCTCGAAGATCAGCGTCTCGCGCGGCGTGCAGCCTTCGCGGCGCATGGCCTCCAGAAAACAGTCCGGAGCGGGTTTCGGACGCTCCACATCGGCGCCCGAGAGAATGCCGTCGACACGGCCCAGCGGCGCTGCGGGGTCCGTTCCGCCGGAGTGGAAGCCCGTTTCGGAGACCCCGCCCTCTGCCGTGGGGCCGCCGATTCCCAGGTGGCGCATCACGTTGTCGATGTTGGCCCGGCTGCCCGTCGAGACCACCCACACGCGGCCGCCGCCGGCGCGGAACTGCCGGCAGAACGTCCACAGGGGTTCGTTGAGCCGCACGGTGTCGAAAAACGTGGGGTAGAGGGCGATCTTGCGAAGCCGCAGCCGCTCGCGTTCGGCGGGGTCGGCGATTCCGAAGCGCGTGAGAAACTCGTTGCACCGCATTCCGAAGTAATTGGCGGCGTACTCCTCCTCGGTGAGCGTGTAGCCCGCCTCGCCGAGGGCCGCGACGTAGGAGAGCGTGTTGGCCCGCCGGGTGTCGGCCAGCGTGCCGTCGAAATCGAGCAGAAGAAGGCGGATTTCAGAATTTTCCATTTTTCGGTTTGCTATTCGGTCGAAGGCGTGTATCGGCTATGACTCGTTCCAAAGGCTCGTTGCCGCCTGAATCCCGGCTCTTGGCCGGGTCAGTCGAACGACTGCATGCCGGTCTGGGCGATGCGCATCAGGCGTTGGTACTCGGTGGGGGTCAGCTCCATGAAGAAATAGTGGATCGGGTCGACGCGCATGCCGTCGAGCCGCACTTCGTAGTGGAGGTGGGGGGCCAGCGAAAGGCCCGTGTCGCCCGAGAGGGCGATGATGTCGCCCCGCCGCACGGTCTGGCCCTTGCGGACGTTGATCTTCGAGAGGTGGCTGTACGAGGTTTCGTAGCCGTTGCCGTGGTCGATCACCACGGTCTGGCCCTGCGTCGAGTTGCGCTGCGCCGCGTCGCGCACCACGCCGTCGGCCGTGGCGAAGACGCGCGAACCCTCGGGGATGGTGTAATCCACGCCCTGATGCGATTGCAGCGTCTTGTAGAAGGGGTGGATGCGCATGCCGTAGGAGGCTGTGAGCAGCGTCAGCTGCTTGTTGATCACGGGCTGGATCGAGGGGATGTTGTCGCACCTGCGGCCCGCCGTGTCGATGCGCGCCTGCAGTTCGAGGTACGAGGCGTTGAGCGTTTCGAGCTGTCGTTCCATCTCGCTCACCCTCTCGCGCAGTTCGCGTTTGAGCTGACGCGTCGAGCGGCCCACGATCTTTTCGTAGGTCGAACTCTGCCGCTGTTCGTGCTCCGAGTCGAAATCGTACGGCTCCGACTCGAAGAGGATGCGGAAAACGTTGCGGTCGCGTTCCGAAAGGTTTCCCAGAACGGTCGAGAGCGAGTCGTACCGGGTGGACAGCGCCTCGTATTCGCGGCGCAGGCGGTCGGTCGAGTGCTTCATCTGGTATTCGAACGGCGTGTCGAAGAAGACCGAGAAGCCCACGTAGTAGAGCACCGCCATCCCCAGCCACACGAAAAGGTGGACCGTGGCGCGGATGATCCGCTGCTTGCGCCGCCTGCGCCTGCGCAGACGCTCTAAATCCTTTTTACCTGCCATGTCAGAGCTTTTCGAAGTTGGTCTCGCGCATGTTCTCCATCAGGCGTTCGTACTCCTCGGGGGTCATGTTGCGGTTGAAATAGTTGATCGGGTTCACCGGCATGCCCTTGTGGATCACCTCGTAGTGGAGGTGGGGGCCCGTCGAACGCCCCGTGTTGCCCGTCCGGGCGATGATCTGGCCGCGCGTGACGCGCTCGCCGGGTTTCACGAGCACCTCGTTCAGGTGGGCGTAGCGCGTCTTGTAACCGAATTCGTGGTTGAGCAGCACCTGCTTGCCGTAGCCGCCGTTGAAGCCGCTGGCCGAGGCTGTTTCGACCACGGCGTCGCCCGTGGCATAGACCGGAGTGCCGCGGTCGCAGCCGAAGTCGATGCCCGTGTGGGGGCGGATGTAGCCCAGCACGGGGTGCATGCGGCGCGCGCTGAAGGCGCCGATGTGGTTGTTGTGCAGCGCCGAGCGGTCGATGGGCCAGATGGCCGGGACGGCTGCCGAGAGCTGCTCCTTGTTCTTCGAGAACTGCTGCAATTCGTCGAACGACACCGATTCGAGGTAGATCGTCCGGGCCAGCGCGTCCAGCTGCCGCCATGTCCCGACCATCAGCGGGGCGTAGTCGTCGTCGGCGAGCGGGGCGTATTTCGAATCGGGGTAGGGTTGCCACACGCCCGGGATCGAGAGCGTGTCGGTCGAGAAGAGCGAGCGGTAGACGTAGTTGTCGCGGTGGCGTATTTCGTCGACGCGCTGCTGGGCGGTGCGGATGCGGTCCTGAAGAATGCGGTATTTGATCACCGTCTCGCGGTTGTCGCGCAGGATGCGGTACATCTTGGGCGTGTAGAAGAAGTAGGAGAAGAGGACGTTGGCGATCGACACGAGGATGAATCCGATCAGGATCTTGCGGATCAGGCGGTAGGTGCGGAGCCGGAACGGGGCCGTCATCACGCCGTGCGTGAGAACCTGCGCCTCGTGTGTCAGCTCCTCTGCGCCTGTCCGAAGCGTTTCGGTTCCGAATCTGTGTCCTTTTTCGCCCATCGCGGAAAAATCTCCTTTAATAGGATGCAAATTTAGTTTAAAATGTGTAATTTTGCAACCCGAAATCAAGAACGTGAAAATAGGATAAATCAATATATCATGGAGTCAAATAAAATTCGTCAGGCCTTTCTCGACTTCTTCGAGTCGAAAGGGCATGCTATCGTGCCTTCGGCCCCGATGGTCGTCAAGGGCGACCCCACGCTGATGTTCACCAACGCGGGCATGAACCAGTTCAAGGACATCTTCCTGGGCAACGCCCCCCGCAAGTATCCGCGTGCGGCCGATACGCAGAAATGTCTGCGCGTTTCAGGCAAGCACAACGACCTGGAGGAGGTCGGCCACGACACCTACCACCATACGATGTTCGAGATGCTGGGCAACTGGTCCTACGGCGATTACTTCAAGAAGGAGGCGATCGAGTGGGCCTGGGAACTGCTCCACGGCGTCTACGGACTGCCCGCCGAGCGGATGTATGCCACGGTGTTCGAAGGTTCGGAGGAGGACGGCGTGCCGTTCGA
>ERZ827524.1744-NODE-1744-length-18461-cov-8.028578_pt1 | contig 18461 bp, 16 predicted proteins | sample MGYA00519702_ERZ827524 | MGnify/ENA primary metagenome ERZ827524 (study PRJEB31778, sample SAMEA3449341) | human gut metagenome | biome: human gut; feature: human-associated habitat; material: faeces | place: United Kingdom | collected 2010/2012 ...
CCATTCTCACCCATAAGACCCATAATTGAGCCCTTCTTCACATCCAGATCAATATGCTTTAAAACCTTATTTCTTCCGAATGATTTGCTCATGCCGCGGATCGACAAGATGATATCCTTCTTATCTTCTGCCATATTCTACTCCTTTTAGAAAAAGGGTGTCAGGAGGTCCTGACACCCTCAGAACTTTGCTAACAAGAAACCTGTATCATCTTACTGCTGAAGAATAGATGTATAAGATGTTGCATTGTCTGTTTTAACCATATTGATTGCGAACGCATCATATTCTCCGGGATTACCAAGGCGGTTGGTAATATTGGATTCTGTCTGGCCATCACCACCAATGTAATCAACAGTCAGGTTCATCAGATCATCGTAGTTCTGAAGCAGCGGCTGGTAGGTTGAGCTTAAGAAGTTATCAGAAGCGTTGTAGATATTGAGCCATACTTTCTTTGTAGGATGTTTGGATGAATCTAACTGGTTAGATACTGGTTTCCAAACAACTGTAGAATCTGTGAAATCTTTGTAGTTATCTGCTGTAACTGCTGCATTTAATGCATAGTAAGAACGTTCTTCTTCACTATATTTATATACGTCTTCGCTAAGAACATTTCCTGCTTCATCAGCAGTTCCGATACCTGTGTCTACGTCAACACCATCAAGTGCGTTACGAAGTACTCTGAGTGTAAGGTAAGCCTGAACATCGGCATGCTGGCTGACTGTTCCGCCGTAACCTTCTGCGATAGCTGCTACCGCATCACTGTTTGCATCGTATCCAAATGTAGGAACTTTGTTGTCTTTTGACCATGCGTTAAACATTGACATTCCCATTCCATCGTTGTTAGAAACAACTACGTCAATAGAATCTCCAAAAGAAGATGACCATGTTCCAATAGCATTACCTGCTGTTGCTGCATCCCATGTAGCTCCGGCAGAGTTCTTCATTTCCTGAGAAGCAAGTTCTCTTACAACATATTTCTTTCCATTCACTTTAAGTTCTGCATCCTGAACCTCTGCAGCTTTTCCGTCTGTGTTAGTTCCTGTAGGAGCACTGTTGATTTCTCCATCTTTCTCAACGCCTGTTCCAAGAGCTTTACGAACACCTCTTGTACGAGCGATGGAATCGTTATGTCCGATATCACCGATTGCTAAAACGTATCCGATAACACCATCACCGTTACGGTCAATCTTATCAATATTTTTCTCGATATAATCTTTAACCATCTGACCCTGAACTTCAGCACCCTGGTTTGCATCGAAACCTACATAGTAAGTATCTTTGTTAAAGTTAAGGGCTGTTTTGTCAAGCTCTCCTGTTGATGAGTTGGAAGGCTGACGGTTGTACCATACAAGCGGCTTATCCTTATTTGCAACTCCGCTTGATGAAGAACCACCACCTGATGATCCACATCCTACCATTGACAGTGCCATTGTTGCTGCTGCGATTACAGCTAAAATTTTTTTCTTCTTCATACTCTTTCCTCCTATGAATGAAATACTTGTTGAAATGTTCCTTCGTACTTTTTGTTCATTTTGTACATTTTTTTTGAATCATTCCCTGTCTCATTGACTAAATTCATTATATTTAGAATGAGGTTCGGAAAGAATAGAATATTTTTGGATATATTAGCAATTTTTTTTGATTATATGAAATTTTTATATGAATTTTGACGAATCTGTCCGTGATCACCTTGAAATTGCACAAAAAATTCCGTTTTTCTCATGATTTTGAAGCATATTTACCAACTCTTTTCGAATCACTTCTTTCTTCTATCGTATTCTACATTTTTTTCATCTTATATTTTTTCCGCTGTCCCTGTATTTCTGTAAATCCAAATGCCAGAACGCCGACTATACCAAACGCCATCATTTTGATAAGACTTTCATAATAGGTATCCAGATTGCCAGACCACTTCATAAGCTCCTTCGCATGTACAAAACAGCTTTGGAACGAAGAAGCTCTATAGTAATGGTCTGAAAGTTCAGATGCCTGTATTACCATTGCCATGTCTACCCGGAATGCCAGATATAGCCATGCAGCTGATACCGCAACACACAACAGAAAACTTATGGTCGACAGCTTTTCGCCTTTCCACTTATATCCATAGATAACCGCGACTCCCATCGCAAGCCCGGCATAGCTTGACACGAATCCAATGCGTGCGATCAGGAAAATCAACAGCGCACCCAGAACGCCACCACCAATCGCTCCGAGCAGACCGAGTGCATAATTTTCACGCACAACATAATCCTCTTCCTGGTTCAGTTTCAACGCATATTCCGTCATCTTCGCAGATTCCTCATTTAAAAAGGAATAGCCATCCTCCACCTGATAGACATTCGTTGGTCCCTGCACGCCCCTGGCATCACAATTATAATATTGATATCGTTCAAATTGCGTGATCATACCTTCTATCAGATTCTTGATCAATTGCACGTTCTTTTTTGTGCCACCACGAACCGGAACATATACCGCAATACTAAATCCTTTCGGTATGATCCTGCCGCCGCTCGGAAGTACCGCGCGCATCGTTCCCCACACATCGACAGATGCTGGTGTCTGATCGTTGGAAACCGAAAATGCAACCATCATCATTTTTTTGCCGGAACCGGTACCCGGTTTCACGACATATGTATATCCCCGGTACACGCCATGCAGCTGGCTTCCCATTCCTGTCCGTGTTGCCTGCAGCTCCCCAGCTAATTTCGTTAAGATTCTTCTATTCGATGCCATCCGGCAAATTCCTCCTCTGCTTGACACTTACGTTTCATCATATTTCCTTTTCACAGGGATAGCAAGTTTTATTTTCTATACAGCCAGACGGCTGAACTCTTCCAGATTCCATACCTTCGTCACAATATCCGAATAAAATTCCGGCTCATGACACACCAGCAGCACCGAACCGTGATACTCTTTCAAAGCACGCTTTAACTCGTCCTTCGCTTCCACGTCCAGATGGTTTGTCGGCTCATCTAAGATTAGAAGGTTTGTCTCCCGGTTGATAAGCTTACACAGGCGCACCTTCGCCTGTTCTCCACCACTCAAGACGCGCACCTTGCTCTCGATGTGCTTCGTTGTAAGGCCACATTTTGCCAATGCGGATCGCACCTCATACTGAGAATATCCCGGAAATTCCTGCCAGATCTCCTCCAGACAGGTGTTGTCCGTGCCTGCCATCTCCTGTTCGAAATATCCCTTGTACAGATAGTCGCCCAGTTCCACCTTGCCGGATAATGCCGGTACGATCCCGAGCAGGCTCTTTAAGAGCGTACTTTTACCGATACCATTTGTTCCGATAATCGCAATCTTCTCGCCGCGCTCCATCCGCAGATTGATCGGCTTGGAAAGCGGTGCATTCTTATCGTATCCAATCACAAGATCCTCTGTCTCAAACAGCATCTTGCCCGGTGTCCGGGCTTCCTTGAAATAAAACTCCGGCTTTGGTTTTTCCTTGGCAAGCTCGATTACGTCCATCTTGTCGAGCTTCTTCTGTCTCGACATCGCCATATTTCGTGTGGCAACCCGTGCTTTATTTCGTGCCACGAAATCCTTCAGTTCATTGATCTCCTGCTGCTGTTTCCGGTACGCTGCCTCCTGCTGCGCCTTCTTCGCCTCGTAAACTTCTAAGAACTTATCGTAGTTTCCGACGTAACGGTTCAGCTCCTGATTCTCCATATGATAGATGATATTCACGACATCATTTAAGAACGGAATATCATGACTGATCAGGATAAATGCATTCTCATATTCCTGCAGATACCGCTTCAGCCATTCGATATGCTCCGCATCGAGATAGTTCGTCGGCTCGTCCAGAAGCAGGATTTCCGGCTTCTCCAAAAGCAGCTTCGCAAGCAGTACCTTCGTACGCTGTCCACCACTTAAATCCGTCACATCATGGTCAAGCCCCAGTTCCAGAAGTCCGAGTGCCCGCGCCACCTGTTCGACCTTCGCATCGATCATATAGAAATCGTGGTTCGTCAGCATATCCTGCAGCGTACCAACCTCTTCCATCATCTCTGCGATTTCATCGTCCGTCGCATCCGCCATGCTCTCGTAGATCTCGTTGATGTTCTGCTCCATATCAAACAGATACGAAAATGCAGACTTCAGAACATCCTCAATCGTCATGCCCTTCTCCAGCACGGCATGCTGGTCTAAGTATCCAACCCGCACATGCTTGTTCCATTCTACTTTTCCCTCGTCCGGTGCGAGCGTCCCCGTCACGATATTCATGAACGTACTTTTACCTTCGCCATTCGCGCCGACCAGACCGATATGCTCGCCTGCAAGCAGGCGGAACGATACATTATTAAAGATTGCACGGTCACCAAAACCGTGCGTTAAGTTCTCAACATTTAAAATCATCTGTTTTTCCTTTCAGGCAATTGCGAAACGTATATACGTTCAACATATATTTCGATATTGATTCATTCTATATACAATGTATTGAAGTTAAGAAGTTCTAAATGTTCTAATTCACAAATCATATTATACGCCACCGCCGCCAATTCGCCGTCCATGGCTCAGTGGCGGCTTGTTTGAACATCGTGTTCAAACATGGCTTCTATCTTCATAGAACATTAAGAACTTCTAAACTCCAAACATATCGTATATATTCACGAATCAATATCGAAATATATGATTATCCGTATAATTTCTCGTTTCGCAATTGTCCTCTATCTTCTCTATTTTTTTCCTTGTTTCCTACTTTCTTTGTCTGCTTTATTTACGCCAAGCAGACCCTTGATGATGAATCCGACACCGACGCCGATCGTGCCGAGGATCAGTGCCAGCTCCAGACCGGTCATATACCGCATGGATACGTTCAGTGAAATAACAAGACATACGAAAAATGCAATGCACAATCCGATCAGTGAAAGTCCGGTCAGCATGTTCGGCTTCACAATAAATGCGATAAATGCCACAACGATGAGCACAATCAGAATACCTCCGACATTCACGCGTCCCATCCGGAAAAATAGCGTGAAGCTGCTCACAACGACGTTCTGCAAGAAGATAATCACTCCGATAATTGTAAGTGCGATTCCCAATAAAAACTGTAATAATTCTTTCATTCGTTCCTCCCTGTTTTCTCTTAGAAAATGATTACATACTTATGTCTGATTCTATCATACTTCGACAAAGCTGTACACACAAAAAACTGCTGCCAATGCTTGCATAACTTAACATTGACAACAGTTTCATTCTATCTTTATCAACAACTTTTATATCCTATCCATGCAGGCGCACCGCTGCCGCGATCCTTCCGGCAATCCACATGACCGACGCCGCGATCAGGAATATCAGAACAAAGCCATTCACCTTTTCTTTCCAGCGCATTGCCACGATGATTGTATCTCCGATTACAGCGATGGCAACCGGAATTACATAAAATAGATCGACTGCATTTCCTATCAGCACTTTGTACATCAAGACTGCGAACGCTGCAACAAGTGCAAGTGAAACAACCGCTTCTATCACATGAAAGAGCGTGGCTTTCTCAATTTCCGAATGATACATGACCGGAATTGCCATGGAGAATAATATCAGATAGATCAGTGACATCCATAACAATACACTGTCTTTCGCCTGTGCGTTTGCGCATGCCGTCTTGATAACCAAAGCCGCAATCAGCATTCCGTAAGATGCAAACTGGATTCCCGGAATCGTATATTCCGTATGTACCATGCCAGACACAAGAATGACTCCTGCGGTTATGGAAAGCATCCGGTAATCAATGGAACGATACACGTTCATATCCATCGTAAATAATGATTGCAGGAACGCTGCATTCCCCACTGCCAATAAAACAAGAAATGCAGCGAGCGATAAGAACACAGCCAGATACACATAACTATCGAAGCCGCTTCCGAACAGTTTCACATCTTTATCCCTTATGGAACGCACGATGCTCTGTACACGTTCCGCAAATAAAATAATGAAATATAACATAATCAGCCAGTTCATAGCAACCGCGGACACTCCAACCCGTAAATCCATGACGATTCCTCCTTCTATAACTCCAGCGATGCAAGAATCTCTTTCAATGCATCTGCCGATTCCTTTAATTTCAGAGCCTCTTCGCCGCTTAACTTGATCGGAATATCTGTCTCCACACCATCTGCACCGACAATCGCCGGCATACTCAGAACCACATCCTCGATGCCATACGCACCATGTATCATGTGTGAAACCGGCAGGATCGATTTCTCATCCCGCATGATCACCTCACAGATTCTCCTTACAGACATGGCGATTCCATAATACGTCGCATGCTTCCGGTTAATAATTTCATATGCACTGTTCTTTACTGCATCTGCAATCTCCCGCGTATTTTCCTTATGCTGATAATGTCCACGCATCTCGCACATCTCGCTTAATTCCACACCAGAGACATTTGCAGATGACCATGCAACGACTTCGCTGTCGCCATGTTCGCCCACGATAAACGCATGCACACTCCGGCTATCCACAGACAAATGTTCACCCAGCTTATATTTCAGTCTGGCACTGTCTAACACTGTGCCGGAACCAATCACCCGCTGCTCCGGAAGTCCGGACAATTTGATTGCCACCTGTGTCAGAATATCGACCGGATTCGCTACCACAAGCAGGATTCCATTGAACTTCCGCTTTGCAATCTCCGGGATAATAGACTTAAAAATTGCAACATTCTTGTTCACCAGATCCAGTCTTGTCTCCCCCGGTTTCTGTCCGGCCCCCGCGGAGATAATCACGATTGCCGCATCCGCTACATCGTCATAATCTCCTGCATAAATCCGCATCGGTGAAGCAAATGGGATTCCATGGCTGATATCCATTGCCTCTCCCTCCGCTTTGTTTCTGTCCGCATCAATCAATGCAATCTCTGTAAATAAACCACTCTGCATCAATGCAAAAACAGATGCCGATCCCACAAATCCACAGCCGATCATAACCGCTTTTTTTGCATTTACTTTATTATTTCCCATAATTGGTTCCCCCTTGGTTTAATTTTTTAATAATAGTAATTATTACTATTTCAGTATAATAATAATTCTATAATTTGTCAATTTGTATTTATAAAAAAACACGCAAGCACTTTGTACCTGCGTATTTTTCTACTAATCATTTAACTTGTAGTTTTATTTGTTTTTGAAAAAAGAACACTCTTCCTCATTGCACTGTACACCATCTGAATTTCGAAGATTCAGATGAAATACATGACCACTTTCCGGATGCCCCGCACCAAATGCCCGCGTTACATGCGCCACGCCTATATCATTCATCTTCTTATCCAGTTCTATCGTGTGAAACCGCAGATCATCATTCTCACTGTACATCAGATATGTTTCCGGGAAATCTACATTCATATAAGTTAACTGCTCCATAAACAACTGGTACTGTTCTTTGGACACAACAAGTGAATTTTCTTTTCTAAGATACCAGCCTAAAATCGTGTCATCCCGCTTTCCCATATCGTATGCACCACAATTCAAGCAGATTCTGGCTGGTCGTTTATCATAGGTAAAATAATCCAGTTTCTTCCGATATTCCTGATTTGACGCAGCAATACAATACTGCGCAGTAAGCTGTGCTCCCGCCGAATCTCCCAACATGAAAAACCGATTCATATCCAGGCCAAACACCCGCGCATGATCATCAATATATTTTACGAGATATGCCACATCCTCTATAGCAGACGGATATTTATTCTGCGGTGACAAACGATAATTAAAATTCACAACTACAAATCCGCTCTGTGCCAGATGACAGCAATAATGGCTATACAGTTCTTTATCTCCATAAAACCAGCCACCACCATGCACACTGACGATCACCGGATATGCTTTATCCGAGTCTCCCATATAGGATGCCGGCACACAAAGATCAAACAGACTGTTCGATACATAGCTGTCTGAATCAATGTCCGATGCATCCCCGGATGATGCATACAACAGCTCCCTTTGCTTATCCATCTTCCAGCTATCCAAAATCGCAGCAAACCGCTCTGCATCCAATTTCTTCTTATAATCTAAATTTTTGATCTGTACAACATTTTCCGGATATTCCAGATCTTTGTCGCGCAATCCGTCATTCGCCATCCACGCATGGCGCATATTCACCCATGGCGGAAGTTTTCTGTTCTCCGCTCCACGCTTCATAATCTCTGTAACATTTATCATAACCGATCTCCTCCTCATAATCGTCCCTCTGTCTTATGTTGTCCTCTTTTTTCTCTTATTCTCATACATAGACTGATCCGCCATATTAAGATAATCCTGCAGGTTTTTCTGCTTGTCCGGCGTATCTATGAAAAACGCCCCTGGTAACATAAAAACCCGGGGCGCCTTCATAAAATCGTCAGTTATAAATTAGTTACAGCGTTCATACCGAACCGTAATCGCTTTTATCTCCTTGGCTAAAGTCTTATTTAACTCTTTGCTGTCTACCCGCCATCTCCAATTGCTGCCAACCGAAGAAGGCGTATTCATTCTCGACCTGTTGTCTAAGCCAAGGTAATCCTGAATCGGAACAATACAGATTTTCGCATTGCTTCGCATGATTACGCCAATGAGCGGAATATACATTTTATCTGCCGGTGTATAGTAATCACACAGATAATCTCTTGCTTTTTTCCTGCCTTCGTCATCGACCTCCTGCCACCAGCCGACCAGTGTCTCATTGTCGTGCGTGCCTGTATACGCTACACAATTCTCAATATAATTATGAGGTAAATACTCCCTCGCCGAACCCGTATCTCTTGTGTCAAATGCGAATTCCAACACTTTCGTCCCCATGAACCCGCTATCTGCAACAAGCTTACGGACGGTATCCGTTATATAGCCAAGATCCTCCGCAATCACGGATTTTCTGCCAATCTTCTTTTCGATTGTATGGAACAAATCCATGCCCGGACCTTTCTTCCAACTGCCATTTACCGCGGTCTTATCCCCATATGGGATGGAATAATATTCATCGAAACCACGGAAATGATCAATACGTACAACATCATATAACTCGAAGCAGAATGAAAGCCGTTCGATCCACCATGCATACGCTGTCTTTTTGTGGTAATCCCAATCATAAAGAGGATTTCCCCACAGCTGCCCATCCGCTGAAAATCCGTCCGGCGGACATCCCGCAACAGCCTTTGGTGTGCATTGTTCATCTAACTGGAACAATTCCGGATGCGACCATGCATCTGCACTATCCAATGATACATAAATCGGAATATCTCCGATAATTTTAATTCCTTTTTTATTGGCGTAAGCTCTGAGCTTATGCCATTGCTTGAAAAACTGGAACTGCATAAATAACTGAAAATCAATCTCGTCTGCCAGCTTCTCTTTATATTCACGTAACCCTTCTTCTGTACGACTATGAATTGCCTCCGGCCATTCAGTCCAGTTCATTCCACCAAAATGATTTTTCACTGCCATATACAAGCAATAGTCATACACCCACGCTTCATTCTTATCTAAGAACGCCTTATACTCTGTACTGTTCTTATGCCCGCTTCTCTCACAAGCCTTGCGGAGCAATACATACCGTCCATTATATTGTTTTTCATAATCAACAGACTGTTCGTCTGTTCCAAAGTCAACACTATCACATTCTTCTCTTGTCAATAAACCTTCGCTAATTAGAGTTTCCAGATCTATGAAGTACGGATTCCCGGCAAATGTGGAAAACGACTGGTATGGAGAATCTCCATATCCGGTAGGTCCCAAAGGTAAAATCTGCCAGAACGTCTGACCAGCTTCCACTAACCAATCCACAAATTTATATGCTTCTTTGGAAAAGCAGCCAATTCCATACTTTGATGGCAGACTGGAAATCGCGAACAATATTCCTGCTGTTTTATCCATATATGTCCTCCATATACGTCAAGGCAAAACAATTATACTCTGCGTACGCTTTCGCCCTCGATCAGATTGTGTGGGGCATAATCATGTTCACACCCCAGTGTATAATGTATGTGCTTCATCAAAAGCTCCACACTCCGCTTCGCAATGCTGTTTATGTCCTGACCCATTGTTGTAATTCTCGGTGTGTAAAATCTCGATATGACTGTACCATCGAAGCCTACCACCGATATATCATCCGGTACTTTTTTCCCGGCATCTTCAATTGCCCGAATTGCGCCAACCGCAATCGTATCTGACAGCCCGACAATCGCTGTCACATGTATGTTCTTTTCAAGTAGTCTTTTTGTTGTTTCATAACCTGCCTCATACGAATACCGGCAAGCCATATAATTCTTATCCGGATCAAATTCCAGACCACTTTTTTCAAAGCCTTTTTTACACCCAAGATAACGCGAGAAACTGATCTGTTTATCTGAAATCTCGCCACCCATTACGACAATATCTTTGTGTCCGTAGCCTGTTAAATACTGCACGAGTTCCATAGTTGCAGTCTCATCATCGACACATATAGAAGATACATTGTCAAACGCTAACTCCTTTGCACTTGTAGTTGCAACAACGCAGGGTATGTCAAGTTCATTCATACGTTCATCAAAAAGAGCTAAATTCGCGCCGAGAAAAATAATCGCTTTCGAGGTTTTGTCACGAACGAATTTTAATGCCTCTGCAACCTCGTCCCCATCTTCATCGATAATCTGACAGGATACAACCTCTTCCAGTTCTGACAGCAGAAGTGTAATCCGGTCAAGAATCTCCATGAAGAAACTATTGTGTCGGCCTTTCATGATAATTGTAACTGTATTTCCGCCACATCGTTTCAGCTTTCTGGCATTTCCGTTTGGTTCAAAATTGCTCTCTTCGATAATTTTCAATATCTTTTCGCGCGCTTTCTCACTTACACCCGGTTGTTTGTTTATTACTCTGGATACGGTACCAATACCGTATCCAGATAATTTTGCTATATCTTTGATTGTCATATAATCGCTCCTGTAAAAATGTGATTATATATTAACCCTTAACAGCGCCAGCCGCAACCCCTTTGACAATATATTTCTGAGCGCATAAGTAGAATACAACAACCGGAATGATTGCCATGATCAGGCATGCCATAATCGCGCCCATATCAACACGGCCGTAGCTTCCCTTCATGTACTGGATGACAATGGAAATTGTCTTGAATTCCTTAATATCAAGTACAAGGTATGGAAGAAGGAAGTCATTCCAGATCCACATTGCTTCAAGAATACCTACAGAAATGAATGTAGGCTTCATCATAGGAACTACTACACAGAAGAATGTCCGGAGTGGTGAGCAGCCATCAATCATTGCAGCTTCTTCCACTTCTACCGGAATTGATTTTACAAATCCGGTGAACATGAATACCGCAAGTCCGGCACCAAAACCGAGATATACAATCACGATTCCCCAAGGTGTATTCAGATGGAGGGAGTCTGCCGTTCCGGAAAGTGTAAACATGACCATCTGGAATGGTATAACCATAGAAAACACACATAAGAGGTAAATCATTTTTGTAAAAACATTCTTAACCCGGGTTATAAACCAGGCTGTCATGGAACAGCAAATCAGAATAACCGCAACTGAAAATACTGTAATAAATAATGTCCAGCCTACAGCTTTCAGGAAATCATATTGCGTAATTGCTGTCTTATAGTTTTCAAGTCCAACATAGCTTTCCTCTGTAGGCAGCTTAAATGTCTCAAGGTTGATGAACGTCTTCGACTTCATCGAGTTAATCAATACGATAAAGATTGGAGCAACAAATACAATTGAAACGAGTGTAAAAAATAATGTTGCAAGTATTCCCATCACTTTCTTTTTCATTACTGCTGCACCTCCTTATCCCTTGTCAACTTTAACTGTAACAATCCAATCGCTACTACAATTATGAAGAACACAACTGCCTTCGCCTGTCCAACCCCTTCAGCTCCTACTCTGCCATAGAATGTGCTATAAATATTCAGGGCAAGCATTTCTGTCTTATGAAGTGGCTCACCACCTGTAAGAGCAAGGTTCTGATCGAATAACTTGAACGAATTCGTAATCGTCAGGAATGTACAAATTGTAATCGATGGCATCATGTTCGGAATTGTAATTTTAAACAATCTCTGCATTCTGGTAGCTCCGTCGATCATAGCCGCTTCCTGAATATCTCCGGGGATCGCCTGAAGTCCCGCGATGTATACGATCATCATGTAACCAATCTGCTGCCATCCTACAAGAATAACCAGTCCCCAGAAACCTAATGTTTCATTCAACTTCAGGGCTGTATCAAACTTCACGAAAATACCATCAAAAATCAGCTGCCATACATAACCTAATACAATACCTCCGATCAGGTTTGGCATAAAAAACACTGTACGGAAAATATTCTTTCCTTTGATATTCTGTGTCAACGCCAGAGCGATTAAAAATGCAAGCACATTAATCAACACAAGTGAAACGATTGCAAATAAAGTAGTGAATTTGAATGATCCAAGGAAATTTGAATCTTTAAATGCTTCTATATAGTTTTGTATTCCGACAAATTTTGCATCCTTGATTGTTGTAAAATTACAGAACGACAAGTAAATACCTTCAATAAAAGGAATAATAAATCCTATCAAAAATGCAGCCATAGTCGGTACCAAAAATATCGGCCAATATTTTTTTACTGCCTTTTCCATCTTATACCTCCTATGCCCTCGAACAACTACCTTCTAAAAAAGGGAGGAACTGTCTCCTCCCTTTTTAATTACAGGTTGTTTTATCAGGCTTCTTGATCCTAGTTTCCTGCTGCCTGACTCTCTGTAGCCCAGCCTTCAACGAATGCTTTCTTTACAAGATCCCAATTCGCATCTGTCTGATCGGAAGCGTATACAGTAAGAGCTGATCCTACTTCGTTCTTCCATGTCTCAGAAGGCATTGTTGTGAAGTTCCAGCTTACAGGTGTCTTGCCATCTGCAACATACTGGCTTGCGATATTCACAAGAAGGTTATCTGACTCAAGGTTCTTCTTGAATGGAGTAACAAATCCCATTCCGTCTGCTCCGGATGGCATTGCACCCTGTGAACCACAGATTGCCTTAAGTGCTGTATCGTCTGTAGCAAGCCATGCCATGAAATCTTCTGTTGCCTTGATGTCTGCTTCGGAAGCCTTAGCATTTACGCACCAGTAGTTCTCTGTACCTGTACAAAGTCCCTGATTCTCTTCTCCGTCTGCACCGATATAAATCGGAAGCATTCCAAGATTCTCATCTCCGACTGAGCTTATATCTGAGTATGCCCATGTACCATTCTGGTAAAATACTGCTTTTTCTGCTACGAACTCAGCGACTGCATCATCACCGGTCTTAACACTGAGCTGCTTTGGATCTGTTGTTGAGTTATTAATGTACAGATCCCAGATCTGACGGTAGTTATCCAGGTATGTGCCCTTGATTGCCTTTGTGTTGTTGATTCCGTCTGCCTGATACTCATAGTATACAGGAAGGTTTGCAAGGTGAGTCTTAAATCTCCAGTCTGAAGAACCATCCATACCTGCGGATGTAAATGCGTCAAATCCAAGCTCATCACGTCTTGCTGTAATATCTTCTGCTACCTTCTTCAAATCTGCAAAGTTCTTGATGTCATCCATGGAGTAACCTGCCTCCGCAAGAAGCTTCTTATTGCAGATGATACCATAAGACTCAATAACATATCCGATACCTGCTACCTTATCGCCATCCTTCAAAGCGAAATCCTCGGAAGTAAGCTGCTTGTAAACTTCTGTGTCAGACAAATCTGCACAGTAATCTTTCCACGATGCTAAGCCGACCGGACCATTTACCTGGAACAATGTAGGGCATTCTGATTTACCCATCTCACTCTTAAGAGTTGTCTCATACTGACCGGATGCAGCTGTAACAACGGTTACCTTTACGCCTGTCTCCTCTTCGTAGATCTTGGCAAGCTCCTGCCACTGGGCATCTGCTTCTGGCTTAAAATTCAAGTAATATACCGAACCCTTATCAGCCGATGCATCCTTTCCTCCTGAAGTTCCCTTTCCTCCACAACCTGCAAACAGTGACATCATCATTGTTGCAGCTAATCCTAAAACTGCTAATTTTTTCTTCATGTTTTTTCCTCCTCTAATCATTTGATTTGTTTTGTTAATAGTTACGTATACGTCCTTTGGAAACGTTTGTTGTATCGTTTTTGGTAACGTTTCCATTTCATGAGTCAATGATACAACATTTGTAAACTTTTTGCAATCAAAAAAGTCAATATTTTGTTTATTTAGTCAAATTATACAGTGTTTTTTAAATTTTTTTGTTACTTATTACTAATTCCTGCGTGCATTTGCTATCAATGGATCCTATTTTATTATTTTCCAAATATCGTTATTATATTCAGCAATTGTACGATCGGATGAGAAAAACCCTGCTTTCGCAATATTCACCATCATCTTCTGCGCCCACGCCTTCCGGTTCTCATATTCCTTATAGGCACGTTCCTTAGCATCAACATAAGAATCGAAATCAATAAATGTCATGAACCAGTCTTTGTTGAGAAGCTCATTATACAAACGATGCAGCATTTCTGCATTTCCAAGTGCCATCACCGCGTCACTGATAATAAAATCAACGGCTTCCTTCAATACCGGATTGTTCTCATAATATGTTCTTGAGACATAGTCCGCCTTCGCATAATGCTCAATCACCGCATCACTTGACTCTCCAAAGATATAGATATTTTCATCGCCAACAAGCTGATGGATTTCAACATTCGCACCATCTTCTGTTCCGAGAGTAACCGCGCCGTTCAACATGAACTTCATATTTCCGGTTCCGCTTGCCTCTTTTGATGCAAGTGAGATCTGCTCCGAAATATCACAGGCAGGAATTAATTTTTCTGCAAGCGTAACATTGTAGTTTTCTACCATAACTACATTCAGATACGGGCTCACTTCCGGATCGTTGTTGATCAATTCCTGAAGGCACAGGATCAAATGAATAATATCCTTTGCAATCGTGTATGCAGGTGCAGCCTTTGCTCCAAATATAACCGTAACCGGTGTAGTAGGCAGCTTGCCCGCTTTGATCTCCAGATACTTATGAATCACATAAAGTACATTTAACTGCTGACGCTTGTACTCATGCAGACGCTTTACCTGGATATCAAAAATCGAGTTTTCGTTTAATTCGATTCCCTGTGTCTCCTTGAAATATTCTTTGGCGCGAAGCTTGTTCTGATGTTTGATTTCAAGGAGCTTTTCAAGCTTGGCATCATCATTTACAAATGCAAGTAATTTCTCTAATTCCATTGCATCTTTCTTGTATCCGTCCCCAATCCACTCTGTGATCGTATCGGATAACAATTCATTACAATAGAGAAGCCAGCGGCGGAATGTAATGCCGTTTGTCTTGTTGTTGAACTTCTCCGGATATATTTTGTAAAAATTATTAAGCTCCGAATTCTTCAAAATCTCCGTATGAAGATACGCAACGCCATTTACACTAAATCCATAATGAATATCGATGTGTGCCATGTGAACGAGATCATTCCGGTCGATAATTGCCACACTCTCATCACTAAACCGTCTTCTTACCTTATCATCCAGAATCTCAATAATTGGCACAAGCTGCGGAACAACCTCTGCCAGATAATGTCTAGGCCATTTCTCAAGTGCCTCAGCCAAAATTGTATGGTTTGTATATGCGCAGGTCTTACTTACAACATAAATCGCCGCATCCATGTTCATCCCTTCCGCTACAAGCAGACGAATCAACTCAGGTATGATCATGGTTGGATGTGTGTCGTTGATCTGGATTACTGCATAGTCGAACAAATCATAAAGGTTACTTCCCTTCGCCTTACACTCATCGATAATGAGTCTTGCGGCATTGCTTACCATGAAATACTGCTGGTAGATACGAAGCTTTCTTCCATCTTCGTCACTGTCATCCGGATATAAGAACAATGTCAGGTTTTTCTCTATGTCTGTTTTATCAAACTGATGATTCGCATCTACGATGGATTCATCCACAGTTTCTACGTCGAACAAGCATAATTTGTTGGTACGGTTATTGTAACCTGTTACATCAATCTCATACAATCTCGACTGCACCGTGCATTTTCCAAATGTAACAGGATATGTCACATCTGTTTTTCTAAGCCAGCTTTGATCCTTGATCCATGGATTAATCTGTTCTTTCTGCATTCTGTCTTCGAACACCTGCTTAAACAAGCCAAGATGATAATTCAATCCAATCCCCGCACCCGATAATCCAAGTGTTGCGATTGAATCAAGGAAACATGCAGCAAGTCGCCCCAGACCGCCGTTTCCAAGCGATGGCTCTACCTCAATCTCCTCAATCTCTGCAAGTGTCTTTCCGCTTTCGGCAAGCACTTTTTTGACGTCCTCATAGATTCCAAGATTGATCATGTTATTCGACAGCAGCTTTCCAATCAGAAATTCTGCCGATACATAATAAATCTTCTTTTTCGTCTCTTCCATGCGGCGTTCATCTGCTAACTGCTTTGTCAGGTTGAGCAATGCATAATATACTTCTTCATTGCTGCTTTGTGCGATTTCTTTTCCAAGCAGTTTTTCAAGTTCCTGTTTTACCTTCATCGTATACCCCTTTCGTTTTCACTTGAGCTTTTGTACGCTCTTTTATAATAATACAATATCACGAATTGGAAACGTTTCTCTTGCAGAATAGTATCATAATATGATACTATTCTATCAATCAGGAGGGTATTTGCCATGAAAGAGATTATAAATCCGGACGCTGCATCTAATATCGAATTAAATGAAAACAAGATTCACTTTCAAAATGAATATCAATATAACACCTATATATGTTCGATTCCGATGGATTTTGCAAGTGTACCGGTTCACTGGCACGACGAGTTCGAAATGATCGTCATCAAGAAGGGGCGCGGATACGTTACCCTCAATTTTCAGAGATATAAGGTTTCGTCCGGGGATATTGTCATCGTTCTTCCCGGAATGCTTCATTCCATTGAAGGTAAACAAAATTCAACGATGGAATATGAAAATATACTTTTTTCAAAGCACTTTCTTGCCTTTGGTGCAGATGACGTGACGCAGCAAAAATTTATCGATCCTTTTTTTAACGGAGATATCCAGATTCGTCATTATCTGACACCCGGACACACGTTATACACGGAAATCAGTAATATTGTTGATTTATTAGATGAAAAAAGTGATGAAAGAGACTATGCGTATCAGCTTTTTATCAAGGGTGGGCTTATCCAGATTATATACCTGCTGATTACGCACCCGCCAAAAGTAAACGAGACGACGCAAAGCGATAAGCATGAAGAGAAATTGAAAAGTATCATCCGGTATATCTCCACACATTATTATGAAGATATATCCATCGAAGAAATTGCAGATTTCTGCCACTATAGTCCATCACATTTTATGAAATTTTTTAAGATTCATACCGGAATGAGCTTTATCTCATATGTGAATGACTTCCGTGTCACAGAAGCACGTGCAATGCTCACATCTACCAATGATTCGATTCTTGAAATCTCACAGAAATGCGGATTCTCAAATCTGTCGAATTTCAACCGCATGTTCAAAAGAAAATATGGTATAACGCCAAGGCAGGTACGCAGCTGAGTCTGCGCCTCTATAATGCAGATATGGGCAGAACCTAAATAATCGACTCTGCCCATTTTCAGATGTTCTATGCTCTTTTTAGATAAACTCCTTATCCAAAAGGAAATCAATTTTCCTTGGCGTACGAACGGAATTTTCTTTTTCACTGAGCGTCCTTGCATAAACAACACCACCAATCTATGTCTTCTGCCATTATTCTATTCCCACTTTTTAAAAAATATTAATTTTTAGGTAATAAGTGTCTGCAAAAGAACCTTCTGTGCTATCTAAAAAAGAGAATCCTGCATTTTTCACATTTTTCGCATTATTTATACTATCATTTCACTTCAACTTTTAATGTTTCACAATAAAAATAAAACCTATAATGGCAATCAGTATAACCAATACTTTTTCATCGTCAGACTTTATCACAGTCAAATCGTTTCCAAATGTCTCAATCAATATTTGCCACAAGCATCTGTCACATTCTATGTCGTACCGCTCCACATTTTCTCCATAGCATCTTTTATAACATTGTTTATTTTTCAAGAATTTCCAGATCAAGGAGGAAGTCATAAATGTTTACAGTCAAGATCGGCTGAATCAAAAGCAAAGCGAATGATGTGGTCAGCATCAACTCCGCTTTCTAATAAATGATGATAAAACAGATTATTCAGTAAATAGGATTTTCCACATCGACGAATACCAGTAATTACCTTAATCAATCCATTATTCTTTCTTTTTATCAATTTATCCAAATAAAAATCTCTACGAATCTCCATATTAAAGTCTCCCTGCAAAAGATTTTTGCAACATGTTGCACTTTTCTATTCTAGTATATCCAAATGGACTTCAAAAATCAATATTTTAGCTTGTTTCTTGACTACTCAGGAAAAATATTTCTACCCTCGCCCCACCTGTATTTTCAGAATTTG
>ERZ827524.1747-NODE-1747-length-18433-cov-3.591250_pt1 | contig 18433 bp, 15 predicted proteins | sample MGYA00519702_ERZ827524 | MGnify/ENA primary metagenome ERZ827524 (study PRJEB31778, sample SAMEA3449341) | human gut metagenome | biome: human gut; feature: human-associated habitat; material: faeces | place: United Kingdom | collected 2010/2012 ...
CAATGGTAAAAGTCTGCCACATGACCAGCGCCCACGGCGAGGAGGATGTGCGCATCTTCCATAAGGAGTGTGTTTCTCTCGCTAACGCCGGCTATGATGTCTATTTGGTCGAGTGCGGTGAAAGCCGCGAGAAAAACGGCGTCCATATCGTCGGCGTGGGGGACATCCCCACCAGCCGCCGCAAGCGCATGACAGAGGGCGCGAAAAAGGTCTATGAGGCCGCGAGAGCCGTGGACGCGGATATTTATCATTTCCACGACCCCGAGCTGCTGCCCTACGGCATGAAGCTCAAGCGGGCAGGGAAGAAGGTCATCTTCGACAGCCACGAGGATTATCTGTCCACAATAACAGAAAAAACCTATATTCCCTCGTATCTTCGCAAGATCATATCATGGGGGTATGGTAAATACGAAAAGTATGTTTGCTCCCATTTTTCTGGCGTAATCGCCTGTTATCACTGGACGCAGGACCGACTGACGTCGGTTTGCCCCAATGTGTGTCTCATATTCAACTTCCCCATTATTTATAGTGCTCTTACAGCGCCGGATTACTTCAGCAGAAAAGTCTGTTTTGCTGGCGGCATCTCAGCACAATATAACCTTGATACGGCGATTAAGGCAATCTCTCGCGTGGAAGGTGCAGGGCTGTTGCTGGCTGGAGATCAAAATACCGAAATGTACCGAACCCTTGTGGATTTGCCGGAGTGGCGATGCGTAGACTTTCAAGGGCAGCTGCCGCACAGGGAACTGCCGGAGCGGGTATACCAAAAATCCTCGGCTGGAATTGTTCTTCTCGATTATATCGCACAGTGTCACGGGCATGTCGGTAACTTGTCCAACATTAAACTGTTTGAAGTTATGGCACAGGGGCTTCCGGTTGTTTGCACCGATTTTCAGCTATGGAAGGAAGTCATCGATGAATATGCGTGCGGCATCTGCGTAGACCCGCACGATGTGTCTCAAATTGAGACTGCCCTTCGGACTCTTTTGTGCAATCCTGATGTAGCGAAGCAAATGGGACAGAATGCACGCAGAGCGGTTGAAGAAAAGTATAATTGGGCAAGTGAGGAAAAAAAGCTGCTTGCACTGTATGAAAAAATCGCAACGGATAAATAAAAGTCCGAGACAATAGGAGGAGTAATAACATGGTAAATGTAATTGGACTTGGATATATTGGACTTCCTACCGCGCTGATGCTCGCGGCTCATGGCGTTGAAGTCATTGGTACGGACTATAATAACCGATTGGTTTCTACATTAGAGTCCGGGGCAACGACATTTCAAGAGAAAGGGCTGGACGAGTTGTTCTGTGAGGCGCAGAAAGCAGGTATCCGCTTTTCTTCCGAATACCAGCATGCAGATGTATACATCATTTCTGTCCCTACACCTTATGATAAATTCAGCAAGAAGTTGGATAGCCATTTTGTCGTAGATGCAGTAAAAGATGTCTTGAATGTTTGTCCCAAGAGTGCCACGCTGGTTATTGAATCCACTATTTCTCCCGGTACGATCGATCGCTGTATTTGCCCAATCATAGAGGAAAGCGGCTTTAAGGTAGGGAAGGATATTCATTTAGCACACGCACCGGAGCGGATCATTCCCGGCAATATGGTCTACGAACTGATGCATAATAACCGCACTATCGGCGCGGATGAGCCCGCCATTGGTGAAAAAATCAAGGCCCTGTACGCGACCTTCTGTCAAGGAGAAATCGTAACGACCTCTATTCGCTCAGCGGAGATGACAAAGGTCGTGGAGAATACCTTCCGCGCTGTCAATATTGCGTTTGCAAACGAGCTGGCAAAGATTTGTCGGCACGCCGATATGGATGTCTATGAGATAATTCGGATCTGTAATATGCATCCCCGCGTCAACATATTAAACCCCGGTCCCGGTGTAGGTGGGCATTGTATCCCAGTTGACCCATGGTTTCTTGTGGGAGACTATCCTTCTTTGACGAAGGTCATTGAGGCATCGCTAAAGACCAATGAGGCCATGCCGGAATTTGTTTTGGCGCGTATTCATACAATCATGCAGGAACGCGGCATGACAGATATCACCCGCGTAGGACTGTACGGTCTTACTTACAAAGAAAATGTGGATGATTTCCGTGAATCCCCCACATTGCAGCTACTGGAATACCAAGAGCAGCATCTGGCAGAACCATTGAAGGTTTACGACCCCTTTGTAACAAAAGATGTCGTCAAGCACCAATACCACAATCTGGATCAATTTTTGGCTGATGTGGATCTTGTTGTCATTATGGTCGGCCATGATGAATTCAAGCAAAATATGGACAAGTTTAGTGGCAAAGTGATCCTAGATACCCGAAAAGTTTGTTCCTTGCCAAATACATATACGCTTTAATCATGGCAGATCCTGTCTGCACATAGACCGGAATTGCCTGCGGGCACGCAAGTCTTTTTTGAACAAAAAAATAAAAGGAAGGACTTCCCATGACTTACGCACTGATCGGTTGCGGCCGCATCGCGGTCAACCACATCAAGGCCGCGCTGAATAACAAGCTGAATATCGTCGCCGTGTGCGACGTTCTGCCGGAGAAGATGGAGGAACTGCTGGCCAAGTATGACCTCCAGAACGACGATTCCATCGCCCGCTACACGGACTACAAAAAGCTGCTGGCCGAGCATCCCGGCTTACAGCTGGCCTCCATTGCCACGGAGAGCGGCATCCACGCCGAGATCGCCCTCGCCTGCATCGACGCGGGGGTGAACGTCATCATTGAAAAGCCCATGGCTATGAGCATGGACGACGCGGACGAGATCATCCGCCGCAGCGAGGAAAAGCACGTTAAAGTCGCCGCCTGCCACCAGAACCGCTTCAACGTGGCGGTGCAGGAGATGCGCCACGCCGTGGAGGCAGGCCGTTTCGGCAAACTCTCCCACGGCAGCATCCACGTCCGCTGGAACCGTGACCGGAACTATTACGATCAGGCCCCTTGGCGGGGCACCTGGGCGCAGGACGGCGGCTGCCTGATGAACCAGTGCATCCACGGCATCGACCTGCTGCGCTGGATGATGGGGGACGAGGTGGACGAGGTCTACGGCGTCACCAAGCAACAGTTCCACGATTACCTCCAATGCGAGGATATCGGCATGGCGGTCGTGAAGTTCAAAAACGGCGCGGTGGGCACCATCGAGGGCACAGTAAACGTTTACCCGAAGAACCTTGAGGAGACCCTCTATCTCTTTGGCGAGACCGGCACGGTAAAGCTGGGCGGCACCTCCACCAACAACATCGACGTCTGGAATTTTGCCGACGAAAGCGACGCCGATGCCAAGAACAAGGGCTTGCAGGAGGCCACCAGCAACGTCTACGGCAACGGCCACACCAGCCTGTTTGCCGACATGATGGACGCCATCGAGCACGACCGCAAGCCCTATGTGGACGCGGTGGCGGGCCGCAACGCGCTGGAGATGATCCTGGCCATCTACCAGTCCGCCGCCACCGGCAAACCGGTGAAGCTGCCGCTGGAGCACACCGCCAGCACGGACTTTGAGGGAAGGTTCGATTGATCTCCGCCGAGCAGCTTCTGTGCGGTAGATCCCTGTCAGCGCATTACATTACATAGAAAACAAAGGAGTAATCTCCCATGGATCGAATCCTGTCCAAGGTATGGAACAGCTGCTATGGTAAATACCTGCTTCCGCTGTGTTTTTGTGTCGAGAACCTGATCAATGTAGCCTGTTATTATCTGGGTTTGGCCTTTCAGGACAACATTGCCCGACAGGCCGCTTTCATCATCGGCAATGTCCTGTTTACCCTGATCGCCTTTTCCGCTCTGCTTTCCGCTCTGCGTTTTGGGCAAATGAAATTGCGCTCTCTGCTTCCTTTAGGAGCCGTTCTGCTGTTTTTTATCGGCTGCCACATCAGGGCGCTGATGAGCTTTGGATTTACAGGAATCTGGATACATAGTGCCGGTCAGTTTGCCTTTTTTGCATTTCCCGCATTTTGCGCTGGCGTTTACGCCGCAGCAAAGCGGCAGGAATCTTCGTTCTTCGACACCTTGGAACACCTTGGACTTTTTGCAGCCCCTGCGGCCCTGATTTATTTCAATGGTTCATTATTTAACTGCAACCCGTTTAACTGGGGACGGGATCTCGGCATTCTTTCCTATATGACCTTTTCTTACACCCTGATGCCGTTCCTTTTGGCAATGGTGTTCCAGTTTTTAGAGGGAAAGCCATTTTCTCTGTTTGGACGAACGCTGAAACATCCTCAACGTCTCCGCGGCATTCTTATTGCGCTCTTTTGGATCGCTATTATTGCAGCCGGTACACGTGGAACCTATTTTTGCGTGGTCGGTTTCTGCATTTGCCTGGTGCTTTCCTCCTACCTGCATCGTGAATCCCGCCAGAAAAGCGCGATCCTTTCTACAGCTATGACATTTGTCCTGTGTTTCAACATCTTTGTTTACGCGCCGCAGGGGTTTGGTACATGGCGGATGACCAACTTTTTGCAAGGCTTATCCAAAGGTGAACTTGTTACAACAAAAGAGGATCCTGAAGTTTCCGATAAAATTGATGATCTGGTAAAAGCGGACGGCAGCCAGCAAATAGCCAACCGTCCGGATGCTTCTGCCGAGCCGGATGCTTCTGCCGAGCCGGATGCGCCATCTCAGGAAGATAGTATGTTGGAAAACATTCAGATCCGCAGCCGCGGCACACTTTACAAGCTGGCACTCAAGGAATTTCAGAAATCTCCGCTGACCGGCATGGGTCCTATGGGGTATACTGTGAAATATGGAATGTACCCGCACAATATTCTATTAGAGCTTTTGTGTGAAACAGGAGTGGCGGGCTTTGTTCCGTTCATGCTTCTGATCCTCTGGGCGATTATGAATCTGCTGCGTTTCGGATGGAAGCAGAAGTATGTCCGCTATTTTTTCTTGTTTTTGATCGCCTATATGGTGCAGGCCAATATTTCCGGTGGCCTGTGGTATTTCTCCCCCCTTTTGTGCGCCCTTGGTTACGGTTTGGCGCTGCCCAACGAGAAGCGTGAAACGGTCCCGGTTCCCGGAACGTCGGAAAAAGACGCGGCTGCCTCTACGAACAGAGCATAAGGAGAGGGTACAGCATTGACCATAAAAAAGAACCATATCGTCAGCACGGTTTTTTCCGTTACTGGGCTTCTGATCATCAGCAAGCTGCTGGGCTTCGTCAAACAGATGGTGACGGCTTCGGCTTTCGGCGCAACGCTGGAAACGGATCTCATTAATCTTTCTCAGGGGCTGATCGGCAATATTCAATATCTATTGGTGCAGTCCGTGCTTTCCGCCCTCATCGCCGTTTACCTGCATACTGCGCAGCAGGGGGAGGACGCTTCGCGGCGCTTTGCCTTTGATGTCTGGAAAGCTTTGACGGTCTTTACCGCCATGATCGTGCTTTTTGTGGAACTTTGCGCACCGTGGCTCGCCAGACTGATCGCGCCAAGCTATCCGGCCAAACAGATCGTGCAGCTGAGCCACTACCTGCGCCTGTTCGCCCCAGTGCTGCTCCTGCTCATATGGATCGCTGTATTCAACGGCTTGCTCCATGCCAATACGCATTTTATCCCCGGCGAGATGATCTCTGTTCACCAGAGTATTTTTCTCATCGTCATGACTGCGGCATTTGTGCGCACGCTCGGTGTGCAGGTTCTTATTCTCTCTTTTTTTGCCTACAATCTCTGGAATGCAGGCTATACGGCCATCCTCTCACGGCGCTATTGGACGGTCTCCCGCGGAAATCCGTTCCGGAATCCCGCAGTCCGAGAATTGCTGCGCATGATGGTACCGCTGCTGCTGGGCTATTCGCTGGTGTACATCAACCAGATGGTTGATAAGATGCTGGTATCCGGTCTTGAGGCCGGAGCGGTCACGGCGATGAATTATGCCGCCGTTCTGAGCGACCTGGTCAGTACGTTTATCACTACGTTTGCCTCCATGCTCTTTGCTTACGTCACCTCCCGCATTGCTGAGGGAGATGAGGACGGTGCGGCGCAACTCACAGATCGGACAGCGCTTCTGCTTTTCGTCATCTTTCTTCCCATCAGTGTTCTGACCGTTCTGCTGTCAGATGAGATTGTCACCATCGTCTATGCCCGCGGCGCATTTGACGCTGAAAGCGTGCGCATCTGCGCACAGGCTCTGCGCGGCTATGCACTGATGTTTGTTCCTCTGGTCTTTCGGGAGGTTTACAGCCGGTTTCAGTATGGCTATCAGGACTCCAAGCGTCCCATGGTCAACAGCAGCATCGGCATCGCTTTAAATATTGTGTTAAGTGTTGCTCTTTGCCCGCGTTACGGTGTGCTTGGCGTAACTTTTGCTACCAGCATGTCAGTTGTGGTATGCGGTGTGCTGAATATATGTTCTGCCCGAAAGCTTAGTACCGCATTATCTTTTCGTCCCTATCTGCGCTCGTTGCCTTTTTTGGCCCTGTGCGGTACGGCCTGCGGCGTAATTGCCCGATTCAGTGCCACGCATTTGGCCGCGCAGAACGCGCTGTTCCGTTTTGTCCTCTCTGCATTCATCGGCATAGCGGTCTATGCTGTGTGTGCCAGCCCATTGATTCTGCGTCTGTGGCGGCATCTGCGGCAGAATGGCAGCTCTAAATCATGATAATTCTTGCAAGTCGTTTCGCATGGAACCGGGGGAGACAGAGCCACGCTCTGCCGCCCCCGGTTTTTTTGCCCTCCGGTGACGCGCCGCTGTTTCCTGATACGTCCCCCCGAATTGAACCCAAAAACTGAACCATTTACCCAGCGGGCCGCCCACGGCGGCAGGTACACTGTTCAGAGAGGACGTTCAGCGTCCGAATCAACAAAAGGGGGAATCCGATGAATCTGACACAAATGAAAAACACGGTGCTGGCGGTTCTGGCCGCGGTCGGCTCCGCCGTCGCCCAGGCGCTGGGAGGCTGGGATGTGGCGCTCAAAGTTCTGATCTGCTTCATGGCGCTGGACTACGTCACCGGCTGGCTGGTGGCGGCCGTCTGGCACAAGTCGGCAAAGAGCAAGACCGGAGCGCTGGACTCCAAGGCCAGCTACAAGGGACTGGTGAAAAAGGGCGTCATGCTGGCGCTGGTGTGGATGGCGGCGCTGCTGGATCAGGCCACCCACAGTGATTTCGTCCGGGATGCGGTGTGTCTGTTCTTCATCGCCAACGAGGGCCTTTCCGTATTGGAGAACACGGCGGTGATGGGCGTTCCGTACCCGGCCTTTGTGAAAAACATGCTGGACGCGCTGCACCAGACCGGCGATCAGGGCAAGGGCACGGAGGCCCGCACATGAGCACGAGAGCGGGCACCGTCCCGCTCTCCGACCTCCAGTTTTTGAAGATCTATTTCAACCGGAAGCGTCTCCGCTCCACCCCGGCCAACCTGAAAAAGATGCTGGCGGAGACAGGCGGGGACGCTATCTGCAACGGCTCCATTTTCCTGCGGAACCAGCAGCCCGCCTGTCACCTGAAGGCAGACGGGATGGTCCGCAAGGCCCCGGACTACCGGGCGTGGGCCGTCAGCTGGAACAACCCGGCGGACTTCGGCGTAAAGGCCGTGCCCAACGGGGACGCGAATTACATGGAGTGCGTCCACCTCATCATCGACGGGAAGAAGATCAATCCTGTCACCTGCGGAGCGGATATGCGCTACCGTGCCCCACGGACAGCCATCGGCACCAAGGGCGGACGGTTCGCCTACTATGTGAGCCGGGAGCGGCACACGCCGGAGCAGCTCCGTGACCTGCTATCGTCCTCCGGCTGGGACAACGCCATTATGATGGACGGAGGTGGGAGCACCTGTTTCATGGATGCGGCAGGGGAGGGCTTCACCGGGGACGGGCGGGTGATCCCGTTCTTCCTTGTCTGGAAGCTGAAAAACGAACAAACCGGCGAACCGAAAGGAGAGAGGCCTATGGTCGAGATCAACGCCTATTCCAAGGCGAAGGACGGCGGCAAAAAGCTGTCCGCCAACTTCACCGTGAAAGAATTTGCCTGCAAGGACGGCAGCGACGCCGTTCTGACCGCCCCCCGGCTGGTGAAGGTCTTGCAGAGCATCCGCAGTCACTTTGACGCCCCGGTGGTCATCCACAGCGCCTACCGAACGCCCCAATACAACGCCAAGGTGGGCGGCGCGGCCCACAGCCAGCACTGCTACGGCACGGCGGCTGACATTTCCGTAAAAGGCCAGACCCCGGCAGCGGTAGCGGCTTACGCAAGGGAACTCATGCCGGACTGGGGCGGCGTGGGCGTGTACGCCGGACAGGGCTTCACCCACATCGACGTGCGGGAGACCCGGGCCGACTGGATGGGCTGAGGATCGGGCCCCACTCGGCGGTCTTGAAAAGTCCCCCATCCAGGTATATAATAGGATTTAGCCTATAAAAGTCGAGACCGCACGGCCCGTCTGCTTCTCTCTCGGAAGAAGCGGAACAGGAGATCCCATGCCGTGCCGCGGCAGCCGCCGCAGAAAGAGAGAGACGCCATGCGTGTAGTGATTCAGGAGGATTACCGGAAGATGTGCAAATGGGCGGCGGACTATATCGCCGCTAAGATCAAGGCGCACAGGGAGGACCGTCCCTTTGTCCTCGGCCTGCCTATCGGCTCTTCCCCCATCAGCGTTTATCAGGAGCTTGTCCGGCAGAACCGGGCGGGGGAGCTGTCCTTTGCCAACGTGGTCACGTTCAATATGGACGAATATCTGGGCCTGCCCCGGGAGCATGACCAGAGCTACTGGTACTTCATGCACGACAACTTTTTCAACCATCTCACAGACATGAAGCCGGAGAACATCAACATTCTCAACGGCATGACGGACGATCCGGAGGGCGAGTGCGCCCGCTATGAAGAAAAGATCGCCTCCTACGGCGGCATCGACCTCTTTCTGGGCGGCATCGGCGTGGACGGCCATATCGCGTTCAACGAGCCGTATACCAGCCTCGCCTCCCGCACCGGCGTGCGGGATCTCACAACGGATACCCGCATCGTAAACAGCCGCTTCTTCGGCAACGATCCGGAAAAGGTCCCCGCTCAGGCCCTGTCTGTGGGCGTCGGAACGGTGACGGATTCCAAAGAGGTTTTGATCCTCATCAACGGACACAATAAGGCCCGGGCGCTGGCGGCGACGGTGGAGGGCGGCGTAAGCCAGAAGTGGACCTGTTCCGCCCTTCAGCTGCACAACGGCGCCATCATCGCCTGCGACGAGGCGGCCTGCGGCGAGCTGACTGTGGATACCTACAAGTATTTTCTGGACATCGAAAAGAATCAGCGGCTCTGAGGGCGGACCGTATCCGCCAGCCGCCGCTGAAAAACAACAGCAGAGGACATACGTCCTCTGCTGTTGCTCGTATAGTGTAATACCTTTACATCTTTTGCCGCCAAATGGGAAGGGGAGTCCACACCTCCATCACCGTCCGCAGCACTTCTTGAACTTCTTCCCGCTGCCGCAGGGACAGGGATCGTTCCGGCCGATCTTCTTTCTGCCGGTCCCGTCCGCTGTCGGCGCGCCCCGGTAATAGAGCGCGGCCAGCTCGTTGGGCGTATAGCCCTTGTTGGCCCATAGCCGGGTGTTGTTTTTGACGGGCATCATCACCTTCACGAAGGCTTCCACGGCGCTGCCGTCAAGCTCCGCGTCATAGTCGCTCAGAATATCGAAGATCTGCTCCATGCCGGCTTCCACAACGCAGGCGTACTGGATCTCTCCGGCGATCTCCTCCGCGTCCCGGCGGGGCTGATGCCCCTCGTTCATCAAAAAGGCGGTCAGGGCGTCCATCTGCGGCGTGTGCTCATAGTAGCTCCAGTCGGCATAGCGCAGCAGCTCGTCCTTTTCCGGAATATACCGGGGCTTTCCGCCGCATTGGCGCATCAGGTCCCGCACATCCTCAAAGTCGTTCTCCTCGAACTCCCCGCAGACGATATACTCCTCCCAGAAGCAGTAGGGCGCGCCCACGGCTACATGGCGGAGCAAAGCCGGGAACAGCTCCTCCTCTGAGGTGGGCTGACTGTTCTGCCGGTTGAAGATGTCCACCAGATCCGGCTGGCTGATAGCGCCGTACAGATGGACTGCGGCCATGGCATAGCTGTCCAGCAGATCATAGCGCGCCTTTCGCTCCGTGAAGCCCTCCCGCTCCAGCTGATGAAACACCTCGCTGATCTCGGTGGGGACTGTCACAATCAGATCCTCCTGAGAAGCATCCCAGACGAGATAGCCCAGATCCTCCAACAGACTGCACTGCTCGGGCAGGGCCTTCTTCACCTTCACCGGCTCCCGGCTCCTTGCCGCCCGCCTGAACAGCAGAAAGGCCGGCTGGTCGATGATGTAGAGAAGCTCCTCCATGCGCCCCGGCTCCCGGAGGGCGGCGCTCACCGCCTGCACCAGCGCGGGCTTGTTCATTTTGGAATATCCCTTGACATAGTAATTCTTGGCCAGTTCCTTCAGCTTCGCCGCGCTTGCTTCCGCCAGCACCGCTTCAATGGCAGGCTTTTCCACTTTACTCAGTACCATATTGCTCTCCCTTATCTGAACCCCGCACTCTATGCTGCTTTCCCTATGGATGCCGATGCGGTTTTTCATATATCTGTCAGCGGAACCGTGCTCTATTCCATTCAGTGTAGCACATTTTCCCAAAAAATGAAGTACAAATTCCATAAACTGATATGTACCCAGAATTCTCAATGTCATTAAGTTAATTTTTAAGGCGCTCAATCACTTATAATGGTGGTTGAGCGTTTTCATTTCGGTGCAGGGGGGGACATATAAAAATAATATTTTTCATAAAAACCACTTGACAAATCAGTAAAAATCGAAGGCTTCGCCTTGAAAATGACGACATTTTTAAGGGAGGCTTTCCGAGTGAAAAGAAGATCATATCCAGAACGTATTCGGGCTGCGTTGTTTCTTGCAATAAAAAGAACAGCTGCAAATTTAGATGCGTGTGTAAAATTACCAGGAAAAGATTTTTCAAGAACAAGAAAACTACCGTTACAAGCTATGCTACTAATGCTGATCGGCATGGGAAGCGGTAGCCTTTCAAAAGAATTATATGATTGGTTCGGGTACACATCGAGTACAGCAACTGCTTCTGCATTCGTTCAGCAGCGTAATAAGATCCGCCCCGAAGCAGTCAAGATGATATTTAACGAATTTGTCTCATCGACGACGCCAACTGCGACCTTTCAAGGTTATCGACTTTTTGCAGTCGATGGGTCAGATTTACGGCTTCCATCCGATCCAACCAATGATTTTTCTCTAATTAGGAATGCGGAAGGGCAAAAACAATATAACCTTGCTCACCTGAATGCCATGTTCGATTTAATGAGCAAAGTCTATGTTGACGCTACTATGCAAGGCAAAAAGGGGATGAACGAGCATAGTGCTCTCGTTTCAATGATAGATCGATCTAACATTCCGGGAAAGGTGATCGTGTTAATGGATCGCGGATATGAATCCTTCAATAACATCGCCCACTTACAAGAAAAAAAGTGGAATTTCATCATCCGTGCAAAAGAATCCTACGGCATGATCTCAAATCTTCAATTGCCAAATAGCGAAGAATTCGATGTCGATACAACATTGACTCTAACGCGTCGACAAACGAAAGAGACATTGGCTGTTATCTGCTTATCCAGAAAGATACCGTTGGATCCAGCCTCATACTACATTTGACTACATTGCGCCCAAAGCTCCCAATATGTATGATCTGCACTTCCGCGTCGTCCGATTTCGAATTTCTGACGGATGCTACGAGACCATCTATACTGATCTTGACCCAGAGACCTTCCCCGTTGAAAAAATCAAAGAACTTTATCGTCTCCGTTGGGGAATTGAAACATACTTTAGAGAACTTAAGCATATCATTGGATTATCCTGTCTGCACGGCAAGAAAGCAGACTTTTTACTACAAGAGGTTTTTGCTCGACTGATTTTTTATAATTATGCTTCGCTTATTGCGCGACAAGTGCCAGCCCCACAAGGAAAACAAATCAACTTTTCGGTCGCTATACTTGCATGCAAGCAGTTCCTAAAGGGGAAAATCAGATCTGCTCAAATATTTGAAATACTGTCCATGCACCTGTCGCCAATCAGACCAGGACGACAATATAAACGCTATCAAAACCCTGTTTCCGCTGTGGCTTTTCAATATCGCCTTTCTTAAAACGATTTATATTATGCAGTCACAGATGCCCTCTGGGCACCTGCTTTTGTCATGCGTAAAAATGGCAGCTACCGCAAAAATAAGCTCTTTTGCTTACTTGCGGTAGCTGTTTTGCCCTTTGCGCAGGCTTAACTTAATGACATTGAGTAAAGGGGGTACATATCAAACCGCCTTGCTTTGTCATTTTTGGTGAAAAAAAGCGGCGCATCTCCGAAAAAAGGAGATGCGCCGCATTTGCTTTTTTCACCTTTATCCCTTGCTCAGCGCTTGGACGATCTCCGCCCGCTGCTTCTCCGTCAGCTTCGGATAATCCTTCAAGACCTCGGATAAATCCTCGCCCCGCGCCACTCTCCGCCGCGCCACACGGCACACCAGCGCCACAGCCGTACTCATTCGCCCTCACCTCCGAACATCAGCGCCGCCACCAGCTCCTCCAACTCCTCCAGACGGGTCTCCTGCGTGGGATATGCCGCCCGGTAGTCCGCCCGCAGCGTTTCCGAGCAGTCCGCCTTGCCGGACAGTTCGCAGCCCTCCGCCAGCGGCCCGTAAACCGTCCCATCCGCAGCCGTCACACTGTCCGCCGTGTAACTTTGCGCGTTTTCGACGGTCAGTACAGGCTTCGCTGTCCCGATCTCATAGAAATACAACGTCATTTGCCTCACCTCAGATGAATTTTCCGTCCTTCATGATCGCATTCACTTGGTTTTTTTCGTTATACATCCCGCCCAATGTATCCGGGATGCTGTTCCCCAGCAGCACAAACCCGCCTTTGAGGAGATAGATCCCAACGGCATTTCCGCTGTAATCCGTTTCCGGATTCTCTCCATAAACTTCTACACAGCCGCCAAAATAGGTTCTGACCGCGCTCTCCAGATCGTGAAACGCGCAGTTGACCAGCACAGCAGAGGAATTGAACGCGGCTTCAGCGCCTCTCCCCGCCTTGGCATGACCGTTTAAGGAGCATTCTTCCGCATACACCGCGCTTCGTTCGCAAAGAATGCAGTATCTGTACGGACTCGCCGTCTCGTCCAATTCCCATTTTATTTTTTGCATACACACCGGAATGCTGCAATTCGTTATCTTGATGTCCTTTGTAAACACGCAGTCTCCCAAATTGTCCGCACGGAACGTAAGGCCGCCGCAGCCGTAGAAGTCCTTCACGGAAACAACGTCCGAATGTGTTCCGCTGAGGGTGATGACATGATGCTCGGTCAGCAGGCGGGGAAGTGTGTTGAGATAGGCTTGCAGCTCCGACGCAGGTATGGTGACGGCTCGGGATGGCGCGCCGGTAGCCAGCACCTTTCTTCGCACCGGGCCGCAGTCGCTTTCGGTGATGAGACCGGCAGGGGAGCAGCGCACTCGTGCGCCGCCGTCCTTGCTAACGGTCTGGCGCAGATAAAACCGCAGCACCGTGTCGCTTCCGGCCTGAATGGTCATCGGCTCGTCCAGCCGGTAGACGCAGTAGAGAATTTCCCCCTCATCGGGATCCTCCGCGTAGACGCCCAGCTCCGTCAGCGTGTATGTGGCCCCCAACTCCACCGCTGCCAGCGTCACGGGCAGAACGGCGGTGTTCCCAGCACAGCGGGCTTCGCCCACCGCCAGCGTCTGCCGGATCTCCGGCAGCGCCGCGGCGTTGGGGATGTCCGGGGTATGTCCGCTGCCGCCCACCACACGGGTCACCCGCAGACAGGCCCCCGCGGCGGTTTTCGCCGTCAGCGCAAGGCCCTTGTTCGTATATGTTCCCTGAATATTCATAGCCCGTCTCCTATCTCAGCCGCCGGATGCCCCGTCTGGGACGCTGGGGCAGGGGGGCCGTCACCACCGGCGCAGAAGCGGGCAGGCGGCTTTTCACGTCCTCCGCCAGAGACGCCTGATACGCCGCGCGGAATTCCTCCGTCCGGCGGTCCGTGTCGCCGTCGTCGCCCCCCGCCAGCAGCGACGCGAAGGACTGGGGCACGCCGCCCCGCTCCAAGGCGGCTCTGGCCCGCTCCACCTGCTCCCGGCGGAGCTTTTCCGCCCGCAGAGTTTCTAACTCCTGCTTTTCTTCTTCGTTCATATATTACTCCTCCGTCTCCATGGTTTCCTCGGCCTTGCGCCGCAGTTCCTCCTCCGCGTCCTTCACCCACGGCAGCTGTTCCAGAATGGTGCGCTTGGACAGCAGGGGAGAGAGGGACAGCAGCGTGCCCGCCAGCGCCGTGTGATCCTGCGGCAGATTCTTGTAAAACGTGACCTGCCCCTGTTCCAGCGCCACCGGCGTCCCCAGCAGGGCAAAGCCGCCGGAAAGCGCCGTCAGCAGACGGTGCAGACCGTCCAGAAAGCTGCGCTCCTTGGCAAGGCGCACCTGCTCGATGCCCCACAGTTTGTACTGCATCGCCACGCCGGAGGCGTTCCCGGCGAAGCGCTCGTCGGAGAGATCCGGCGTCATGCTCAGTTCCAGAATACTGCGGCGCAGATTGCTCTCCAGCTGGGCGAGGGCCTCGTGATTCAGATTCTTCACCACGAATTCCGCACGGCCTCCCTCCGCCAGAGAGAGGATGCGGGTGCGGTTGGCCTCGTCGATGTCGCCTTGCGTTGTTCCCTGCATCCCGTACAGGGCGAGGAAGGCGTTGGCCACCGACTGCATATCGTCCATGGCCCCGGAGAGCAGCAGGTTGTACGCGTCCAGCAGGCCCGTCACCATCTCGAAATCGCCGCAGGTCTGGCAGTTGTTGTTGAAGGGCACCAGCGCCAGATGCCCTGGCAGATTTTCCTCCGGCGCGCCCAGAGCCACCTGCTGACCATCCCATGTGAAGGGCGTGACCCGCTCCTCCTCGTAGAGCATCCCGCATACGGAATTATCCGGGCGCTTGAACAGCCGGACGGCGGCACGGAGCGGCTCACCGGCCTCGCCGCCGCGGATGCCGAAGCAGGTGAGGGGGTCGCATCGGCATACCCGTACGCCGGACTGTTCCAGCCACACCAGCGCGAAGCCCTCGCCGCAGATGCTCATGTCCCGGCCAATGTCAAAGAGCAGGTGATCCATGGGCAGATCGGCATAAATCCGCCCCTCCTCCGGGCGCTCATAGGAAAGGGTAGGGGGCACGCCGAGGAAATACCCGGTCTGCACCTCCGTGATGTAGCGTGGGAAGGGCACCCGCAGCAGATTGTTGGGCCGTCCCCGGACGGCCTCGCCCTTGGGCACGGGCTGCTGACCCTCGTAGTAGTCCCACAGCCGCTCTCTGTGGGGACGGACCCGGTACAAAAAGTCCGACACCGCCCCGGTCAGAGCTTCCTCTGTCAGCGCCCCGGCGCAAATGTAGTCCTGTTTCAAATACGCAAACCTCCTCGATCGCAAAACCCGGCCGGAATATTCCGCCGCGCACCCGTTTCACCGCGATCAGGCGGCAGCCTTGGCCCCGCCCTGTATGACTTTCTTCGGTGACGGCCTGTGCGCGGCCCGGTGAGCAGACAGCCTCTGATACCCATAGGTATCGCTATGACCCCGGCGGCGATGCCCGGCGGCCCGCCGTCCCGGAAAGGTCCTCTCCGTTCCGTACTGTCGTCTCTTCCGGCCCTATACTTTTATTGTAAGGACCCTCGCAGCCCTACACGCCGGAACCGATTCCGAAAAACAGTTCCGTTTTCCGCAACGCCCTTTTCCATGTCCTGTATCGCATGTGCGGCCGATGTCAGACTATGGGCAGCATAGCTGCGCGTGCAATCCTTTTGGTATGTTTTTCTTGACTCTATTTTTAAATTCCGTTATCCTGTCTCTATAAATATACCTTCTTTATGTGACAGGAGTGAGAGTTGTGCTGAAGATCTTGATCGTGGACGATGAACCGGATATTTGTGAGCTCATTCATAAGCTGATCGACTGGGAAGAGTTGGAACTGACAAGTCTTGGCTCCAGTCAAAATGGCATAGACGCTATGGAGATCATTCTGCGGCAGAAGCCGGATATTGTTATTACAGATATTCAGATGCCGGGAATGACTGGGCTGGAAATGATTGAAAGGGCCAGCCAGCAAAAGCTCCAGACAAAATTTATCGTGATCAGTGGATACCGGGAGTTTGAATATGCCCAGCAGGCGATACGCTTCGGCGTGGAGGACTACCTGCTCAAGCCTATCAGTAAGACCGACCTGAATTTGGTGCTGAAACGTCTCCTTCAAGAAAATGGCGCTGTCTTAGAGCGGCGAGCCAGCGAGAACGCCATGCGGAACGAGCTGCGGCAAAAAACGGCGATCCTGCGCGGAAATGAACTGCGGCAGACATTGACAGACTACAGCAGAGCATTTCATGATGAACTCTTTTCTTTTAAGCCCGGCGTTTTTCTGGTCGTGTGTGTTCATGTGAGTTACCGGGATAAGACGGAAATCAACCGCGGCACAATCAGAAACGTCTTGGAGAATATTGCTCTGAGAGTGCAGGCGCTTTTTAAAGATGACGTTTTTGACATGGAATATGTCGTGACGGACTGCAATGCCTACATCCTGACAAACTATTCCGAGGAGTGCCACTCCTCCTACAGGGAACGGTGCGGCAGTCTGCAAAGCCTGCTGGGAGATGTTTCCATACAGTATCAGAATCTTCTGATCACATTTGCCATAGGGTCTCCGTATGATACGCCCAAGGACATTTGGAAGGCTTTTGAAAGCGCGGAGGACGCGAATGTCCTGCGGATCTATGGCGGCTCCAGTAAGCTCATTGAGCATCGGAAGCTTCGGGCAGCTCTGCCTGATACGCCGGAATGCAAGTTTTCCGCTGAGGACAGCCAGGCTCTGATCCGATACATTGAAACCCTGCAAAAAGATGCCGCTCTGGCGCTGATCCGTTCAGTTTACGGAGGATTTCGCACAATGGAGAGCTATCGCCTGGGGAATCTTTTCCGGGTGACACGGACCATGATCCTTCGGATCCGGCAGGAAGTTGTTAACATGGGACTGCGGGAGAATCTTTCTCCAGCGGAGGAAAAGGAGTCCGGTATTCCCTCAGAGAATATGGTCCACAAACGGCTGGCCAACTGTGACACAGTGGATGAGCAGGCGGACTTTCTGTGCGAATATGTGTCGTCAGAAATTGATTACTGCATGGGACTGCAGATGAAGAAGGTGGGTGAGCCTATTCGCATCGCCCAGGAATACGTCCGTGCGCATATTGACCGCCAGATCAGTCTGGAGGAGGTTTCGGAACAGGCGTTTGTCAGCGCGGGCTACTTGAGCACTCTTTTTAAAGAACGAACAGGAAAGAACTTCTCGGATTATGTGATCGAAATGCGAATCGAAGAGGCAAAACGCTTGCTCCGTCAGCCCGCTCTCAGCATGAGTGATATCGCAGAGCGCATCGGGTATGCGGACGCACGGCATTTCAGCAAGGTCTTTCAGAAAATGGTCGGGGTAAAGCCGACGGCTTACCGGAAATTCTATGTGTGAGAAGAGGCGTGCCATGAACCATATCCGATCACTATACGGGCGGTTTTTCCTGTGGATCATGGCCGTTTGCTTTCTGCTGGCAGGACTTCTTTTTGTTGCGGCAGCAAGCATACGGGCGGGAAACAGTCAGTTATCCGTATGCCTCATTCTCATTGCCGCGGCCGTGCTGCTTCTCTTCTCCGCAATATTGCTGGCAGTGCTTATACGGGCGGCCAAACTGCGAAACAGCAGTGAAAATAGCCAGGATGAAACGCGATTGTCATTCTTGACCGACCTGCTGAACGATGAGCATTATCTTGGTTATTCCCGGCAGGAACTGGCATCCGAAATGCTGAAGACACAGGCGCAGATGAACTCGCTGCAAAGTCAGATCAATCCCCATTTTCTGTATAACACGTTGGAGAGCATTCGCAGCAAGGCACTGCTCCGTGATGAAGAAGAGATCGCAACAATGATCGAAACGCTGGCGCGCCTGTTCCGCTACAATATCAGTCAGAGAAATACAGAGTCGTCCATTCTGGACGAACTGGAAAATGTAAAGAGTTATATGGAAATCCAACAGATCCGGAATGCAAATCTGTTCCGGTATGAGATTGAGTGTAAGGTGGAAGAGAAGAGTACGTGGATGCTGAAGCTGATCTTGCAGCCACTTGTCGAGAACGCGATCAAGCACGGATTCTGCGAAATTTATGAGAATGGTCTGATCCGGATTGAGATTGCGAGGGAGGATAGCCAGCTGAAAATCGTGGTATTCAATAATGGGAAGCCGATTGACCGGGAAATGATGGAAAAGATCAATGCCTTAAACGGGCATTCGATTCTGGAGGCGAAAAAATGCTTCCAGGATAAGGAACACGGATATGGAGTGGTG
>ERZ827524.1758-NODE-1758-length-18353-cov-5.651000_pt1 | contig 18353 bp, 13 predicted proteins | sample MGYA00519702_ERZ827524 | MGnify/ENA primary metagenome ERZ827524 (study PRJEB31778, sample SAMEA3449341) | human gut metagenome | biome: human gut; feature: human-associated habitat; material: faeces | place: United Kingdom | collected 2010/2012 ...
TTGAAACCGGCAAAAAGCGCAAAAAGGCAGCACAGCTTGCGGGGCTTAACGAGCTTGGTGCTGCACTGTTTGAAAAGCTGCGCAGCGTGCGTACAGAGCTAGCTGCAGAAAAGTCGGTGCCTCCGTATATCATCTGCTCCGACAAGACCTTAAAGGATATGTGTGCAAAGCTGCCGCGGGATAAGGAACAGCTTGCCGATGTGTACGGAATGGGTGAGCAGAAGATACAAAATTATGGTGAAGCGTTTGTGACGGCGGTAAATTCATTTGTTGCAGATAACCCAAATCCATCAGGCAGCACGACCGGCGAAAGACCACAGACTGTTTTAAGCGATGAGGAGGCTGCTGAAAACGGCAGCACGAGAAAAAAGAAGCTTCCGTTTTACATCGAGCCGCAGAGGCTTGATGAGGTAGAGCTAACCGACAAATGCAGGCTTACAGAGCTTACGAACAAAATAAATGAGCTGTGTCCTGCGGATAAGGAGCACAAAAAGCTTGCAGCCTCGTTTATAAACGAGCTTCTTATTGCAGAGGGATATCTGGAGGAAGTTACAGAAGACGGGAACAAGATAAAGCGTGTCACCGAAAAGGGACGAAGCGTAGGGATAGATGAGGAAGAGCGCAAGGCAAAACGCAAGGGCTGGAATAAGGCAGTCAAGTATGCGTACGGATGGGCAAAAGACGAGCCGGAGGAAGAAGAGGAATAATAATACAAATAGAAGCCATGTTAGAAGCAAGCATACCATATACCATGGGATAAATAGAAACCGTGCAGAGCCGCAAAGAGGTCTGCGCGGTTTTCTGTTCTGTATCCATACGGTGTTTCCTACGCAGCTGCCGGTATCCGGGATATTGTTGAATTTTCAGATTCATGGTAGAATGAGTTAAAATGTGATGGAAGAGTTCTATGGATCGGGCATTGTGAAAGAGGAGCAGATACAGATGGAGATTCGATTATTATACGGAAATGAAATACAGTGGGCGGTGCAGACGGCGCATGAGGTCTATGAGCAGTGTGTGCGTCCGTATGCAAGAAATGCGGCGGAGGTGCAGCAGTATTATGACTATATGAATCTGCCAAATCTTTCACAGGAGATGCTGGCGGGAAGGCTGTTCTTATGGGGCGCATTTGAAAACGGGCAGATGTGCGGCGTTAGTGCCATGCAGAATGTCGGACATATCACAGCGCTGTATGTAAGACCGCAGTATTCCGGAAGGCGGATCGGTAGCAGCATGGTGGACCGGATGTGCAACTTTGCAGCTTCCAGATTGCAGTGCGGACGTGTGACGGTGCAGGTGGCACCGGCGGTGGCAAACTATTTTTACCACACGGGATTTACGTTGATTCAGGTGGCACCGGCGGGAATGTATGTGCCGTTGGAGAGAAGAATCTGGTCGGTCCCGATGACCCAGGGATACATGGGAAATATCGGGGGAAGCAGCAGGACCGTGCAGGGCGGTGGTGCGCAGGTGGTGCAGCCGCGGCGCACAAAGCCGGAGATCACTTATCCGAAAAAGAAGGTAAGCGCCAGACAGGTAATTCTGCTTACGGCAGTGACGCTTGTCTTTGCAGTGACAGTGGTGACGGGAATTACCGTATATCATATCACACAGGAGGGAATCACGGGCGTATATGAGACGTCTGATCCGGTGTGGGACGAGAATACCGAAACGGACGATGGACAGGAGCTGTAGCAAAGAGCAGTCATTTTAATCTGACAAAAAAGCGCAGGACGCGAAGCGGAAGGAGACGGAAGATGGATACGACGACAAAGGGAACCCGCACAAAGTACCGTCTGGCGGAGGCGATGAAGGAATGCATGAAGACGACGCCGGTCGATAATATTACCGTGACACAGCTGACGGAACTGTGTGGTGTTACAAGACAGACGTTTTATCGCAATTTTATTGACAAGTACGATCTGATCAACTGGTATTTTGATATTTTGCTTCACAAGTCTTTTGAGCACATGGGGAGAGGGAAAAATATTTATGAGAGCCTTGTGAAAAAATTTAGTTACATCCGGGAAGAGCGGGTCTTTTTTTCTGCCGGCTTTAAGTCTGCGGACCGGAATAATCTCAAAGATCATGATTTCAGGCTGATTCTGGCGTTTTACGAGGACCTGATCCGACAGAAAACAGGGAAAATGCCGGATGAGGAGATTGGATTTTTGCTCGAGATGTACTGCCAGAGTTCCGTGTATATGACAGTGAAATGGGTGACGGAAGGGTCGAAAATGCCGCCGGAGCGCTTAGCAGAGCTTATGGTGAAGGCGATGCCCGAGAAAATAAGCGAGTTGTTTGAACAATTAGAAATATTGTATTGATAATAGAGGATTTTGAGATAGAAATTGTGATAAATAGTTACACTTCCCGGATTCTGTCACTTCCCTTTTGTACATTGTGTTGTTAAAATACGATCAAAGATCATTATGTATGGGAAAGGGGAACAAAAAATGGCAAACAGAATTATGTTGAATCAGACATCCTATCATGGGGCGGGAGCGATTGCGGAGATCGTGAATGAGGCGAAAGCACACGACTACAAAAAAGCATTTGTCTGCTCAGACCCGGATCTGATTAAGTTTCAGGTATCCACAAAGGTAACGGATCTGCTGGATCAGGCAGGACTTTCCTATGAGATTTATTCCAACATCAAGGCAAATCCTACGATTGAGAACGTGCGGACCGGTGTGGCTGCGTTCAAAAAATCCGGAGCGGACTATATCATTGCAATCGGCGGCGGGTCTTCCATGGATACGGCGAAAGCGATCGGCATTATCATTGCAAACCCGGAATTTGAGGACGTCAGAAGCCTGGAGGGCGTTGCACCGACCAAGAAGCCGTGCGTGCCGATCATTGCTGTGCCGACAACCGCAGGTACCGCTGCAGAGGTTACGATCAACTATGTTATCACGGATGTGGAGAGAAAGAGAAAGTTTGTATGCGTAGATCCGCATGATATGCCGATCATTGCAGTGGTAGATCCGGAAATGATGTCCTCCATGCCGAAGGGACTGACGGCATCGACCGGAATGGATGCGCTGACACATGCCATCGAGGGTTATACGACGAAGGCGGCATGGGAGATGACAGATATGTTCCATTTAAAGGCCATCGAGATTATTTCAAAATCTCTGCGCGGCGCTGTGGCAAACACACCGGAGGGACGCGAGGGTATGGCACTCGGACAATATATCGCAGGTATGGGATTTTCCAATGTCGGTCTTGGAATTGCCCACTCCATGGCACATACCTTAGGCGCGGTTTATGATACGCCGCACGGCGTGGCATGTGCGATGATGCTCCCGATTGTGATGGAGTATAATGCAGACTGTACAGGCGAGAAGTACCGTGAGATTGCACGGGCGATGGGCGTAGAAGGCGTGGATGCCATGTCTCAGGAAGAGTACCGGAAAGCCGCTGTTGCAGCAGTCAGAAAGCTCTCCGAGGATGTGGGAATTCCGTCAAAACTGGAAGCTATCAAAGAGTCAGATCTTGATTTCCTTGCAGAGTCCGCGCATGCGGATGCCTGCGCACCGGGCAACCCGAAGGATGCATCGGTGGAGGATTTAAAAGAGCTGTTCCGCAAGATTATGTAATCCATCTTACATGAACGCAATTAAGAAGTCAGGTTAGGACAGATCCCTTCTTTGCCGGATTGCCGGCGGAGAGGGGATTTTTTGCATACCGTTTGGGCGCACTGGTGCATGTCAGAAACAGGTGAGAAAAGTCGTGGCGGGAAGCTGTCAGGTATGATAGTATAAAAGAGAAAGAAGAAAATGAGGAGTGGCGGTAAAAATGAAAATCAGACAGTTGTATGCGTATGAACTCCGACCGGCGGCAGCGCTGGTGATGGAGACATACAGCAGGATGGAGCAGCCGTATGTGGCGAATCCAAAAGAGATAGAGGATTTCAAACGCTATGCAGATGAAGACCATCTATGGGTGGAATCATGTAAAAATAAGCTCTTTTTATTTGGAGCGTTTGATGATAATGACCAGATGTGCGCCGTCGGTGCGATCGATGCGGCGGGTGCGGTCACGCTTCTCTACGCAGGGCTGAATTTCCAGCATCGGGGACTGGAGGCGGAAGTGCTGCGCGAGATGGAGGAGTTTGCGACTGTCGGGCGCAGTATTGCAAGAGAAGAGATAAAGATTCCAGAGAAGTGGATGCAGTATACAGCGACAGCGGGTGCGCCGGAGCAGTCGTCTGTGACAGGACAGCAGACCGCGCCGGGGCAGCAGTCGTTTGCGGCAGGGCAGCAGACCGCGCCGGGGCAGCAGTCGTCTGTGACAGGACAGCAGACCGCGCCGGGGCAGCAGCCGTTTGCGGCAGGGCAGCAGCCTACGCCGGAGCCGCAGGCGTACCGGAATCAGAACACAGGATACGGACAGGACTATGGTCAGCAGCAATATCAGAACACGGGGTATGGACAGGGCTACGGCCAGCAGCAGAATCAGAATATGGGCTACGGACAGAGTTACGGTCAGCAGCCCTATCAGAACACAGGATATGGACAGGGGTACGGAGAGAGTTACGGACAGCAGACAGCACCTCCCAAAAAGAGCCGTGCTCTGCTGTGGGTTGTGCTGGCGATCATAGGTTGTGCCGTGCTGCTTGTGACCGTGCCGGCGTTCATTCTTTTTCACGCGGTCAACCGTACCGTGCAGGATACGTTGACGTGGAATGAGTCGTCTGCGGAGGCGTACAGAGACGGGGCAGATGGCAGCGATACGGAGGACGATACGGAGGTAGAAGACACCGGGGAGGAACGTGAGGTATTAGAACTGGCGGATTCTCTGGGAAAGGACTTTTTTGTCACACAGGATGACATTTATGTGGCAGATCAGCTTTCCTATACGGTTACCGCACAGCATATCGAGGTCCCGAATCAGCGGAAAGACGGATTTGAGGAGTACGATGTTTCGTATCCGGTTATTACCTATGCGGATGGAAGAGATGCGACCGGAGTAAATGAGATTCTGCGGAATGCCGCCTGTGCGCAGTTTGATACCATGTATCCGGAGCCGCAGGAAGAATATTTGTATCTGGATGAAGACTACCCGTATCTGGCATGCTATGTGGACTATGAGATCACGTATATGAGCGATGAGATTCTGTGCGTGGCATTTCAGGATCACTATTTTAATGGAAGCATGTGGGGAGAGTTTTGTGACCTGCGCACAAGAGTCATCAATCTTGCCACGGCAGAGCGATATGAGGTTGAGGATGTGCTGCGTTCGGATGATACGTTTGCGGAGGCTTATTATGAAAAAATCTGCGAGAAGTCGGATTCTTTCAACGATGCACCCGCATTTACCGCCCGGATGGCGGGACAGACGATGGACGGGGAGATTCTGGAGGGAAGATATTACAGCAACTATGTCCTCTGCAAAAATGATATTTATGTGAATCTTACCTATCATTATTACGATGAAGGACTGATTATGCACGGCTGGGATTCCACGCAGTGGACGATGGAGGAACTGGAACCGTACCGGACGGACAGCGATCTGTGGGAGAAATATAGCGCAGAGTAAGTGCTTTTAGCCATAATGTATAATTTTTATACATCACAGTGTAAAAATTATACATTATTTGGTTCCGGAAAAAGGTTGAAAAATATCCTGTGATATGATAAACTTTTTACAATTTAGGCATAGCACAGAATAAGAAAAAAAGAGAATCTCCCTCTTTTTTTTTGAGAAAATTTAGAAAGGACAGGGTAAAGAATGAAAGCTTTTCTGATCTTAGAAGACGGAACTGTCTTTGAGGGAACCAGTATCGGTTCACAAAAAGAGGTTATCAGTGAAAGTGTATTTGATACATCCATGACAGGATATTTAGAGGTAATGACCGATCCATCCTATGCAGGACAGGCAGTTGTCATGACCTATCCACTGATTGGAAATTATGGAATCACACCGGATGCAGAGTCAAAACGTCCATGGGTGGACGGATATATTGTCAGGGAGTTATCCAGAATGCCAAGCAATTTCCGCTGCGAAGGAACGATACAGGACTTTTTGAAAGAAAATGACATACCTGGGATCGCAGGAATTGATACAAGAGCATTGACAAAGATCCTTCGTGACAAGGGAACCATGAACGGTATGATCACCACCGATGAACACTATGAGTTAGAGAAGGTTCTTCCGAGGTTAAAAGAATATCAGACAGGAAATGTAGTAGATAAAGTGACCTGTGATGAGAAAAGCATATTAAATGGAAAAGGAAAGAAAGTAGCCCTGTTGGATTTAGGAGCGAAAAAAAATATTGCAGACTCCTTACATGACAGAGAATGCGAAGTAACGATTTACCCTGCCCACACAACAGCAGAAGAGATTTTAGCAGCCAAACCAGACGGTATCATGCTGAGTAACGGACCTGGAGATCCGAAGGAATGTCAGGCAATCATAGAAGAAATCCGTAAATTATATGAATCCGATGTGCCAATCTTTGCAATCTGCTTAGGACATCAGCTCATGGCATTAGCAACCGGGGCAGATACCTATAAATTAAAATACGGACATCGCGGCGGCAATCATCCGGTCAAAGATTTAGAGACTGGAAGAGTCTATATCTCATCCCAGAACCATGGCTATGCAGTGGATGATAAAGCATTAGATGAAAACATTGCAGTTCCGGCATTTGTAAATGTCAATGATGGAACCAATGAAGGCTTAAAATATATCGGAAAGAACATTTTTACGGTACAATTCCACCCGGAAGCATGTCCGGGACCACAGGACAGTTCGTATTTGTTTGACCGTTTTATCACAATGATGGGAGGGAACCAGTAATGCCAAAGAATCAGGATATCAAAAAAGTATTAGTTATCGGTTCCGGTCCTATTGTCATCGGACAGGCAGCCGAATTCGATTATGCGGGAACACAGGCGTGCCGCTCTTTAAAAGAAGAAGGCATCGAGGTAGTGCTTGTCAACTCCAACCCTGCAACTATCATGACCGATAAAGAGATTGCAGACGAGGTTTATATTGAGCCACTGACCGCAAAAGTCTTAGAGCAGATCATTTTAAAAGAAAAACCGGACAGCGTACTTCCGACCTTAGGAGGACAGGCAGGACTGAACTTGGGAATGGAGCTTGCAGAATCCGGATTTTTAGAAGAACATGGTGTGAAACTGATCGGAACAACTGCGGAAACGATTTTCAAAGCAGAGGACCGTCAGGCATTCAAGGACACAATGGAAAAAATCGGTGAGCCTTGTGCGCCATCTTTAGTCGTACACAACGTAGAAGACGGTATCGCATTTACAAATACCATCGGTTATCCGGTCGTATTACGTCCGGCATATACCTTAGGTGGAAGTGGCGGTGGTATCGCCCATAATGAGACAGAGCTGATCGACATCCTTTCTAACGGACTGCGTTTAAGCCGTGTAGGAGAAGTATTAGTAGAGCGCTGTATCGCAGGCTGGAAGGAAATAGAATACGAAGTAATGCGTGATGCAAACGGCAACTGCATTACTGTATGTAATATGGAAAATATCGACCCGGTCGGTGTGCATACCGGAGACTCGATCGTAGTAGCACCATCCCAGACCTTAGGCGATAAGGAATATCAGATGCTCCGTACATCTGCCTTAAATATTATATCAGAATTAAACATTACAGGAGGATGTAACGTACAGTATGCTTTGCATCCGACAACATTTGAATATTGTGTCATCGAGGTAAACCCTCGTGTCAGCCGTTCTTCCGCATTAGCATCAAAAGCAACCGGATATCCGATTGCCAAAGTAGCAGCGAAGATCGCACTCGGATATACCTTAGATGAGATCAAGAATGCCATCACCGGCAAAACCTATGCAAGTTTTGAGCCGATGTTAGATTATTGTGTCGTAAAGATCCCAAGACTTCCGTTTGATAAATTTATCACGGCAAAGAGAACACTGACAACACAGATGAAAGCAACCGGAGAGGTTATGAGTATCTGCACGAACTTCGAGGGAGCGCTGATGAAAGCCATCCGTTCCTTAGAGCAGCATGTGGATTCCATGATGTCCTATGATTTTACCGAGCTTTCCAAAGAAGAGCTTTTAAAACAGTTAGAAGTGGTAGATGACCGCAGGATCTGGGTGATCGCAGAAGCGATCAGAAAAGGAATCTCCTATGATACGATCCATGAGATTACAATGATAGACCACTGGTTTATCGACAAAATTGCAATCCTTGTGGAAATGGAGGAGCGTTTAAGAAACGAAGAACTGACTACAGACCTCTTAAAAGAAGCAAAACGGATAGAGTTCCCGGATAATGTTATTGCAGCACTGACCGGAAAGACAGAAGAAGAAATCCGCGATCTGCGTTATGAGAACGGAATCGTGGCAGCATTTAAAATGGTAGATACCTGTGCGGCAGAATTTGAAGCCAGCACACCGTATTATTACTCCTGCTTTGGAAGTATCAACGAGGCAGAAGAGACACATCCGGAGAAAAAAGTACTGGTACTTGGTTCCGGACCGATCCGTATCGGTCAGGGTATCGAGTTTGACTATTGTTCCGTACACAGTACCTGGGCGTTTGCAAAAGAAGGCTATGAGACCATTATTGTAAACAATAACCCGGAGACCGTATCCACAGACTTTGATATTGCAGATAAGCTCTACTTTGAGCCGCTGACACCGGAAGATGTCGAAAACATTGTGCGTTTAGAAAAACCGGACGGAGCAGTCGTACAGTTCGGCGGACAGACTGCGATTAAATTAACCGAAAGTCTGATGAAAATGGGAGTTCCGATTCTTGGAACAAAGGCAGAAGATGTAGATGCCGCAGAAGATCGTGAATTATTTGACAAAATATTAGAAGAAACAGAGATTCCAAGAGCAGCCGGTGGAACCGTCTTTACGGCAGAAGAGGCAAAAGAGGTAGCAAACCGCCTCGGATATCCGGTATTGGTACGTCCTTCTTATGTACTTGGCGGACAGGGCATGCAGATTGCATTGAACGATGAAGAGATCGAAGAATTCATGGCAGTCATCAACCGCTATGCACAGGATCACCCGATCTTAGTAGATAAATATTTACAGGGAAAAGAAATCGAAGTCGATGCGGTATGCGATGGAACAGACATCCTGATCCCGGGAATCATGGAGCATATTGAGAGAACCGGAGTACATTCCGGAGACAGTATTTCCGTATATCCGGCGCCGACGATCGGAGAGGATATCAAAGCAACCATCGTAGAATATACAAAACGTTTAGCAAAAGCACTTCATGTCATCGGACTGATCAATATCCAGTTCATTGTCATGGACAGACAGGTATATGTGATCGAGGTAAATCCGCGTTCATCCAGAACCGTACCATATATCAGTAAGGTAACGGGAATTCCGATCGTAGACCTTGCAACAAAAGTGATCATCGGTAATACCTTAAAAGGCATGGGATATCCGACCGGTTTAGCACCGGAGGCAGATTATATCGCAATTAAGATGCCGGTATTCTCCTTTGAAAAACTGCGTGGTGCAGAGATCAGCTTAGGACCTGAAATGAAATCAACCGGAGAATGTCTGGGTATTGCAAAGACATTTAACGAGGCACTGTACAAAGCATTTTTAGGTGCAGGAATTGTCCTTCCGAAATATAAGCAGATGATCATGACCTTAAAAGACGCAGATAAAGAAGAAGGTGTCGCAGTCGCAAGACGATTTGAGGCACTTGGTTACAAAATCTATGCAACCAGAAGTACGGCAAAATATCTGCAGGAGCGTGGTGTCAATGCCCTGCGTGTCAATAAGATCGCACAGGAGTCACCAAATGTTATGGACTTGATCTTAGGACATAAGATTGATTTAGTGATCGATACCCCGACACAGGGACGTGATAAGAGCAGAGACGGTTTCCTGATCCGAAGAAACGCAATAGAGACCGGTGTACACTGCCTGACATCCTTAGATACGGCAAATGCATTAGCACTCAGCTTAGAGAATGCAAGTGATGAGATGACACTTGTGGATATTGCGACAGTAAAGAATATCTAAGAATCAGGGAAACAGATAAAAAGAAAAACCGCGGAGTCAGATGACTTCGCGGTTTTTCTGCTTTTTAGCAAGTTTTGCTTTGGCTTTTCGGAAACGGTTCATCATTTCCGTGACATAAGTGTCGGTCTGGAACTGTTTTAAAGTTTCCTCATCCATCTGGATGCGGTTATCCAGCGTTTTCATCATATCCTTGATCTGAAATTTTTCCGAAACATCGGGATCACTCAGATCATAAATCCGGTTATCCGAAAAACGTAATATCAGAGGTTTCAAAAAATCATCCGGATTCGTCTCTAAGATCAAGGCTTTATCCCCACTGGTCAGATCGACGCATGCTCCCTGCGGAAGAATGTTGATACATTCACCGAGAGCCTGAACCACGGTAGAGTTAAAAAAGTCAGGATGTTCAAACAGATATTTCATGGTCACAATCTCAGACTGTGGTTCAAAGCCATAGCGCATAGCGGTCATCTGGTCAAAACAGCCGGCAACACGCAGAACCTGAGTGCCAAACCGCCAGGTATGTTCTTTCATATCCGGATGGGCAATATGGTTCGCAGGATGGATCATCTCCGCGATCACTTGTAGCGTCATTTTTGGAAGATGATATTCATTCGTCTGCGGTTTTAAAAGAGCAAAGGCTTCTCCTCTGGCAAGACACAGTTTTTTATAATCAGCACTCTCGACATCTTCAAAGTCCGTCAGTTGGTCAGAATCCAGATAGAGATACCCGGTATCATACAAAAGAGCGGCTTCCACTAATGCAAGCTGTTCTTCATAGGAAAAACCGAGATGGTGTGTCAGGATGGCACAGAGAATACCGGTATTCAAACCGTGTTTATAGACAAAATCACCGGAACTTCGGAGATTTTGTGAAAAAATAATCTTATGATCGAGGTTTCCAAACTCACGGATAATACTTTTACAAAGTTCAGAGAGTTTATCCGGTTCCTTTCCGGTTACTAACTTGCCAAGTTCATCCCGCAGCCGGAACATATACATAGTCTGGAACTGTTCAAAATGCAGCTCTTCTTCACTTAAAGGCGGCAGGGGTTCTGCCGGGTCTAAAACATAGATTCCGATCAAAGAGAATTTGCGGATGCTGTTGATTCCCTGAGGAGTCAGTTCCGTGTTACGTTCGTATAAAAGAACCCCTAAGCGGTTATAGATGGGTTTTGCAAGTCTCATACCGGGACATAAATCTTCTGTTTTTACAAAATGCATGATATCCCTCCCAATACATTGGTTTTACATAGAATATTGATTTATTTTAGCATAAACGGATATAAATGACAAATGACATCTTGGAAAGCATAAAAAACTATTGTAAAATAAAATTAGGATATCAAAAGGCGGTTTCAAGTTTTTTGATTGGCAAATTGCACAAAGCCGAGCCTATTTTCTCCCAAAGTCACAAAAGCAGTCCCGGTTTTGTGCAATCAGCCAGTCGTTAAGTTGTGAGCCGACCTTTGACACCCTGATCAAAATAATGAATAAAAAGAGGGATGAAACATTTAACAATGAAAAATAGAGGATGAAGCAGTATGGGAAGCGTAAAAACTATCAAAAAAGGAATAGCCATTGCCTTGAGCATGATGCTGGCGGTAACCGTATTACCAACAGGATTTGGAGTGCCAAAAGTACAGGCAGCAGGCGAAATGCTGTATGTGGGAAATATACGGGTAACAGAGGCAAACGCATCGGATGTTCTTGGAAATAAGACTATTTCCTATCAGGCATCCACGCATACACTGACACTCAATGGGGCAAATCTGACGACTCCGATGAAGGCCGGTAAATATATCTATGGCATTCGGTATGAAGGAGCAGGACAGACGCTGAACCTTGTCCTGAACGGTACAAATACGATCACAACAGGAAATGTAACCGATGCAAAAGAGTGCTACGGAATTTATTTAAGTATGAATGATACCTTGAAAATTTCCGGTACCGGAACACTGAAGGTCACAGCCGGAAATGCAATGGATGACAGCATGGGAATTCTGACCGGAAGCCTTAAGATGGAGCAGGGAAGTGTAGAGGCATCTGCAGGAAAAGAAACCATATGTAAAATTAAACGTATCTTCCATTATGCTTCAGGTAAAAAAGCAACTTGTAAAGTAACGGTAAAATAAAAAGGAACTGACATGAAAAAATACGGAAAACTGCTCTGTGCATTTACTTTAGCGGTCACGGTAACCTTAACAGGTTCCTCCTCCATAGCGGTCCATGCAACAGAACAGAAAATTGAAGACACCAAAGGAAAACTGAATGAATTGCAGGAAAAGAAGAAACAGGCAGACCAGAAAGTAAAAGACCTGCAAAACAGCAAAGACAGCATGGGGCAGGAATTAGAAAATCTCGATGCAAAGTTAGCAGAGATCAGCACTTCTTTAACCGGTCTCGAAAATAAGATCACCGAGAAGCAGAGCAGTATCCGTGAAACCAAAAAACAGTTAAAGAAAGCAAAAAAACGTGCGAAAAAGCAGTACCAGAGCATGAAAAGCCGTATACAGTTCCTGTATGAAAACGGCAGTGAATCACTTTGGATGTCCTTATTGAATGCGGAATCCATGTCGGATTTTATCAATCGGGCAGAATACGTCAAAGCGATCAGCAGCTATGACAGGGAAAAATTAGAAGAATACGAGCAGATGTGTGCAAAGATAGCTTCTGACAAAGCCAAATTAGAGGAAGAAGAGAAGAGTCTGCAGGCATTAGAACAGAAGACAAAAGAAAAAAAGGAACAGATGAATACGCTGATCGCATCCACAAAGGAAAACATCAGCAGATCGGAACAGGAGATCGGTGAGACGCAGAACCTCTCCGCAGAATATGAAGCCGAAATAGAAAAGCAGAAAGCATATGAGGCACAGTTAGAGGCACAAAAGGCAAAAGAAGACGCAGCAAGGATGAGTGAGATCAAGGCACAGGAAGCCGAAGGGGCAGATGGCTCCAAGGTGCAGACACAGGCGGGAGATTTAGAACTGTTAGCGGCACTGATCGAGTGTGAAGCAGGCGGAGAGCCATACGAAGGAAAGTTAGCAGTCGGTAGCGTAGTGCTGAATCGCGTGGCAAGCTCGCATTTTCCAAACAGCGTAGTCGGGGTCATATACCAGAGCGGTCAGTTTTCGCCGGTAGCAAGCGGTCGATTTGCAACCGTATTGGCAAGGGGAGCAGATGCTTCCAGTACACAGGCGGCACAGGAGGTCATCGGTGGCAGAATCACGGTCAAATGTCTCTATTTCCGGAGAAATAACGGAACGATCCAGGGAACAGTCATTGGCAATCATGTGTTCTATTAACTTGAAGTAAAAGCGGGATTTTGTACAAACTATACAAAAAATCCCCGCTTTTTTTCAATCTCGGAAAGGATTTTGATAAATTTTTAACAATAAGGTTTTTGTTGCATTTTTTAACAGATTATGCTATCATTATTAACGAAGTAAAGCTTAGGTTGAAGTACATAAATTCTTTTGATTTAAGCTTCGAGTAGTAAGGAATAAATTAAAAACTCAGCAGTTTTTCAATTTATTTTTTTTAAGTATGAGATTGTTAAAAAATTAACATCTCATCCACACAAAGAAATCATAAAAAGGAGAAGAAGAAATGGCAGAAAAAGTAGTTTTAGCAGGCGCATGTCGTACAGCAATCGGAACTATGGGAGGAGCTTTAAGCACAACTCCGGCTCCAGTTTTAGGATCTATCGTTATTAAAGAAGCATTAAACAGAGCTGGTGTACCAGCAGAAAAAGTTGATCACGTATATATGGGATGTGTAATCCAGGCAGGATTAGGCCAGAACGTAGCACGTCAGGCTTCCATCAAAGCAGGATTACCAATCGAGACACCGGCAGTTACAGTAAACGTTGTATGTGGTTCTGGTCTGAACTGCGTAAACATGGCTGCACAGATGATTAAAGCAGGAGATGCTGACATCGTAGTAGCAGGTGGTATGGAAAATATGTCTATGGCACCATACGCAGATATGAGCGGACGTTACGGACACAGAATGAACAACGCTACTTTAGTAGATACCATGGTAAACGATGCATTATGGGATGCATTCAACAACTACCACATGGGAATCACAGCAGAGAACGTAGCAGAGCAGTGGGGCTTAACTCGTGAGCAGTTAGACGAGTTCGCAGCAACTTCACAGCAGAAATGCGAAGCAGCTCAGAAAGCTGGAAAATTCAAAGATGAGATCGTTCCTGTAGAAGTTAAGAAGAAAAAAGAAACTGTTATCGTAGATACGGATGAAGGACCACGTCCTGGAACAACAAAAGAGAGCATCTCCAAATTACGCCCGGCATTCAAGCCAGACGGAATTGTTACAGCAGCTAACGCTTCCGGAATCAATGATGGAGCAGCAGCAGTTGTTGTTATGAGCGAGAAAGCAGCAAAAGAATTAGGTGTTAAGCCAATGGCTACTTTCGTAGCAGGAGCACTTGGCGGAGTTGACCCATCTATCATGGGTGTTGGACCGGTTGCTTCCACAAAGAAAGTATTTGCTAAGACAGGCTTAACAATTGATGATATGGACTTAGTAGAAGCTAACGAAGCATTCGCAGCACAGTCCTTAGCAGTAGCACATGACTTAAACTTCGATATGAGCAAAGTTAATGTAAACGGTGGTGCAATCGCACTTGGACATCCGGTAGGAGCTTCAGGATGTCGTATACTTGTTACACTGTTACACGAGATGCAGAGAAGAGACGCTAAGAAAGGTCTTGCAACACTTTGCATCGGTGGTGGAATGGGATGCTCTACTATCGTTGAGAGAGACTAATCAACAACAGGTATCAATAGCCGGTGTCTGATGGCACCGGCATCAAAAGTTAATAAAATTCCATAAGGAGGAACTGACATGAAAGTTGGTATTATTGGAGCAGGAACCATGGGTTCCGGTATTGCACAGGCATTTGCACAGACAGAAGGATATGAAGTATGCTTATGTGATATTAATGACGAATTTGCAGCAAACGGAAAAGCTAAAATTGCAAAAGGATTTGAGAAGAGAGTTGCAAAAGGCAAAATGGAGCAGGCAGCTGCAGAGGCTATCTTAAACAAAATCGTTACAGGTACAAAAGAAATTTGTACAGATTGTGACTTAATCGTTGAGGCAGCTCTTGAGGTAATGGATGTTAAAAAACAGACATTCAAAGAGTTACAGGATATCGTAAAGAAAGATTGTATCTTCGCTACAAATACATCTTCCCTTTCTATCACAGAAATCGGTGCAGGAATTGACAGACCGGTAATCGGTATGCATTTCTTCAACCCGGCTCCTGTTATGAAACTGATCGAGGTTATCAAAGGCGAGAATACACCGGACGAGTTAAAAGACAAGATCGTTGCTATTTCTAAAGAGATCGGTAAGACTCCTGTAGAAGTAAACGAAGCTGCTGGTTTCGTTGTAAACAGAATCTTAATCCCATATGTAAACGAAGGTGTTGGCATCCTTGCTGATGGCGTTGCTTCTGTAGAGGGAATCGATACAGCTATGAAATTAGGTGCAAACCATCCAATGGGACCATTAGAGTTAGGTGACTTAATCGGATTAGATATCTGCCTTGCTATCATGAACGTATTATATGATGAGACAGGTGATCCTAAATACCGCCCACATCCATTACTTAAGAAAATGGTACGCGCAGGCAAATTAGGACGTAAGACAGGCATCGGATTCTACGACTATTCAAAATAATAAGATGAGCAGAAGGAATAACGGGGAACATTCCCCGCTGTTCCGTATGCGAAATACCTCAAGATGAAACAAGCATTTTGGGGAATTTGCTCGTTTTAAAATAAATAAAGTAAATGGAGGAATATAAATCATGGATTTTTGTTTAGATAAAAAACATGAAATGGCGAGAACTCTTTTCAAAGAATTCGCTGAGACAGAAGTAAAACCTCTCGCTCAGGAGGTTGACGAGACAGAACATTTCCCGGCAGGAACTGTTGAGAAAATGGCAAAAGCAGGCTTTATGGGAATTCCTGTACCAAAGGAGTACGGCGGACAGGGATGTGATCCTCTTACATATACCATGTGTGTAGAAGAGTTATCAAAAGTTTGTGCAACAACAGGCGTTATCGTATCTGCACATACATCTCTTTGCATCGACCCGATCATGACATATGGTACAGAAGAGCAGAAGAAAAAATATGTAACACCACTTGCAAAAGGTGAAAAACTTGGTGCTTTCGGTTTAACAGAGCCGGGTGCTGGTACAGATGCTCAGGGATGCCAGACAAAAGCAGTTTTAGATGGTGATGAGTGGGTATTAAACGGATCTAAATGTTTCATCACAAACGGTGAAGTTGCAGACGTATATATCATCATTGCTATCACAAGCGTAACAGAGGATAAGAGAGGAAGAAAGAAAAAGAACTTCTCCGCATTTATCGTAGAAAAAGGTGCTCCAGGATTCTCCTTCGGAACAAAAGAGAAGAAGATGGGTATCCGTGGATCTTCTACCTATGAATTAATTTTTGAAGACTGCAGAATTCCAAAGGATGCGTTACTTGGACCTGAAGGAAAAGGATTCCCAATCGCTATGCATACATTAGATGGTGGACGTATTGGTATCGCTTCCCAGGCACTTGGTATTGCAGAAGGTGCATTAGAGCGCGCAATTGCTTATACAAAAGAAAGAAAGCAGTTTGGTCGTTCTATCGCACAGCAGCAGAATACACAGTTCAAGTTAGCTGATATGGCAACAAGAATTGAAGCCGCTCAGATGTTAGTTTATAAAGCAGCAATGGCAAAAGCAAACCAGAAAGTTTACTCTGTAGAAGCTGCAAAAGCAAAATTATTCGCAGCAGAGACAGCAATGGCTGTTACAACAGAAGTTGTTCAGTTATTCGGTGGATATGGATACATCAGAGAGTACGATGTAGAGCGTATGATGCGTGATGCTAAGATCACAGAGATCTACGAAGGAACTTCAGAAGTTCAGCGTATGGTTATCTCTGGTGCTTTATTAAAATAATCGCGATTCCAGCGGATTGAAAATGAAGTCATTAAATCAAACATAAGGAGTGAAATTACCGTGAAAATAGTTGTATGTGTAAAACAGGTACCGGATACAAAAGGCGGAGTTAAATTTAATCCGGACGGTACATTAGACAGAGGTGCGATGCTTACAATCATGAACCCAGACGATAAAGCTGGTTTAGAGGCAGCACTGAGAATTAAAGATGAGTACGGCGCAGAGGTTACTGTACTTACAATGGGTCTTCCAAAAGCAGAGGAAGTTCTTCGTGAAGCTATGGCAATGGGAGCTGACAAGGGAATCCTTGTAACAGATAGAGTATTAGGTGGAGCTGATACATGGGCTACATCTACAACTATCGCAGGAGCTCTTAGAAACATCGATTATGATTTAATCATTACAGGTCGTCAGGCTATCGATGGTGATACTGCACAGGTTGGACCACAGATTGCAGAGCATTTAAATCTTCCTGTAATCTCTTATGCACAGGATATCAAGATCGATGGAGATTCTGTTATCGTACAGCGTCAGTATGAAGACAGATACCATGAATTAAAAGCAAAAATGCCTTGCTTAATTACAGCATTATCTGAGTTAAACCAGCCACGTTACATGACTCCGGGCGGAATCTTCGATGCTTATGATCAGGAGATTACTGTATGGGGCAGAGCTGACTTAAAAGACGTAGATGATTCTGACCTTGGATTAAAAGGTTCTCCTACACAGATCGCAAAAGCATCTGACAAAGTTCGTAAAGGTGCCGGCGAAAAAGTTACTCTTGATGCAACAGAGTCTGTTGACTATATCATGGGTAAATTAAAAGAGAAACATGTAATCTAATAAGAATAAGGAAAAGTGGTGAATAAAAGTGGAAAAAATGAACTTAGAGGAATATAAAGGAGTATTTGTCTTTGCACAGCAGGTTGACAATGAGTTAACCCCAATCGCTTTTGAGTTAATTGGAAAGGGTAAAGACTTAGCAAAAGATTTAAACACTGATGTTACAGCTGTACTTATTGGTTCCGATGTAAAGAGCCTTGCTGACGAGTTAGCAGAGTACGGTGCTGACAAAGTTATCGTTGTAGACGATCCTGAATTAAAAGACTACAGAACAGAGCCATATGCTCATGCACTTGCATCTGTAATCAAAGAGTACAAACCGGAGATTATGTTAGTAGGTGCTACAGCAATCGGTAGAGATTTAGGACCTCGTGTATCCGCAAGAGTTAAAACAGGTTTAACAGCAGATTGTACTGTACTTGAAATCGGTGAGTTCAAAGGTGTTGCAAACCAGTTATTAATGACTCGTCCTGCATTCGGTGGTAACACAATCGCTACAATCGCTT
>ERZ827524.1773-NODE-1773-length-18241-cov-5.059441_pt1 | contig 18241 bp, 20 predicted proteins | sample MGYA00519702_ERZ827524 | MGnify/ENA primary metagenome ERZ827524 (study PRJEB31778, sample SAMEA3449341) | human gut metagenome | biome: human gut; feature: human-associated habitat; material: faeces | place: United Kingdom | collected 2010/2012 ...
CATCCGCCGACAGCCTTTCCGATGGTCTCATAGGCAGGCTCGCCGAACTCCCTGACCTGCATCTTGTTTTCGGTAGTGATAACCAGTCCTTTCATCAATGCTCCTTTCCGGGGAAGCACTCCGGCTCCTCCCATGCGTCGGACTGCTTGATGCAGATATCGCAGCCGACGATATTCAAATCTTTGTCTCTGAAAATTTCCTCGCACTCTTCACCACAGACGGGGCAAATCGGGAAGGTCGGCTCCTTGCCGTCCGGGTAGCCGGTGCGCTCCATGTTTTGGATAACGGGGTGGTCTGGCAGATCGTAGTTCATTCGGTTTCACCTGCCTCTGCGATGTAGCGGCGGACGGTGGCGGTCAGCCAGTCCTGTGTGGTGGCGTAGCCCTCAGCCTCTATCAGCCGTTGCAACGCCTCGTAGTCGACGGTTTCGAGCCTTGCCGAGATACGACAGGTCAGCCGGTGCGCGTCCTTTTTGACCGCTTTGCGGCCCTCTGCCAGCTCCGGCGCGAAGTGCGCGTAGAGCGCCGCCATCGCGTCTGGCCGCAGGCTCACACCGTAGGCGTCTCCGTTCTCGCACTTGCTTTGAACGGTCTTGTCGTACTTGGGGTAGATGGCTTGTACCACCGCGACCATATCCTTGGCCGGTATCTGCTTGGAAAGCCGGAGCTCTCTCAGCTCTTCAGCCACGGTCGCACCTCCTTTGTTCTTGACGCGGCTCGACCCGGCTGGTAAACTGTGTACGGGTATCCATTTGCCTGAGTCCGTTCCCGTTGCGCCGGGGCGGACTCTTTTTTCGTTTCCGCGCGGCAATCACAGGCCTCGCCGGGGTCGTTATTACTGCCGCAGTAAGGGCAAGTCCGGTAATATGCCATCTTCATCACTCCTTTCGAATTGCTGCAGCCTCGGCCGCTTTCATTGTGGCAACCTGTTCGTCCAGCCATTCCGCATTGCCGGGAACAGCTAAAAATGCTTTGAAACACTCCAGTGTCTTTGCTGCAAGGTGCATACGGACGTGCTCGGGGATCAGCGATGTGTCGATTTTGATTTCATTGGTCAGCTCGCCTTCGAGGGAGATTCGGCATTTGCTCATTGCACATCTGCCTCCCCTTTGCCGAAGATTGCTTCGTCGGCCCACCTTTGAAAATCTGCGGTTTCGAGTTTGTTGGCGAATAGCGAGAATCTAAGTAATCCTCGACGGTTGATGCACACAGCAAGCGTATTTTTCAATCCGATGTCTAATTTGCACTTTTCGTCCGAATCAACTTTCTTGCTTTCGTGATTTGGATTTTTGTAGCCAAGCGCCCTGCAGACATCAGTAAAGACAATCCACCTGTCGTTTTCGGCATCAAGGTACCTAATTGAATTTCCGCTGTAGCTGCAAATGCGAACGCGAGAGGCAATCTTTAACAGCTCATCGGTCGAGATATTTTTCCGTGGTCTTGTTCCGCAGTCCATGTCTCCCCTCCTTCCGTAGCGAGACTTTTTCATTTAAATCGTCTAAACCTTTAGACATCATCCGCAAAAAAAAGCTCGCCGACCGTTGTTTCCAGTGCAGAAGCGATTCTTTTCAGAATCTTTGTTGATGTGTTGCGTTCGGAATTGTTCTCTAAACTTGAGATTGTAGCGCGGCTGACCTCGCTCTTCTCGGCAAGTTCTTCTTGGGACATCTTCAGGAACTCCCGACGCTCTTTAATCTTGCACCCCATTTAATTCACCTCCTTTGGCCTGTCTGTCTAAACCTTTAGACAATGAGATAATACACTATGCCTTCCTGTGTGTCAAGTGGTTTTGACGAAAAATGAAAAAAATTTTAGACATCAAGATTGACATTCAGCGCGCCATATTGTAAAATCTATTAGACAAAACAAGGGAGGTCTAAGTAATGAAACTATCGGAATTGATTATCGAATATCGGCGCGAGCACGGGATTTCCCAGCGGCAGATGGCCTCTCAGTGCAGTCTTTCCACCGGATACATTTCCTTGATTGAAAAGGAAATTAACCCACAGACAGGGAAACCGATGGTTCCATCGCTTGCTGTCTTAAACAAGCTCGCGAAGGGCATGGGGATAACTTTAGACAATCTTCTTTCTGTGTGCGACGATATGCCGGTAGACATCAGCGCAACAGAGAAGACCGTCCTTGACGAAAAGGACGGTCTTGACCTTGAGATTGCGGAAATTATTCTTTCTCTTTCTGAAAGCAAGAAACAGGAGGCGCTACGGTATCTCCGGTATCTCGCAGCACAAGAAGAAAACTAAGAAGATTCTTCTTTTCCTCAGCCGATATAACGTCGAGAAGGCGCAATAATGCCAGCAGTTCTTTTGTCGTAGCCATACACGACACTCCTTTGTTTAGATTTACTGCCGGCAGCGAGGCTATTATATCAGACCGCACAATATTTTTGTGAGAAAAGATATATTATCACTTTCGGTAGACTTCGACATGACGTGTAATGCAGGGAGGTTGCCATGGCAGTCTTAGCGGTTTTCTTTGTCGGCGTAGTCGTGACTTTGGCAGTTGTTGGGATAATGCTGCGGCGAGCAGCGAATGAAGAAAAAGAGCGCCAGCAAGCGGCAATAGCTCAACAGACGGCAATTTGTCGTAAATTTGCGGAGGACTTCGCAAAGATCGGTTGGCCTGCTTGGGGGTATGCGACGCACCTATTGCCTGAACAGAGAAGCCGAATGGAGAAGGGCATATACTCTAAGAGCATGGAACTATTAGGTTATGATCCAGAAGCGCACACAGCCTGTGTGCTTGGGGAGCATGGCAAGGCGTACGATATAGACATATCTGGATGTTCCTGCCCCGATTTTAGGAAAAGAGGCTTTCCATGCAAGCATATGTATTTTGCGGTCATAGAGATTTCTGAGAAGATTTAACCATATCGATACAGGTATATATGGTATCGCACGCAAACTTTTCTTTAAAATCATCGGAGCATACCATAGCGATACCTCGCGTGCGCGCGTGCGTGTGCGCGCGATCGTGCGCGCACTGTCTCTGTACCTGTATCTGTATCTGAGACTGTATCTGTAATCTGTTTCTGATTCTGAATATCTACTACTGCAAATCTATCGTTAGAAGGGGGTGGCGCTGTTGCCGAGAAAACCTGCAAAGCACCCGGCGAAGCCGAAGCGGGGCAAGAAGCTGGAAGTCGAAGAGCCGGGCGTTCTCTACGGTCGGTACAGCAGTCACAACCAGAAGGATATTTCCGTAGAGCAGCAGTTTGAAAAGGGCTACGAGCTGGCGGCGGAGTATGGCATCAGGATCATTGACACCTATGCCGACCGCGCCGTTTCCGGCCGCACCGACAAGCGCCGTGACTTCCAGCGCATGATGACTGACGCCGCAAAAGGGAAGTTCCGCTATGTAATCGCGTGGAAGTCTAACCGCATGGGGCGCAATATGCTGGAGGCTCTGATCAACGAAGCTCGGCTTCAGGATCTGGGCGTTCGCGTTCTCTATGTGGAGGAGGATTTCGACGATACTGCGGCTGGACGCTTTGCCGCCCGCTCGATGATGAATGTCAACCAGTTCTATTCCGAGAACATGGCCGAGGACATCAAGCGCGGCCTGTATGACAACGCCGCGAATTGCATGGTGGCGAACGGCCATCTACCCTACGGCTATAAAGCGGACGAAACGCTGCACTATGCCATCGACGAGCCGAAGGCTGCGGTTATCCGGGAGATATTCACTCGCGTTTCCTGCGGTGAGGCTTTCGTTGATATCATGGCCAGCCTGAATGCCCGGGGAATCAAGACCTCGTACGGTCGCCCGTGGGGGCGGTCGAGCTTTCAGAAGATCCTTTCCAACGAACGGTATCGCGGCATCTATATCTACGGCGATGTCCGCAAAGAGGGCGGCATCCCGAGGATTATCAGCGACGAGCTTTACTTCAAGGTCCAGGAGGTGATCACCACGAAGAAGAATCCGCAAGGGCGTCACCGCGTCAATGGTGACTATCTGCTTACCGGCAAGCTGTTCTGCGGACACTGCAAAAGTCCAATGACCGGCATCTCCGGCACCAGCCGCTCTGGCAACCTGCATTACTACTACGTCTGCCAGAAGCGTCGCACGGAAAAAACCTGCGAGAAGAAAAACCTGCGACGGGACGACATCGAGCTTCAGGTAGCAAAGGCGATCAAACGCCGCACACTGGATGATGATACGATCAACTGGATTGCCGACAGCGTGGTCGAGTATAGCCAGCATCAGGAAAGCGCAAGCGGGATCGGGCTTTTGGAGGACCAGCTGAAGGACACGCAGCGCAGTATCAAAAATCTCATGGCGGCGATAGAGCAGGGCATCATCACGCCTACCACAAAAGCCCGTCTCATGGAGTTGGAAAAGGAACAGTCGGACATTGATCGGAAAATCACAATGGCAAAAGCTGACGTCATTCCTGTCAACAGAGATCAGCTTGTAGGGTGGCTGAAAAAGTTGCAGGCCGGAGATGTCCACGATAAGAAATACCAAGCGGAGTTATTCGACACTTTCTTGATTGCAGTCTATGTCTACGACAACCCGGACGGTCAGGACTACATGAAGGTCGTATTCAACTACGCAGGAAGTAAAAACACGGTTGAGATCCCGCTGGATCCATCGGTTATCGACAATGTAGAAAATATTGAAACGGGCGCTGTTCGTTTAAGCTCTGCCCAGGTCCACCAAACAAGGTTCGGACGAACACCTATTTCTTCAGCGGCGGTTTCGCCGTGAAGTGTTCGCTCTGATCCACAACAGAAAAGCGCCGTCTTGGGAGGAAACCCGAGACGGCGCTTTTTCTCGCTATTCATACAAAGCGAAGCCCGTCTCGGCAGAGAGACGGGCTTCGGTGCGCCACGCGGATTACGTTGGGATGTTTTCAGCGCACGACTCGACCGGAGCCGTTGCCGCTGATCAGCTGATACACCTCATCCGGCATAGAAAGGTTGAAGTCAAATTCGATCGAGTGCTTCAGGCAGGAGGCACCGAAGCCGTCACCGAGACCGCCGCATCCGTCACCGATGCACAAACTGCCTTCACCTTTACCGACAGCGGCATCACCGTAGAAGGCAGCAGCGACGGCTACGAGTGCAACGGTACGGTGCTGACGATCGATGCCGCTGGTACTTACCTGCTCTCCGGTTCGTGTACGGACGGCTCAGTTAAAATTAAGAAGGGCACAACCGGTGTGAGGCTGATCCTGAGCGGTCTGAGCCTGACAAGCGCCGACACTGCGCCGATCACCTGCAACAAATCGAGCGAAGTCGTCATCGTCGCCGCAGACGGAACGGAAAATGTCCTGACCGACGCCGCCGCGAACAATGATGAATCGAATTCCGGCAACGAAAACGCCGAAAATGCCGTCATCAAATGCAAGGACGGCTCGGCCGTCACCCTCTGCGGCGCCGGGACGCTAACACTCAACGCCTACGGCAAAAACGGCATCAAGTCCGGCGCGACCACCGCAGAGGAAGGCGAAGCCTCCCTCACCATCCGCGAGCTGACGCTGAACATCAATGCCTCCGTCAATGACGCAATCAATGCCGAGCAGTATCTCGCCGTCGAAAGCGGCACGCTGAACCTCGCTACCGCAGACGTTGCGCTGCACTGCGATCTGATCATGGACATCGGCGCAGAAGGAACGGATGGTCCGACGATTGCCATTGCAGAGGCCTGCGAGGGCATCGAGGCCGCGGCGCTGAGCATCCGCTCAGGCGATATCAGCATTGTCTGCACGGACGATTGCCTGAACGCAGCAAATTCCGATCTTGCAAACTATGATTTCGCCATCAATATCTCCGGCGGCACAATTGTCGCCTACACCACAGCGGGCGACGGCTTTGATTCCAACGGCAGCCTGACCATCTCCGGCGGCAATGTGACCGTATGGAGCGGCGGCAATGCCGACAACCAGCCCCTCGATGCCGACGGCACCATCGCCATCACCGGCGGCACGGTGCTCGCCGCAGGCAGCAGCGCCGGGATGGGCATGAATCTCAGCACCACGCAGGCCTACGTCATCTTCGGCTCTGCCGGGATAAGTGGCATGGGCAATATGGGCGGCCAGCCCAAGAGCGATTCCAAAGTGAGCGGCAATTTCCAGCCGAGTGATGATTTCCGGCCCGGTGACATGACCTCCAACAATATTTCCGCCGCAACGGCCACCGCGCAGGCCGGCAGCGACAACAGCTCCGGTAACGCAATATAATCAAAGCGTGCCCGTCAAAAACTGGTGTCAGAAAAAACGATTGGTGTCAGGCAATGTGCCTGACACCAATCGTTTGCTTACAGCCACCCCTGTGAGGAGGCTCAGAGGGTGTACTGCGGATAGGTTTTTTTAAACAGGGCGTCGATAGGCTCCTTCTCCGTTGCGGCATAGTCGGAGGTGCGTGTGACGCAAATGGCCGAGGCACACTGTGCATAGCAGACCGACTTTTCAAGGCTCCAATCCTGCGCCAGCGAGGCCAGCAGCGCACCGGCAAAGGTGTCGCCCGCGCCGCCGGTATCAACCGTCTTCATGGGAATGCCGGGGAAATAACGTTTTTCCTTGTGGGTGACCAAAACCGTGCCCTTTTCGCCGAGGGTGATGATGACTGCCTCGCGCACGCCCTTGTCCAGCAGCACCTGCGCCGCAGCATAGGCCGTTTCGGTGTCTGTCACGGGAAGACCGGTCAGCGACTGTGCCTCGCACTCGTTCGGCTTGATGATGGAGATATAGGGATACAGCGTCTCGTCGATCGGCGCGGCCGGCGCGGGGTCGAGCATCGTCCGCACGCCAAGCGAGGCCGCAACGCGGATGGCATGGTCGACTGTTTCAAGCGGTACCTCCAGCTGCGCGCCGAGAATTTTTGCGCCGCGGATGGTTTCGTAGAGACAGTCGACGTCGCTGCAGGTGACCTGCCCGTTTGCACCGGGCACAACGACAATTTTGTTTTGCCCTGCTTCGTCAAGGAAAATACCCGCACTGCCGGTCGGCGTTGTCTCATCGAGGTAGACAAAGTCCGTGTGGATGCCGAGGTCGGCATACATCTGCTTTTGCGCGCGGCCGTGCGCATCGTTACCCAGCCGCTCCAGCAGGAACACGTCACCGCCGAGCTTCTGCGCAACAACGGCCTGTCCCGAGCCCTTGCCGCCGACGACGATGTGATAATCGTCGCCGATCAGCGTCTCACCGCGGGCAGGCAGCTCCGGCGAGGTGAAGACGTGGCAAACGCTGCAGCTCCCAAGCACCACAACTCGGTTGTTCATCTGTCTTCCCTCCCGTCAGATGAGCTTCATTTCCTGAAGCCCTGCTTTGATGAATGCCTTCTGTTCGTCCGTTACGTACGTCATGTTGTGCGGCATTCTCGTCCCATGGAAGGGCATGTCCAGAAGCTCGCAGGCATAGAAATAGCCGTTCATGTCCGACGCAGTCTTCAGGAGCTTACGCACCTTCATAGAAAATTTCTGCGCCTGCATTGCGCCAATGGGGTCGTCGTTGTACCACGCGTCGGTGATGGCAAGGATGACCTTCGGGAAGGGCACGGACGTGGCCGAGATCACACCCACGCCGCCGACGGCCAGCATCGGCAGCGTCAGCGCATCGCTGCCCGCGATACACTGGAAGTCCGGATAGTTCACCTGCAGCAGAAGATCCTGCAATGCGGAGATGTTCTGCGTGCTATCCTTGTAGCCCAGGACGTTCGGGTGGGCGTTGGCAATCCGTGCAACCGTCCGCGGCGACATGGTATTGCCGGTTTGGGGGACATTATAAATATACGTCGGATAGTCCTCCGGGATGACCTCGTCAAAGAATTCCACCAGCGCCTGCTCGGTGTACGGGAAGACCGACGGCTGCGAGATGCAAACCGCGTCCACGCCGATGTCCATATAATCCTGCACAAGCTGCTTGGCGTTTTTGATGGAGTCCTCCATAACGTTCATCATGACCGGAACGCGGCCGGCCGCAGCATTGCACAGCTCCTCGCCGACGCGGCGCTTTTCCTCCATGGTCAGCAGGTACGTCTGCGTCGAAAGTCCTCCCATAAACAGGCCGTCGATGCCGTTTTTGATCTGAAACTCCACCATTTTCCGCACAGGGTCGAAATCCAGCTCCTGGTTGGGCTGATAAGCGACCATGATCTCGCTGATGCTTCCGTCAAATTTTTTCTTTCTCATACGAATCTCCTTTCATTTCGTCGGGCGGTCAACACAGCCATAGTAGAACACGGCTCTGTTCGCCCGGTCAAGGCGCAGCGTCACATTCGGGGTAAGCTCGATGGCCTCGCCCGCCTTATTCTTCGCGCGCCATGTGATCTCCGAGAAGATCACGATCGCGTCCGCCTCCTCAGTGACCTTGATGCTATGAATGCAGTGCTCCCCGCAAAAGTCGCGGCACTGGGCGGCATACCACCGCTCAAACCCGGCCATATCCAGCGGGTTGTTCGGAAAATCGACCACAAGCCCCTCGCCCACGGTCAGTCTGGCCAGCTCGGAAAACGGCGCTTTGCCGTCGATCTTGCGATACCAGTCACGCAGAAACGCTTCACCGAAGGCCGTTGTCTCTGTCATATTGTTCATTGCTCTGCACCTCTTTTTTAGCTGTCCTCGGGAGAGAACGGAATGGTCATGGCTTCCGGGCCGGTCGCGCCCTTCTTACGGTTGGCGATGGATACGATGACCAAAACGATCACCGTGGCCAAATAGGGCAGCATTTTCAGCAGCACCGGAGAGACTGCGATGCTGATGGCCTGCAGCTGGTAGGCCAGCGCCTCCATACCGCCGAAAACATAGGCCGTGATCATCGCCGCTGAGGGCTTCCACATGGCGCAGGTCACGATGGCCAGAGAGATCCAGCCGCGGCCGCCGGTCATGTTCTCCGTCCACGTCGGGATCGTGCTGAGGATCAGGAAGGAGCCGCCGATACCGGCCAGAAAGCCGCCGATCATGACATAAATATACCGCGTCCGGTTCACGTTCACACCGGTCGAGTACGCCGCCGAGGGATTTTCACCGCAGGCGCGCATCTTCAGGCCGATCTGTGTGCGGAACATAACAAAGCTCAGGACAATGACCAGAGCATACGAAAGATAGACCAGCAGATTCTGGTTGAAGAAGATCTCGCCGAGATATGGAATGTCCGCCAGCAGCGGGATGCGGATGTTTTCCAGCACCTTGGGCGCGGCAATGCCGTTGTAGTCCTTGCCGACAAAGGCGCTGAAGCCCGCAGCAAAGATGTTCAGCGCAAGGCCGCAGATGACCTGATGCACTCTGCAGGTAATGGACAGAAACGCATGGATGAGCGCCAGCAGCGCGGCGCAGACGCCGCCCACGAGCACCGCCACAAAAAGGCTGCCCGAGGCGATGAGGGAAATAAACGCCGTGACTGCGCCGAAGAGCATCATGCCGTCAAGGCCGAGGTTCAGCACACCGGCGCGCTGGTTCATGATCTCGCCCAGCGCCGTCAGGAGCAGCGGCGTGCCCTGCGCGACCGCAGCGGTCAGCGTGGCACGAAGGATGATATCAATCATTGCCGAGCCTCCTTTCCTTACGGACGATGCGATATTTGGTGAACATGCCGCCTGCTGCGACAAAAATCAAAATGGAGCCTTGGATCATCTGCACCGTCGAGACCGGCAGCCCGAGCTTTTGGATGGTATTGCCGCCCACCAGCAGACCGCCGAACAGGAACGACACCACGACGGCGGCCAGCGGATGGCACTGCGCCAGATACGCGATGGTCATACCAGACGAGCCGAGCTGCGAGGCAAAATTTGCCTGCAGGCGGTGTGTGATGCCGCAAATCTCAACCATGCCCGCAACGCCGGCGATACCGGCACTGAGGAACATCACCAGCAGGATGTTCCGGTTGACGGACATGCCTGCATAACGTGCGACCTTTTCCTTTGCGCCGATGAGCTTGATTTCAAAGCCCCAACGCGTTTTATAGATGACAAACCACAAAGCCAGCGCAATCACAAGGCCGATGATCAGGCCGGTGTGGATGCGCGTGCCGAAAAAGGTTGTCAGCTCGCCCGCAGACGGGATCTTTCTCGTGCGCGGGAAGGCAAAGCCTGTCGGGTCCTTCCACGGCCCCTGAATGAGCCATGACACAAAGAATGTCGCCACATAGTTCAGCATCAGGCAGGTGATGAGCTCATTGACCTTCCATTTTACCTTCAAAATGGCCGGAATGAGGCCGTAAATGCCCGCGCAGATAAACGCCGCAAGGAACGCCAACAGCACGGTTACAAACCGGCTGCACCCGTTAAGATGCAGGACGACATAGGTCGCCGCAGCCGCACCGATGTGCAGCTGGCCCTCGCCGCCCGCGTTCCAGATCTGCATTTTAAACGCAAAGGCGACACCGACGGAGATGATCATCAGCGGGATCATCTTGACGACTGTCTCGCTCAGGCCGTAGGCCGAGCCAAACGCGCCCTCGAACATGACCGAGTAGACCTCGATGGAAGATTCTCCGGAAATCAGCAGGAAGATTGCCGAAAACAGGAAGCCTGCAACAATGGAGGCAAGCGGAACGGCAAGCTTCGTCCAAAGCGGGACACTCAGCCGCTTTTCCAGTGTCAGATATCGTTGTTTACGCATTCGGCTCACCGTCCATTCTTGCGGCGCCGGACATGGCCAGGCCGATGGTCTCCAGATTGACCCGGCTGATCGGTACGATGCCCATAAATTTGCCCTCATACATCACCGCAACACGGTCGCAGAGCTGGAAGATCTCGTCAAAGTCCTCCGACACCAGCAAAACGCCCGCTCCGCGGTTCTTTTCGTTGACCAAAATTTTGTGGATACTCTCCGTTGCCTTGATGTCCAAGCCGCGCACCGGGTAGCTGGCCAGAATCACGTCCGGCTTGCTCGCAGTCTCGCGCGCAAGAATCAGCTTCTGTGCATTGCCGCCGGACATGCTTTGCACGAGGCTCTTCGTCCCGCCGACCTTGATTTCGAACTTGTCGATGAATTCCTCAGCCTGCTTGTTCAGCTTTTTATAGTCGACGATGCCGCCCTTGGAGAATTCCGGCAAACGGTAAGACTTGATGCTCGCGTTTTCCGCAACGCTCAGCTCTCGCACCGAGGCAAAGCCGTAGCGATCCTCGGGAATAAACGCCAGCCCGTCGGAGATGCGCTGGCGCACCGTTGTTTTCGTGATATTCTTCTCCTTGAAGGTGATCGTCCCGCCGGCAGCGGCGCGCAGGCCGGACAGCGCCTCCATCAGCTCCTTTTGTCCGTTGCCGGAAACACCAGCAATGCCCAGAATTTCGCCCGCATACAGGCTAAAGCTGAGCTTCCTCACCGCCTCGAGCTTTTTGTCATTTAAAACGGTCAGGTTCTCCACGCGCAGCAGCTCGCGGTCGGTCGTCGTATCGGTCGTGTTTCGGCGTCCCATCGAGATTTCGCGGCCGACCATCAGCTTGGCCAGCTCCTTTTCGTCGGTCTCGGCCTTAGTCAGCGTTCTGACAAGGCAGCCGTCGCGCAGGATGGTAATCCGGTCGGCGTAGTCCATGACCTCGTTCATCTTGTGCGTAATAAAGATCACGGTACAGCCGCTGTCGGTCATTTTACGGAGCGTAAGGAACAGCTCCTGCACCTCCTGCGCCGTCAGCACGGCCGTCGGCTCGTCCAAAATCAGGATGTTTGCATTGCGGTACAGCACCTTCAGGATTTCTACCCGCTGCTGCTCGCCGATCGACAGCTGCCACGTCAGCGCGCCGGGATCAATCTCGATGCAATAGCGCTCGGAAAGCGCCTTTACCCGCTCCTCCAGTTTTTTCTTGTTGATGACCTTGACATGGTCGTCGCCCAAAACGATGTTTTCTGCCACGGAAAACGGCTTTACCAGCTTAAAATGCTGATAGATCATGCCGATTCCGTGCTGGAGCGCATCCTTCGGCGTACGGATCATGACTGGCTTGCCGTTGATACAGATCTCCCCCGCATCGGGCTGCAGCACGCCGGTCAGGATGCTCATCAGCGTACTCTTTCCCGCACCGTTCTCGCCGAGCAGAGCGTGAATCTCGCCGCGGTAGGCGGTGAAGTCCACATTATCATTGGCGAGGCAGAACGGAAACTGTTTGCGGATCCCCCGCATTTGCACAGTTGCTTCTGCCATTGTCTTCTCCCTTTCTGATAAAAGTCGGGATTTTCATCCCGACTTTTATCGTTATTGCTTCCTGCTGCGCAGCCTCAGTCGGCCGGCTTGTCCGCCCAGTTGTCAATGACGTTCGGGAGGAACCACTGCATGGCGTTGGCGTCCTCGGTGGAGAGCACCTCGCCCTCAGCAACGCGCAGCTTGCCGGTATTGTCATAGAGCGGGCCGGCAAAGACCTCAAAGCCCTCACGCAGACGCTTCTCGGCATCGGCCACGAGGTCGCGGACGTCCTGCGGCACCTTGTCGCTGAACTCAGCCAGCGAGATTGCGCCGTCGTTGATGTCCAGCTCGCACCACTTGCCAACGAAGGTTCCGTTGCGGACAGCCTCAACCTGCTCAGCCATCCACGGGCCCCACGTCCAGCAGTTGGAGGTCAGCTGCTGCGTCGGCGCAAACTCGCGCATATCGACAGAGCTGCCGATGAACATCACGCCGCGGGATTCACAGACCTGCGCAACTGCGGAGGAGCTCAGGTCAATGCAAATCAGGTCGCAGCCCTGATCGATCAGGGTGTTGGCGCAGACTGCCTCAGTGGTGGGATCATTGAAGGAGTTTGCCCACAGGGTAACGATCTCCGCATCGGGGTTGGCCTCGGCAACACCGACAGCAAAGCCATTGAGCTGCTTGATGGGGTCAGGGAACGGAATACTGGAAACGTAGCCGATCTTATTGACCTTCGTCATCTTGCCGGCGAGGAGGCCGGTCATATAGCGGCCCTGCTCGAGCTTGGCAATATAGACGGACATGTTCTTCGCCGTCTCGTAGCCGGAGCCATTGATGAAGGTAACATCGGGATATTCCTCAGCCAGGGACAGCATGTAGTCCACATAGTCAAAGGAGGTACCGACAATGATCTCGCAGCCGTCGTTGATATACTCTCTCATCACGCGCTCACAGTCCGCGCCGCCCGCAATGTTTTCGACCTTGTAGGTCTCGACGTTCTGACAGTTTTCTTCCAAATACAGCCGCGCGTTTTCAGACGTCTGCGCCCAGGCGTCGGTGCTGACGATTGCGCTGAACACAAAGCCGATCTTGATCAGACGGTCAGGATCCTTGCCGGAGGCAGCGGGCTCGTTGTCGCCGGTGTCGTCAGGCGTCGACGGAGTGTCGGACACAGTGTTGTTCGGCGTGTTCGGCGTCTCCGATTTGCAGCCGGTCAGCGCCAGGGAAAACAGCACCGTAACGGCAAGCAGCAATGCGATTAACTTTTTCATTCTGGGGGTCCTCCTTTTTATTTTTACAGGCTCGCGCCTATAATCACAAGGTCACTTTTTCAGCTTGTGCAGGATATACGCCGTATAGAGATAAAAAAGGTCTTCAAACACACGTGGATTCTTACCGGTGATCTCCTGAATGCGATCGAGCCGGTATTTCAGCGTGTTGCGATGGATATAGAGCTTATTGATCACCTCGGCCTGGTTGCCGCTCTCCTTGAAGAACACCTCGAGGGTCTGCACCAGATCGTCATAGATCGGCTGGGCAAACAGCTCGTTGACCTTCGCGTCGAACTGCACCTGACGCAGGCCGGAGATTGCATAAGCAAATTCAAAGTCTCGGTAGTCATAGATCATGCTCTCGGGATAAAGACGTTTTCCGGCGAACATTGTGTTCTGTGCCGAGACGAACGCTTCGTTCAGGTTTGGCCCTGTGCGTCCGGTGGCAAAGCTCACATCGTTGAACAGCATGCTGAGATCCTTGATGATGCTCGGGTCATAGCCCTTACGCATGATGAGCACAATGCTGTTGTTGCCCAGACAGATGTAATAGTTGGAGTGCGGAAGGATGCTTTCAACGGCCTTCTGCGCGCTGAGCTGGTTCCAGATCCCGTCGAGCAGGACCACACCGTATTCCTGCGACATATCGATGCCGTTGCGCAGACCGCGGCGATAAAAGTCAAGGGAATACTCCCCCGGCGTGTTGAGCCACTCGCTCAAAAACTCAAAGTTGATGATGTCGCTCACCTGGCTCGTGTCCTTCAGATACGGCTGGTAGATCACGCTCTCGCCCACTGCCTTGGCAATGGAGGTCAGGCGCTTGATCTGCTCGATATCGCCGAGCATCAGCACCGCGCCGACGCAGACATCCTTGAAAAACAGCGGCGTCGCCGTCACGTTGCCGTCTACCACACGCTCGTTATAGGGTTTGCCGGAATTGGCCTGCTCAATGCACTGCTTTGCCAGCGGCGAGGTGCGGTTGATGCGCCCGGTGTCCGAGCTGGAAAGGATGACGCCGTCCTCATCGCAGAGGCTCACGCCCTCCGGAAAGATCTGCATCAGCTGCAGGACGATGCTTTTCGCCTGCGCCGTAGAAAGATAAACGTTCATGCCTGCATCCTCAGCGCACCCAGCGGATACGCGTCTCATCGAAGCGATCCTGCGGGCACAGGGGCTTTTTCGGATAGCCGACCGGAACTGCTGCGAACGGAACGTACCGATCCGGCAGTGCAAAGGCCTTGCGGATCGCATCCACGCGATCCTGCCGCGGGTACATGCCCAGCCATACCGCTCCGAGGCCCAGCTCCGTAGCGCGAATGAGGATGTTTTCTGTGCAGGCGCTGACGTCCTGCACCCACCACGGACTGTTTTCGGAGATGCGCGCCTCGTCTGCGAGCACCACGATCACCGCCGAGGCGTTCGTGCACATTTTTGCATAGGGACTGGCCTGTGCAAGCTTTTGCTTTCCCTCGTCAGAGCAGACGATCAAAAACTCCCACGGACGTTCGTTTTTCGCCGAGGGTGCCTGCATCCCCGCTGCAGCGAGCTGGCGCAGCAGCTCCTCGGGGACTGCCGTTTCCGCGTACTCACGACAGGAACAGCGCTGCATTACCGGATTCATCATATCTGTTTTCGTCTCCTTTTCCGCCTGCAAGATGCGGAAGTTACGAGTCGGGACGGGCTTCTCACAGCCCGATACTAACACGAGTTCCCCTACCTTGGCAAGCTTAATTTCGTGGTTATTCGTCATTTTGTTCAAATGCACAGTCGTTTTTCAGCTTCTGTTGTGCAGGATTTTAAATTGGCCTCTGTGAAAAAGAACAAGAGGATCCCAGCGGGATCCTCTCGCTATCCGTTTCCTCCGGTGCAGCAAAGCTGCGCTGGTGAAAACACGACCATGCCCTGATCCAAAATATTGATTACAGTACAGAAAAATATTCCAGCGCATAACGGATGCCGTCCGCCTCGCAATCGCGAGTGACAAAATCCGCAGCCGCCCGCGCGCCGTCCGTCCCTGCCTCCATCGCAACGCCGATACCGGCCGCAGTCAGCAAGCCGATGTCGTTGTCCGAATCGCCGAAGGCCATGCACTGTGCCGGCGTCAGGCCGTAGCGCGCCAGCGTCGCCGCGAAGGCCTGCTGCTTCCCGCCCGCAGCGGAAAACAGATCGTGGCCGAAGGCGTGCCACTGCGTCTTGGCGCAATGCGGCAGCAGCTCCATCGGCAGCTCCTCCGGCGGCAGGAACAGGGAAAATTTATACACCGGCTCCCGGCACAATGCGCGCAGGTCGCCGAGCTTCGGCGGCTGCGTTCGGATGTCCTCCAGCGCCTGTGCCGCCGCCGGCGTGAGACGGTTGATCGCACACTGCTTCTCGCTGACCATCCAGCAGGAAAGGCCGCGCGCCTCCACCCAGTCCAGCAGTCTTGCCAAATCGTCCGGATCGACCGGGCAGCGATAGAACACCGTTCCATCCGCATCCACACCCAGCTCCCCGTTGTTCAAAAGGTAGCCGTCAAAGTCCAGTCCGTCGATCAGGTGTCCCGCGCTGATCTCAAAGGGAGAGCGCCCCGTTGCAACAAAGCAAAGGATGCCCTTCCGCCGCAGCGCAGCCACAGACTCGAAGACCGACGCAGGAATACGCCCGCTTTTCCACGGGACGAGCGTTCCGTCAATGTCAAAAAATACCGCCTTAATCATGATTTTCTCCCGCGGCGGCAGCACCGCCGCTTTTTTTGTCGTTTTTTGTGAGAAACCGACGTCTTTTTTATTATATCGGATGCGCCGGAGTCTGTCAAGCGCCACGGCAGCTCCGCTTTCCTCCCCTCTGCAGCGTCGCTGTATGACGTTAGATGTCCATTTCGCAGCTCATGCGGCATTCCGGATGCTTAATGAGGAAATTCACGGGCATTGACTTCATGACGGAAGCAGTGCCGGATGAAACGACCCTGTGCAAGTTCCGTCATCTTCTGGAAGAAAACGGCCTGAACAAGCTGTTTTTTGACGCGATCAACCGGGTAATGGTGCAAACCGGCCACATGATGAAAGGCGGCACCATCGTGGATGCGACCATCATCAATGCCCCCAGTTCTACGAAAAACGCGGAGAAGAAGCGTGACCCTGAAATGCATCAGACGAAAAAGGGCAATGAGTGGAAATTCGGGATGAAATGCCACATCGGTGTGGATGCAGGCAGCGGCCTGGTTCATACCATTACGGTCACGGCGGCAAATGAGCATGACATCACACAGGCCGCCGCATTGATTCGCGAAGATGATGAAGTGGTATATGGGGATGCTGGGTATCTGGGAATCCACAAGCGCCCCGAGGTAGCCTGCGACGAGCATTTATCCAGCATTGACTACCGCATTAACCGCCGTCCCGGAAAGCTGCCTCATGTATCTGACAATGCAATTGACTGGGAACGGTATATTGAGAACCGCAAGTCCTCGGTGCGCTGTAAGGCAGAGCATGCGTTCCGAATCATCAAGTGCCAGTTTGGCTATAAGAAAACGGTGTATCGCGGACTGATGAAAAACGAGAATCGGCTGTACGCTTTGTTTGCCTGTGCCAATTTATACGCCCTTGCCATGGCCGGGCGAAAACTTTCCACAACCTGATATAGGGGCAGTCTGCCCTTTTTCAGGAAATGGGGCAGAAATGCAAAGGAATACTGGCTATTTTCCGACTGAATCGCTTGAACCAAGCAGTAATCGTCTATTTTCTCGCTCGGCGCTGAATGAAGGCTATTTATTCAGAGGTTCCTTAGGGATGAACAAAACTCCGATTTGCTCATGAGACTATACAATAAATAGTGCCATCTGACTTGCTTGAAACCTATATATTGTGGCTCGACTTTGCAAAACTCGCGTTTTGCTCAACCCTATAAATTTACTATTCAGACAGTGCGCTGCTGCCGTATAGTCGGTATAAAAATTGACATCAGGGTCGAAAACTTGTATATTTGAAGTTGATATTTGTCAGGTATACTGCCGGATTGACCAACGTTGATGAAGGAGAACATTATGACCGCACTGGAAAATCTCATAATTTTTTATAATCAGCTTTCTGTTAGTGATTCCAAAAAGACGATTCTTCGCCGGACGCTTCCCAATATCAGGCGGATCGACCAGTTGAATCTCTATGATCTCGCCGAGATCTGCTATACTTCCCCCGCTACCATAAGCCGGCTGGTAAAGGCTTTGGGGTATAAGAGTTATTCCGTTTTTCAGACAAAGCTTTCCGAATGTGTTCAGCGCTATGACTATGACAACCGTTTTTCCATCAGCCGCAGAAAGAGTACTGAGAACGAGAAGGATATCGTGGTGGAGTCTATGGAATTCATGGTCAATGAGTTCAAGAAAAACGTTGACCGTAAGGAAATCGTTCGCCTTGCGGACTGTATGCACGAGGCCAGTGCGGTCGCCATCTTCGGTTATGGGATCCGTTTCATCGAAAGCGCCCTGCAGTCTGATCTTATTTTCTCAGGAATTCCCGCTGATGTGATTGTGGGTGACAACGAACAACTGGAATTTGCACAGACTATGCACGCGACTAATCTTGCGCTGATCATCTGCCCGGATGCGGTCGACAGCATTTCGGTCCTGAATAAAATAATGCATTTTCTTCAGAATAAGGGCACAAAAATTGCCATCCTTTCAAGTTCCGACCAGCAGCCCTTTCTTGACTTGGCGGATTTTCTTTTCCAGTTTGAAGGCTACCACAGCATGTCAGACTCTTTTTATCTCCAGATGCTGCTTGCCGTGATTACCATTGTCTATCGAGGGAAATTTATTGACAAGGATCCGACATATTGCATAACCTAACGGCCGATTTCTTAAATAGTGTCTACACAAGATCAGGTCAAAACAGTACACCAAATAGCAATGCAAC
>ERZ827524.1785-NODE-1785-length-18115-cov-5.095515_pt1 | contig 18115 bp, 13 predicted proteins | sample MGYA00519702_ERZ827524 | MGnify/ENA primary metagenome ERZ827524 (study PRJEB31778, sample SAMEA3449341) | human gut metagenome | biome: human gut; feature: human-associated habitat; material: faeces | place: United Kingdom | collected 2010/2012 ...
GCTTTTCCATTACGGGAGGCGTGATTTCTCTCGGGTTCGAGCCGGTGCAGGCATCGCCGACGGCGAGCTTCGCGACTTCGGGCAGCTTGTCGAGGAATTCCTTCTCGTCAATGATGCCGCCCTCATAATCCTTGATGCAGGAGGCAATATTCAGCTCCTTGTTCAGCTCCTTGATGCGGGCGATGAGCGCGTCGGTCAGCGCCTCGTCGTTGTCGCCGGTCAGACCGATGAAGCGGGCGATGTCCGCATAGCGCTTCATAGCAGTGGGGTTCTTGGAGTTGTATTTGATAACCTTCGGCAGATACATCGCATTGGCCGCGCCGTGTACGATGTGACCGCCGGAGAAGGCGGCGCCGGTCTTGTGCGCCATCGAATGCACGATGCCGAGCAGCGCGTTGGAGAAGGCCATACCGGCCAAGCACTGCGCGTTGTGCATACGGTCGCGCGCTTCCATATCGCCGTTATAGGACTTGACCAGCAGCTCGTTAATCATCTTGATCGCATACAGCGCAAGCGGGTCGGTATAATCGCAGTTGAGCGTGGAAACATATGCCTCGATGGCGTGCGTCATCGCGTCCATACCCGTGTTGGCCGTCAGCTTCTTCGGCATCGTCTCCGCGAGGTCGGGATCGACGATGGCCACGTCCGGCGTGATGTTGAAGTCGGCCAGCGGATATTTGATGCCCTTCTGGTAGTCGGTGATGACCGAGAACGCAGTGACCTCCGTCGCCGTGCCCGAGGTGGACGGGATGGCGCAGAACTTCGCCTTCGTGCGCAGCGTCGGGAAATTGAACGGCGTGCAGAGCGCGTCGAACGTCGTGTCGGGATATTCGTAGAAGGCCCACATCGCCTTCGCAGCGTCGATCGGCGAACCGCCGCCGATGGCGACGATCCAATCGGGCTGGAACTCGCGCATCGCCTCGGCGCCCTTCATAACCGTTTCCACGGAGGGATCCGGCTCCACGCCCTCGAACAGACGGACCTCAAAGCCGGCTTCTTTCAGATAGGACTCCACCCTGTCCAGAAAACCGAACTTCTTCATGCTCCCGCCGCCGACGACGACGATCGCGCGCGAGCCGCTGAGCGTTTTCAGCGTCTCCAGCGAGCCTTTTCCATGATACAGGTCTCTCGGTAATGTAAATCTTGCCATAATGTTGTATATCCTCCCTTTTTCGATTCGACCAAACAAATGGTCTCTTTTTCCATCCACGATTATCATAGCACAACTTGCGCCCAAAGTGAAATATAAAAAATGAATATCGGTATATATTTATCGATATAATATTACTTATTTCAGGCAAAAACCGGCTGACAAAAGGAATATCGCCGCCGTTTTAGCCGCTTATACAGGCAAAAAGCGGAAAAGGCGTCTAATTTGAATAAAAAGTGAACGAACGCTGCAGGATAAGAGTGCTGCCGCAGAAGAAAAGCGGGCGATTTTCCAGCATTTACCGCAAATAAAAATTAACAAAGCGGCAGATACTACAACCAGAAGGCGAAAGGGCCTTCGGAACAAACAAATTTGAGTAAAAGGAGAATCTCGTAATGTCCAATAATAAGAGCTTAGTTCCGGAAGCGAAGGAAGCGCTTAACAAGTTCAAGATGGAGGCTGCCAACGAAGTCGGCGTCAACCTCAAGCAGGGCTACAACGGCGACCTGACCTCGAAGCAGGCCGGTTCCGTCGGCGGTCAGATGGTCAAGAAAATGATCGAGAACGCCGAGAACGCGATGCGCAGCGGCAGATAACTGCACCCCCTAAAGGTCTTTTATCCGAACCCACAACGGCGCATCAGCCGAGCCGGACGGTTTTGTTTCCCAATCGGGCAACAAGGCCAAGCGTCCGAAAACGGCTGACCAACTCCGGCTTCCGGCCGGATGAATAGGAGACGAGCCGCCGCGGTATATCCGCGGCGGCCGCCTTTTTTCCACAGCCTTTGCTTTTGCGGATTGACAAAAGCGCGCACATTTGCTACAATGAGGAAAAGATGACTGTCCGAGGGAGGGGAAAAGACTGTGAAGCGATTTTTGCCGCTCTGCCTGTCCGTTCTGCTGCTCCTGTGCGGCTGCGCGGCGCCGCCGGGCAAAGCCGACCCCGCGCTTTCTATGGAGAAGCCCGCGGTTTTATTCTATTCCCCAATGGCGTGCAGCGTTTCGCTGCATCCGATTTATTACGACGAGACGGTCGCCGTCCGCGCCGCCATGCAGAAATACCGCACATCTTCCGGCGACGCAGGCGAAAAAACCGGCGGGTCGGCGACGGTCACAATCAACGGAATACAGATTACGGGCGCCTACACCGACTCGGACGACGGATGTGATACCTACAAAGCTGCGGGCGCGCAATTCACCCTGACGGCGGACGGCGGCATAACGCGCTTCAGCGCCTCCGGCGACGAATACAATGCGCGCACGGAAACCGTTTCCACCGAAGAAGCGCTGCAGCTTTGCAGGGATTTTCTGGCCGAGCACTGTCCGTTTGCAACAGACTTTGAGGAAGACCTCTCGTCCCGGACGCAGTACGATCCGGAGAACGGGGATGACGAATATCGGTTTTCGTTCGATCGGACGCGAGGCAGCATAGAAACGGCTTCCGTATGGATTGAAATGGACGGTTGCGGCAACATTCGGTACGTTTACGCCTCCGCCCCCGAGCTGTGGCAAATCGAAGCGCTGCCGGACGATGCGAGCATCATCTCCGCAACGGAGGAAAAGCTGAGGGCGCATTATGCGCAGCGGCCGAAGCTCGGCGTAGCGGAGGTGACGGGCACGGCGCTGTCGCAGGCGAACGTCACTTTCTGCCCCGGCAAATACGGGCTGGATTTCGGCATCATAACGTATATAATGTATTACACACTTACCTACGAGGACGGGCGTACGGATACCGCCGCTTACAGCTTCTGGTATCTGTTTGAATGAATCGCCGCATAGGAGCGGAAAAGGAGCGTTAAGATGAAAAGCCTGCGCATCGCACTGCTGCAAATCTCCCCCTGCGGGGACACGGACAAAAATCTGCAAAAAGGGCTTGCCGCCTGCCGCGCCGCGCGGGCGCAGGGCGCGGACATCGCCCTGTTCCCCGAAATGTGGAGCAACGGCTACAACCTTTACGGCCGTCCCGTCGACGCTTGGAAGGCCGAGGCCATCCCCGGCGACGGCGCGTTCGTGCATTCGTTCGGCGCGCTGGCACGGGAACTGGATATGGCCGTCGGCGTCACGCTTCTCGAGCGGTACGACGGCGGCCCCCGCAACACGCTGGTCCTATTCGACCGGCACGGCGAGCGGAAGCTGACCTATGCAAAGGTACATACCTGCGATTTCGATGTGGAACGCTCCCTGACGCCGGGCGACGGCTTCTCCGTCGTCTCGCTGGACACGGCCTGCGGCGCGGTGCATGTCGGCGCGATGATCTGCTATGACCGGGAATTCCCCGAAAGCGCGCGCCTGCTGATGCTTCAGGGCGCCGAGTTGATTCTGGTCCCCAACGCCTGCCCGATGGAAATCAACCGTCTGGCGCAGCTTCGCGCCCGCGCCTACGAAAACATGCTCGCCGTCGCCACCTGCAATTATCCGGCCGCCGTACCCGACTGCAACGGCCATTCCACCGTTTTCGACGGCGTGGCTTATCTGCCCGAGCTGTCCGGCTCGCGGGATACCTGTATTTTGCAGGCGGACGAAAACGAGGGCGTTTATGTTGCAGATTTGAACCTGGAGCGGCTCCGCCGCTATCGGGCCGAGGAGGTACACGGCAACGCGTACCGCCGCCCGAAAAAATACGGTCTGCTGACCGATACCGCCGTCCGCGACCCCTTCGTGCGGCCGGACCGGCGCGATTAAGGAAAAACAAAGCAATTTAGGATGAAAAAGCGGCGGAGGATAAAAAACCTCCGCCGCTTCGTGTCACCTGAACATTCACTCGAGGGACGACGCATCGACTTCCCCAAACAGGATATACCGCTTGAGAAGCAAATAGTCGGCCGCTGTTGTTTTGCCGTCGCCGTCGAAATCGCCTGCAGCCGCGAATTCCTCAGGCAGCGGCGATAGCTTCAGGATCGCACGCTTAAGTAACAGATAATCGGTCTGGGTAATCTTGCCGTCGCCGTTGACGTCGCCCGGAAGCAGCTCCAAAGCAGGAACAAAGTCGTAACGTTCCTCATACGCGCAGACGATGCATGTATGAACCGAATATCCCTCCTGATGGTAATTCGGTTCATATACGGTCGGCTCTCCGAAACGGTGTCCGCTTGCAGGAAGCTCCTGATAGGTGCTGTACCCGCATCCTTCACGTCTGCACACCTGATAGGCGTTCCATCCGGCTTCGGTGCAGGTGGGCGCCTTAGCGATAACGTCATGAAGATCATGGCCCACAGCGCCAATCGTTACGGTTTCTCGGGAAATCTCGCTTTCGCAGACCGTGCAGTACACCACGCTGTCATACGAGCCGTTCTCTGTGCAGGTCGGCTCCACGCGGTTCTCCTCGACCGCTTCGCCGGCCGTATGCCCCGTAGCGCCTGTAAGATTGCCGATGACCGTTTCTTTGCACGCGCGGCAGACATACGTCGTATATCCGCCCTCCTGACAGGTGGGTGCGGTCACGACGCCCTCGCCGGCGTCTATGCTGTGCACCGAAAAGTGCGCGTTTTCGGAAGAAAAAGGCACCAGCTTCGTCGTATTGATGTTCTCATCCCACACTGTACACAGACCCTCATTGTTCTGGAAAAGCGAAACCTGAACGGAAGTGTCGGCAGCACAGACCGCCTTGGCCTGAAAAGTGATCTCCGCCAGCACGCCTGTGGCACAGGATACATTGGGGTGATTATGCGAATAGAAGGCGAGATAGGCGTCGCCTTTTGACGTGCTGTAAGCAGTCAGGCTGTCGTCTTCGGTAAGAAGACCCGCAGCCGTATATTCGATAAGCTCCAAAACCGTCTCATCATAATCGATATACAGCATCACGGAGGTAACGCCAGTATTTCGGCCGATTCTGAGCGTAACTTTGATTTCTTCACCGGCGTTATAAATCATCGGCTGCGAGGAAATGGCGGAGGCGGTGCTTTCCGCCTCCACCTCCACTTCCAAGCCTTCGGGTTCTTCTGCGCCGACGCAGAAAACCGTCAATGAAGAAAACGTCAGAACAGCAGCCAAAAAAATCGTAAGGATTTTTTTGAAATGCATATGTTATACCTCCGCGTCGGAGTCTGCGCCGGGATCGACCACAATGGTCAGATATTCGTCGTTCCCGACAATTGCCTTTCTGAGCAGATCAAGGTCGATGAAGTCGATATCGCCGTCCTTGTCCAAATCATATTCGGTAATATAAGCCTTTTCGACATCCGGGTTTTTGATGTATTCACTCAGCAGCAGGGAATCCGCAGAGTTGAAGACGCCATCCCCATTGGCATCGCCCAATTTGCGCACGGAAACGGTAATTTCGCTTTCGGAGGAGGAAACATCGATTGTCTCGTCCTGCTCGGGATGCGTTACGGTGATGCCCTGAACCGCATCCAGCGCAAACGTATACGCTTTCGCTTCCGCGTCTTTGTTGACCCTGAAAATCAGAGACGCGAACAGGTTGTCTTCCCCTCTGAAGACCTTGAAGCTGTTGACCATATCCTGAGCAATCGCAATCTTGCCGTTCTCGTTGGCGGTCTCATACGGCGTGAACTCGGCCTTGGCAAAAGCGCCGGGCGCGACCTGCACATTGGTCAGCTCGAAAACGCTCTCGTCATATGTCAGAGCGAGATCAATTCCAAAGATGTTTGCAAGAACGTCGCTGCCGTATTCCGCCTTGTCGGCGGCATCGGCAAGAACGTCAAAGTAAATATTGAGCGTCACATAGCCCGAATTCACCGCAGCGTCTGCTCCGTTGACGCCGGTGATTTCGTAATGGAATTTCACAGACTCCTTGAGCTCCGGCAAAAACTGGGCCGTAAGCCAATCGCCGCAGCGCTCACACTTTGTACCCGCCGTATTCCCCGCGGTATTGTAAGTGGGAATGACGGCCTCCACCGAAACAGGCGCATGGCCGAGCGCTTCGATCGTCAGATCGGCATCTGCCACCGGCTCGATTGCAATATCGCCTGCATCTGCGTCGACCGCAAAATTCTTGCCGCAGGCCGTGCAGGTATTATGCGCCTTTGTTCCCGCCGTTTCACAATCAGCGGGAATCTCCTCCACAAACGCAAAGCTGTGTCCCGCAGGCGCAAGCGTTTCGGAATGATTGACGTCGCAGCGAGAGCAATAGGAAACTTGGTAGCCCTCCTCGGTGCAGGTGGGAAGCTGCTGGCTCCAAACCACATAATCATGTCCGAGCGCTTTGAGCACAACGCTGTCGAGCGCGACCGCAGCGGGGTCGCCGTCCTTCGAATCCGCAGCGAAGTTACCGCCGCAAACCGTGCAAGTCTTATAGGCGAGATTGCCGTCCGTTTCGCATGTCGGCTCGACCGCTTCCACCACCTCGCCGAACGTATGGCCTTTGGCGGGGATGACTTCTCCCTCGTGAAGAATGGTGCCGCAAAGCTCACAGGCAACGACGCCGGCGTAGCCGTCCTCCGTGCAGTCAGCATCCTTATACAAGGTCACAGGGACATGCTCCAGCATCGGCGTTTCGGAAGTCGAATCATACGTCGTGTAATCGCAGCGCGTACAGGTCTCATATGCAGCGTAGCCGATTTCCGTGCAGGTGGCTTCTTTCGCAGCATGCGATACCAAATCATGGCCGAGCGCGGGGAGTATTTCCCGAATGCCCTCCTCGCTGCCATACGGGCACGCCGCATCCTCGCACCTAAAGAGGTTATATCCATCTTCTGTGCAGGTGGGGTCCTTATGCTCAATCAGCTTGCAGTTATGGTCCAGAACGGGAATGACCACCTTCGGCCGCTCGGGGTCCTCTGCGCCGCAGACAGAGCAGGCAAAATACGCCTCATACCCTGCTTCGCGGCAGGTGGCTGCTTTCGCTTCTACCTCCACAAACGTATGTCCATGCGCAGTTTCGTCCGGTTCGGTACGGGAAGCATTGCATCGGATACACTCCACAATCTTGTATCCGTCTTCCGTGCAGGTCGGCGGGACTGTTTCACTCGTTTCCCAATAATGGCCTTTGGCAGGTAAAATGACATCCTTTTCTTCCATTTTATTGCCGTTCTTGTCAAGATAGCATCCGCATACCTCGCACAGCCAATATGCCTGATGGCCTTCTTCCTCGCAAGTGGCAGCCTGAAATGCATACTTGGTATCGCCCTTCGTGTGTGCCACTTCAGATGCCGGGAGGCAAACGGTAATGGTGCCCTTGCATTGCACAGGCTCCGATCCCTCGACCGTTTTCTCGGCAACGCATTCGTAGATTTCATAGCCATCCGCAGCGCAGGTGGCTGCTATGGTATGCAGCAGATCTCCTCTTTTCGCGTCAGAACCGCAGACGGAGCAATAATCGTCTCCGCCTGTGGCCGCGGGCGGTTCATCCGCTGCAAACGCAGGGAAAACGGCTGCCTGCGACAGCAGCAGCACAACGGCAAGAAGCAGCGCAGGCATTTTTGAACGCATCGTTTTCATTTCATACCTTTCCTTTCTGTAATGTTGGCTTCACTTTGCCAGGAGCAACAGACGGCTTTATAAACGCACCGTCTTTTTTCGCAAAGCGTTGATCAAAAGGTAAACCTTTTGCAAAGCATTGGTCAAAAAGTAAACCTTTTGATTTCGCACACCGATATTTCGGCTAACCTTTCGCCGTTTATTTTTTTTACCATTTTTTTGAAAAAACACTTGCAATTTCCAAAATAAGTGTTATAATAAAAGCAAATTGAGTTGGCTGTCAAAAGGTTTACCTTTTGACAGTTTTTTGCTTTTCATTCATATCCCTGCCTTCCCAAAAGCTACGGTAAAAAAGATTTTCGCCGAACGCAGAAACGCCGCCTGCAAACGATGCAGGCGGCGTTTTTTCAAATGATGATATAGCTCAAATTTACCGCAGAGCGTCCTCCGGCCGGTTGACGGGCGGCAGACAGCGGCGGCCGCGGCAGACGTAATAGGTGGTTTTTCCGTCCTTGAGCGGATATTCCTTTGTCGGCGCGGGCAGGACGCGCACGGCGGCCTCCGGCGGCAACAGAAACGGCAGCGCCTCGACACCCGCGTCCCCGGCGGGCGCGACGGTCACATGCGGCGGCGGGTCGAGCCGCTCGGACAGCGCGCACAGGAAAGCCGCGTGTCCCATCGGAAAGTCGCCGGATGCGCCGCACATAAAGGCGAGCTGCTTTTCCGCCGTCCCGCCGAACCCGCCCTCGGGCAGCAGCGCGTCCAGCCGGACGAGAAGCTCGGTCATAACCGCGTTCCCGCTCGGCAGCGCGCCGTCGTAGGTCTCCTTCGGGCGGAACAGCAGTTTTTCGTTCTCGCGCCCGCTGAGGAAAAAGCCGCCGCTGCCGGCGTCGTAAAACAAATCGACCGCACGGCGAAGCAGCCGTTCCGCCCGCGCGAGATACGGCTCCCGCAGCGTGACGCCGTACAGGTCGAGCAGCGCAAGCGCGGTGCAGGCGTAGTCGTCCAGCAGCCCGGGCGCGCCGCGGCGGCCGTCGCACCAGCTTATGAACAGCGCGTCCCCGTCGCTGAGCCGTTCGGTGAGGAAGGCCATCGTCCGCTCAGCCGTCTCCAGATCCGCCGGACTGCGGGTGATGCGGTAGAGCGCGCAGAAGGCCGAGACGGCCAGCGCGTTCCAGACGGTCAAAATTTTGTCATCCGTATGCAGCCGACAGCGGCGGCGACGGTATTCGCGCAGCGCGGGCAGAAGCTCGGTATGCCCACCGAGCAGCGCGCCGCCGCGCAGCAGATTGGGAATGCTCCGGCCCCGGAAGTTGCCCGCCGCGGTGACGCCGTAAGCGGCGGCAAACGCCTCGCCCTGCGCCTGTCCGAGCACCTCGTTCAGCTCGGCGGGCGTGAAAAGGTAATACTTCCCCTCCTCGCCGTCGCTGTCGGCGTCCTGCGCGCTGTAAAAGCCGCCGTCGGGCGCGAGCAGTTCGCGCCGCAGGTAGTCCGCGATGCGCTCGGCCACACCGCGGTAGAAGGCGTTCCCCGTCGCACGGAAGGCATGGCAGTACGCGGACAGCAGGAGCGCGTTGTCGTAGAGCATTTTTTCAAAGTGCGGCACGAGGAAGCGGCGGTCGGTCGAATAGCGGCAGAAGCCGTAGCCGATGTGGTCGAACATCCCGCCGGAATACATATGCAGCAGCGTTTTTTCCGCCATTTGCAGCGCTTGCTCGTCGCCCCGCGTTTCGTACATGCGCAGCAGGAAGTCCAGATTGTGGGGCGCGGGGAACTTCGGCGCGCTGCCGAAGCCGCCGTACACGTCGTCAAAGCTGTCGCGGTACTGCGCCAGCGCCGCGTCCAGAAGCGCCTCCTCCGGCCCGCCGGCAGGCGTCCGTCCGGCGCGCAGCGCCGCCGACGCCTCGTCCGCCGCGCGCAGCAGCTCGGCGCGGTCGTTTTTCCAGCGGTCGGCGATGATTTCCAGCAGTTCCTTGAGTCCCGGCGTGCCGTAGCGCGAGGTTTTCGGGAAATAGGTGCCGGCGAAAAAGGGGCGCTGGTCGGCGGTGATGAAAACCGTCGTCGGCCAGCCGCCGCTGCCCGTGAACGCCTGACAGACCGCCATATAGATGCTGTCGATGTCCGGCCGCTCCTCGCGGTCGACCTTGACGGCAACGAAGTGCGCGTTCAGCAGCGCGGCAATCTCCCTGTCCTCAAAGCTCTCGCGCGCCATCACATGACACCAGTGGCATGTGCTGTAACCGATGCTGAGGAAGATCGGCTTGTCCTCCTCCCTTGCCCTGCGGAACGCCTCCTCACCCCACGGATACCAATCGACGGGATTCCCCGCGTGCTGGCGCAGATAGGGACTGGCCGCCTGAGCCAATCTGTTCATATGCTGTATTCCTCCTTATATATGACGCTTCGGCGGCTTTTTCAGTCCGTCGGCGGCGGGGTTGTCCAGACAGGCGCCGTCCTCGGAAAAGCGCGAGCCGTGGCAGGCGCAGTCCCACGAACGCTCCTGCGGGTTCCAGTGCAGCGCGCAGCCGAGATGCGGACAGCGTCTGGCCGTCGGCGTGAGCAGCCCGACCGTCGCTTCAAACAGATTGACGGCAAGCTGCGGGCGCAGCATCGTGCGGGACGGCGAAAGCACGGCCGCCAGCGGGTTTTCGCGTCCCGTGATGAGGTCGCGCAGCAGCTCTGCGGCGACCATCGACGAGGTCATCCCCCATTTGTTGAACCCGGCCGCAACGTACAAATCCGGCGTGCGGCGGGAATAGCATCCGACGTAGGGGACGCCGTCGAGCGACATGCAATCCTGCGTGGCCCAGCGGTAAACGCTGCGGGAGAGCGGGTAATGCCGCGCGGCGAACGCCTCCAGTTCCCCGAACGCGCCGCCCCGCTTGCCCGTGCGGTGGCTGCCGCCGCCGAGCAGCAGAAAACCGCCGCTGCGGCGGAAGGACATCCCCTTTTCATCCTCGTCGACGAACATCCCGTCGGGCAGCGGCGCGTTTTCCAGCGCGCAGACGTAGGAGCGGTGCTGGTACAGCTTCATGAAATACAGCCCGTGCTTGTTCAGGAACGGAAAATGAGTCGCGACAATGATTTTTTCCGCGCGGATGCGGCCCGCCGCCGTCACCGCCGTCATTCCCTCCAGCTCGCGCACCTTGGTCTGCTCGCAAATGCGCAGCCCGCGGACAACGGCTGCAAGGAAGTCCAGCGGCCGGAACTGCGCCTGTTCCCGAAAGCAGACCGCGCCGTCCACAGCGAACGGCAGCGGCAGGCTGCCGACAAACGAGGCGGGATGCCCGAGCTTGTCCAGCGCGCGCAGCTCGGTTTCCAGTCTGGCGCGGCCGGCGCGCGAATAAACGTAATTGTCCTTCGTTTCAAAGCCGCAGTCGATCCCCTCGCTCATGCGCCTGTACACCGCGACCGCCTGCTCGTTGGCGCGCAGATACAGCGCCGCCGGCTCGGGACCGAAGCGGCGGAGCAGCTTATCGTACAGCAGCCCGTGCTGCGCGGTGATTTTGGCCGTCGTGCGGGCGGTGACGCCGGAGGCGATCCTGTCCGCTTCGACGAGCAGCATATCCACGCCTGCGTCCGTGAGCAGGCGCGCGCAGAGCAGTCCCGCGATGCCGCCGCCGATGACCAGCACATCGGTGCGGACGTCGCCCCGCAGCGGCTCGAAGCGCGGCAGGGCGGCCGTCGCCGTCCAGAGCGACGGATTGCAGTCGGTTGCCATATACGGCACCTCTTTCCTTTTTCTTCTATCGTGACTATTGTGTGCGAAAAACAGGAAAAGGATTCCTGCCGGCAAAAAAACGGCAAAAGGGATATTCCCTCCTGCCGTTTTTTCGCCCGCCCGTATATACTGAAGGACGGATGCCAATCATTATTCAGGAAAGTCGTCTCAAACGCTTTTCGGCTCAAGCACGCGCAGCGCGGTCGTGTAAATCAGCTCCGCGATCTCCTCGGGCGGCGCCGGCATCCCCGCCGCCATCCAATTGCGGATGACGGCGACGCTGCCGGCCATAATATACTCGAACAGGCTGTCGGCGCTCTGTCCGTAGCCCGTTTCCGTCGCCTTACCCTTGACGAATTCCAGCGCCTGCCGGATGATTGAGAACGAGAAATTCTCGTCGATGCTGTTGTCCAGAAGCAGCGAATACGCGTCGGCGTTATCACGGATATGGCGCATCAGGCGGTAGACCGGCTCGGCGGTGCGGCCGGAGCCGCGTTCGTCGATCTGATCGACGCAGCTCCGAATCTGCGCGAGGAAATCCTCCTCCAGCTCGGCGAGCACGTCGTACACGTTGCCGTAGTGCTTGTAGAACGACGAGCGGTTCAGCTCGGCCGCCGCGCACAGCTCGCTGACGGTGATCTGGTAAATTTTCTTTTTGCGCAGGAGCGCAATCAGGCTGTCGCGGAACAGCTTCTTCGTCAGCCGCACGCGCTGGTTTTCATGCTTGTCCATAAATACCCACAACTTTCCGCAATCCAGTTTTACTTTAGACAAATCGACGCCCGTTTGTCGGTTTCACGATATTTGCGGGCAAACTGTTTCTTGCAAAACCGACAGCGTGTAGCTATAATAACAATGTAGTGAGTATAACACATTCTGCGGCGTTCGTCAAGCGCCGCAAAAAAGAAAGGGTAAACGGTTCGTATATGAAAGCATTCGCCGCATTTGTCGTGGACAAAAAGAAATACGTTTTGGTGCTGTATGTACTGCTGATCGCCGCCGGCATCGTCGGTCTGTTTTACACCAACGTCAACTATGATATGTCCAAATACCTGCCGAGCGATTCCTCCGTCAAGGAGGGAATGGCGGTTATGGACGAGGAATTCGGCAGTCTGTCGAGCATCACCGTTATGTTCACGGGACTGGACGAAGGCGAGCGGCAGACGGTCAGGCAGGCGCTTGCGCAGGTCGAAAACGTCAAGAGCGTCGCCTACACGGCGGGCGACGACGCCTACGACAGAGGCGAAAACGCAAAATACGTCCTCACCATCGGCGCCGGCACCTATACCGACGAGGCGCGGGAGGTGCTGCGCACGCTCCGCACGCAGTTTTCCGACTACGACGTGTCTTACAGCGGCGCGGTGGCGGACAACGATCTGCTGATCACCACGCTGACCGAGGAAATCCCCGTCATCGTCCTCATCGCCGCGGTCGTGATCCTGCTGATTCTGTTCTGCCTGTGCGAGTCGTGGCTGGAGCCGCTGCTCTTTGTGGGCTGCATCGGCATCGCGGTCGTGCTCAACATGGGCAGCAACGCGTTCCTGCCGTCGGTTTCCTTTATGACGTTCGCGGTCGGCGCGCTTTTGCAGGTCGGGCTGTCGATGGACTACTCGATTATGCTGATGAACCGTTACGCGCTGGAGCGGCAGAGCGAGCCGGACCCGGCTTCCGCGATGAAAAAGGCGCTGGCGGGCGCGTTCGGCGCGATCACGAGCAGCTCGGTGACGACGATCGTCGGCCTGCTGGCGCTGCTGTTTATGAGCTTCGCCATCGGGCGGGATATGGGCATCGTGCTGGCCAAGGGCGTGCTGATCAGCCTGCTCTGCATCTTCACCACGCTGCCGGGCATGATTGTCAAGCTGGACGGTCCGCTGCGCCGAACGCAGAAAAAAGCTCTGCACTTCCCGACGGCGCCGCTGATGCGTTTCGTCGCGCGGGCGCGGTTTATTCTCATCCCCGCCGTCGCGGCCGTGGTCGTGGGCGCGTTCTTCCTCAAGGACGGCGTGCCGGTCAACTATATCAAAATGTTCGACAACCCCGATCAGGAGAAGATCGAGGCGGTGTTCGGGCTGGAAAACCAGACGGTCGTGCTGTATGACAAAAACACGCCGGACGAGGCCGTCCGCAGCTTCATCGAGGCGCTGGAGGCCCGCGAAGACGTGCGCAGCGTGGAGGATTACTCCAACACCGTCGGCCTGCCGCTGACCTATTCCGAGCTGGCCGCCGGGTTCGGTATGGAGCCGGCGCTCGCGCAGACGGTCTACCGTCTTTATGCCGACCGTATGAACACCGAGCCGCTCGGCTCGCTGACGGTCTACGAATATTTGCAGTTCATCGCGCAGCTTGCCGAAGACGACGCCTTTGCGCCGCTGATCGGCGGCAATGCGGATATACTGTCGGCGATGCTGGACGCGCTGGAAAGCGGCAAGGCGGAGCTGGACGCCGCCATCGAGGAGCTGGACCGCTCCGAAGCCGAGCTGGAAGCCGCGCAGGCGCAGCTTGACGCGATGATCGAACAGCTCAAGGCCGCGGGAATGACCGACGAGCAGATTGCCGCGCAGACGGCTGAAGCGGCCGCCGCGCTCGAGCAGGGCCGTCTCCAGCTTGCCGCCGGCCGGGAAGCGCTCGAAAGCAGCGAGGGCTATCAGACGATTTACGTCCCGATGGACGCCCAATCGCTCGCGGCTCTGACGCAGCAGGACGCCGCGCAGGTCGAGCTTGTGCTGCGGATGCGCCGTTCGATGCAGCTCGACGTGGAGTCGCTGCGGCTTTCCATCGACGAATGCCTCGCCTATCTGACCGGCGACCTGCTGGCGCAGGACGGCTTTTCGGCGCTCCTTGACGAAGACATGCGCGCGCTGCTGCAAGCGGGCGTGCAGGAGCTGGAGGCCGGAAAGGCCATGCTGCTCGGCGAGCGCTACAATCGGATGGTCGTCACCGCAGCCGTCCCCGGCGAGGGGGCGGAGACCTTCGCACTCATCGGCGACATCGAGTCGCTGGCCGAAGAAAAGCTGACACAGCCGACGTATCTGGTCGGCGACGCGGCGATGGGCTACGAGATGGACAGCGGCTTCGACGATGAAATGAATCTGGTCACGCTGCTGACCATCGCGGCGATTTTCCTTATCGTACTCATCACCTTCCGCACCGTCGTCGGCTCGGCGGCGCTGGTGGCCATCATTCAGGGCGCCGTGTTCATCACCACGGCGGTCGTCGCCCTCACCGGCGCGGAGGTGAACTACATCGCGCTGATCCTCGTGCAGTGCATCCTGATGGGCGCGACGATCGACTACGGCATTCTTTTCATCAGCCAATACAGGGAAGCGCGCGCAGACGCGGACCGAATCGACGCGCTCTGCATTGCGATGGACCGCTCGCTGCGGACGATTCTGACGTCCTCCTTCATCCTGATGGGCTGCTGCCTGAGCGTAGCGGTGTTTATGACGCAGCGCGTCATCTCGCAGACCTGCTACATCATCGCAGGCGGCGCGCTCTGCTCGGTGCTGCTGACGATTTTCCTGCTGCCGGCGGTGACGCTGCTGCTGGATCGCTTCCTCGTGCGCGGCAAGCGAAGCTGAAACGTTTCCCCCCCCGCTTTACGCAAAGAAAGGTATGACAGCTCGTCATACCTTCCTTTTTTTCGGAAACCGGCGGTCAAGGCGCACCCGCCGCCGGAGGACGAAAAAGCGGGCGCTTCCGCGAAAGCGCCCGTCCGACCGGCTGCGGCAAAGCCTCGTTTCCGCAGCCTGTCAGCACTCGCTGCCGTGCCTGTACATCCGTATGGGCTTCCGCGTACCCTCCTCTTGAACCATGCACAGAAAACGCCAGCCGTATTTTTCAAAAAAAGACGTATGCTCGGTGATCAGATACAGGGTACCGATTCCAAAGCCGGCCATATCCGCGCAGGCGCAGTCCAGCAGCCGCCCCGCGATGCCCCGGCGGCGATACGCCGTCCGAACATAGAGGGCGCAGACGTTCGGCGTGAGGTCGCCGCGCGAATGGAAGTCCTTTTCAATGACGCCCAAGCCGCCCGCGAGCCGGTTATTTTCTACGGCAAGGTACCATTGCGGAACGCCGTTCTGCCTGCGCAGGCATTCCCGCATGCTTTCTATGTACGCTTCCCGAGGTACGCCCCAGACCGAATGGAACATTTCCGACGCGTCCTCAATCCAAGCTGCCTGTTCCCGAATTTTAACGATTTCCATACCATTCCTCCCCCATCGGCGGTCTGCGTTGTATTCTACCACACCGGAGCTTGAAAAAACAGTGCATTTCATAAACTTTGCGATCCGGCGGGCGTTTTTCGCCGGCGCAAATAGACGGAAGGCGGCGGTATGGCTCTAAGCGGTGTACGCGCCCGCGTCCGGTCAAATCGGCAAGCGCGTCGAATCCATGCTTTATTTTTCCTTCACCCAGCGCAGGAATGTGTCCTGCGCGATGCCCAGCTTGCAGGCCGCCGCGCGCGAGGACGTTTTGTTGGCCGCCCAGTCCGCGCGCAGCTGCTCGAACGCCTCGGGAACCGGCTTGGGCGGCCGTCCGAAGCGGACGCCGCGGCGTTTGGCGGCCGCGATCCCCTCACGCTGCCGCTGCTTTGTGTTTTCACGCTCGGTCTGCGCCACATACGAAAGAATCTGCAGCACGAGGTCGGCGACAAACGTTCCGAGCAGGTCGTCGCCCTCCCGCCGCCGCGTATCCAGCAGCGGCATATCCAGAACCACGATGTTGACCTTCAGCTCCTTGGTGATGCGCCGCCACTGGTTCTGGATTTCTTCGTAATTGCGGCCGAGCCGGTCGATGGACATCACGACCAGAAGGTCGCCGGGCCGGAGTATGCGCAGCAGACGCTTGTACTGCGGGCGTTCAAAGTCCTTGCCGCTGCGCTTCTCGATGCACAGATTGCGGCGCGGCACGCCGAATTCCAGCAGGGCGAGCCGTTGTCTGTCCTCGTTCTGGTCCTTGCTCGATACGCGGATGTATCCGTATGTTTTGGGCATTTTGAATGGTCGTCTCCTTTTTCCCCACAGAATACCATAAATTGCGCGCCATGGCAAAGAAGTCCGCTTCATACAAAAAAGGGGGGCCGGACACAAGGCCCAGCCCCCTCAGCGGCGCGGCTACCGGCGGAGAGGCGGCCGAAAAGGGCCGCCGCCAGCCAGCCGGCGGATGAAAATGGCGTTGATCTGCGGCGGAAGGCTGTTGGTCATCACGCCGTTGAAAAGAACGACGATGCGGTCGCCCGGACGATACCGGCGCGCATGCGCGGTGCGGACGAAAACGTCCTGCCCGTTCGACGTATCGCGGACCAGCAAGCCGGACGGGCGCACCTCCCGCACGATTGCAGTCAGCAGCATAAAGCGGTTTCACCTCCCGCTGGAAAAATCACAGGGTCAAAAGCTCGTCGCAGCAGCGGTAATCCGTGTCGATGTTGTGCGCAATAAAGCGCGCCTTGAAGTTGCGCTGGTTGCACAGACGGCCCGTATTGCCCGAAACATCCAAATCCTCCGGCACGACGAACTTGATGCAGCGCACCAAAATGTCGCGGCAGGTCGGCGAATCGTGGGCGGGGATGGTCATCGCTTTCATTCCGCGCTGATACTCCTCCCCGTTCTCATCGACCTCGGTGAGGATGACCGCCAGCGCCACGCGCTTGCCGGGACACACGTTGCGAACCGTCACGTCAAGCTGAATGATACGGCCGAGCGACTCGAGGTAGGTGTCGCCCATATCGACGACAACAGCGTCCGAGCAGCCGTCGACGCTCAGGTCGGTCGGGACGGCACAGGGCTCGGGATGCACGACTACGTCGCACTCGACGGCGACCGTCGGGTCCGGGAAGTCGACCACGTTGCCCTCGTTATCCGAGTAATCGACCGACGCGTTCACCTTTTTGGTGCCCGACGTCTGCGCGACGTGGCGGACAAAGAATTCCAGCGCGGCGCTCTGCGGCGCGCTTACGCCCAGCTCGGCGATGTTCCATCGGATCGAGGTGGGGCCGAGCATCGTGGCCGTACCGACGTTGGGATTGAGAATGCTGGTGATCACGAAGTCCGAATTGACGGTCTCGTTGACAACGATATTCGTCGCGCCGGTCTTGGTGATGTTGGCGGCCAGCTCCGCAAACAGCGCCTCCAGCTCGGCCGCGTCGGGCGTGACCGCCACATGCGAAGCGGCCGGCGGCGTCGCCCAGGTGTTCAGCGCGCTGACGTCCACGCCGTCGGAGCCGACAAGCCCGATGCAGTAGATGATAATCCCCCGCGCACGGGCGGCGGCGGCGATCGGTGCGGGGCTGGATATTTCCCGTCCGCACGGCAGCATGGTCGTCACGCTCGGCGAGGGTGTGAGCGACATCGGCGTGCTTTCGATGAATCGCCTTTCCGTAAGCGGCAGCATTGCCGTGGGCGGCGCGGTATTCAACGAGGATATTATCAAATACGCGCGCAGAAAGTTTGACCTGATTATCGGCGAGCAGACGGCAGAGGCGGCAAAGTGCGCCGTGGGCTGCGCGGTCCCGCTGAAGGATATTGAAAAATACGAGCTGCGCGGCAGAGACGAGCGCAACGGCCTGCCTGCAAAGGTGGAAGTGACCTCCGACGAGATTGGCGAAGCCATGCTGGAATCTGTTGTGAAGGTTGTGCACAAAATTCGGAGTGTGCTGGAGGAGACGCCGCCGGAGCTGACGGCAGACATCGGCAACGCAGGCATTGTGCTGACAGGCGGCGGCGCGAAGCTGCGTGGGTTGGACACGCTTATCTCGAAGCAGACGAAAATGCGCGTGCGCATTGCGGAAGAGCCGGAGGACTGCGTGATTCTCGGCGCAGGACGCGCAGTGCAGTGGATAGACAGCGTGAAGATGGACGCGGGCAAGGAAAA
>ERZ827524.1789-NODE-1789-length-18080-cov-3.351345_pt1 | contig 18080 bp, 7 predicted proteins | sample MGYA00519702_ERZ827524 | MGnify/ENA primary metagenome ERZ827524 (study PRJEB31778, sample SAMEA3449341) | human gut metagenome | biome: human gut; feature: human-associated habitat; material: faeces | place: United Kingdom | collected 2010/2012 ...
TCCCCGGCAAAGACGGGCTTCCGTCTGCGCAACAAAGGAGAGCCGGTCAAATTCCGGCTCGTTTTTTGCTTCCCTTATCAGCTCCCCTACCGGGGCCGCTGCGTACCGTCAGCCGGGTATCTACGTTTACAACACCCTGCTTGGTTTCAGCTGTGCCGGTGTTTTCGCCCGTTACTGTTATATAATCGGCGCTGCAATAGCCCGTTATACCCGAAGAGGTTTGAATTTTATACCAGCCGTCCAGTATTTCGGAAATTGTCACAGAGGTATTATTGCTCAAATATCCCTTGGCGGAATAGGAGGTGCCGGGGCCGCTGCGGATAGTCAGGCGGGTGTTTACCTTTACCTTGCCCGTCTGGTTTACAGGTGTGCCCGAATTATCTGAGCCATTATCCGAACTCTGCCCGCTGACGGTGATGTATTCCTTGCTGCAATAACCGCTCAGGCCCGAAGAAGAGGTAATGGCATACCAGCCATTCTGGGAATCGCTTATAACTACAGAAGCGTTATTAAGCAGATAGCCTTTAATAGAATAAGAAGTTCCGGGGCCGCTGCGGACGTTCAGCCGAGTGTTCACCTTGACTTTACCCTGCTGTACGCTTGAGCTGGAATTTGAATCAGAGCTTCCCGAAGCCTTTATATAGCTCTTATATACATAGCCTTCAATGTCAAATGAGGTGCGTATTTTGTACCAGCCGCCGCTTTCTGAAAGTATTTCCACTTCTGAGCCGTTTTCCAGCTCGCAGAGCAGAGCGTTGGAACTGGACGGGCCATATCTGAGGTTCAGCCCTTCGCTTATATTAACAGTGCCTGTTTTAATGGCATCAGCATTGGACATAAGGCCCAGAGCTGTAAGGGTATCCTTGCCGGCTATGCCGTCGGCAGTCAGGCCGTTATCCTTTTGATAGCTTTTTACTGCGGCAACGGTTATATCACCGTAATATCCTGTGGAGGTTGCAGAAAAATATCCTTTGCTCTTAAGCGCCTGCTGCAAAGCTTCTACGCCCTGGCTCCGGGTGCCTTCTTTCAGCGTAACCGCCTGCGCCGTTAGGGGCAGCAGAGCCGCCGCAAGCGTCAGTATAGTCAGTACGACCACAAGCCTTTTAATTTTCAAATCTGGTCACATCCCTTCAATCAATTAAACTTTTTATATCTGTATATAGTCCTTGCTTACATATCCGGTTGTGTTGTTGTACTCAATTCTGTACCAGTCGCCCGATTCGCCGATTATGGTAACTTTTGAACCGTTTGCAGCCTTACCTATTATGCTGGCGCTTTTATTTGCGCTGGACCGTATATTCAGCCGGCTGGTGGAACTGCTTAATTTAACCGTGCCCGTATAGCTTTGCGAAGGAGAATCAGAATCGTCCTCATCGGTTAAATTAATGTATTCTCCGCTGACATAGCCGGTTACGCCCGAAGAAGTCCTTATGCGGTACCAGCCGTTGGATTCGCGGGAAAGAATGGTTACTCTGGCCCCGTCGCTGAGAGAAGCTACAACGCTGCTGCTGGTTGAGGGGCCGCTGCGGACGTTCAGGGAAGAACTGACGTCTACAATTCCGGTGCCGTATTCTTCGCCGGCGCTGTTTCCGCTGTCTCCCGAAACCGTTATATATTCCTTGCTGCAATAGCCTGTCGTGCCGTTAGCCAGACGCACAAAGTACCAGCCGTTTGTCTCGTCCAGTATGGTAATTTTGGTGCCCTCGCTTATGGCTGTGACGCGCGAATAGGAGGTGCCTGGGCCGGAGCGCACCCTCAGGCTGCTTGCGCCCGTAACGGTGCCTGTGCGCTCCTGGGGCGCAGAGCCGTCAACAGTTATATAATCTTTAGAAACATAGCCCTTTATCGAGCCGCTTTCTATCTGGTACCAGTCGCCTGATTCACCGGTTATGGTCACAGCTGCTCCGTGATTGAGCTTGCCTATTATGGAAGCTGAGCCATTGGGAGCCGAGCGCACGTTCAGCCTGCTGGTTGAATTCTCAAGAGTCACCCGTCCCGTTTCATTTGAGGAGGGCGGAGCGCTTTGAGAGGGAGAAGGCGTGCTATTGGGCGTCGTGCTGGCAGGCTTGGAGTTGTCTGCCGAAGGGGAAGCGCCCGTCTGGTCTATCTCTATATACTGGGCATATGCATATCCCGTTCTGTTAAGCACCTGTATTTTATACCAGCCGTTGGATTCTTCCAGTACGGTTACTTTTGTCCCGCGGCTGATGGTAAAGAGTATGCCGTTGTTTGTTGAGGGCCCTGAACGCACGTTAAGCGTGTCTGTTCCCGTAACAGTGCCCGTGCGCCCATCGGGGTCATCCGGCACGGCAGGGGAATCGCTTACTGTCATATATTCAGCGCTGCAGTAGCCCGTCGTGCCGTTGGCCAGGCGCACAAAGTACCATCCGTTTGTTTCGCCCAGCACTGTTACGGTTGTACCGCCGCTGATAGCGGTTATGCGCGAATAAGAAGTTCCGGGGCCTGAACGAACTTTCAGGCTGCTTGCGCCTGTAACAGTTCCAATACGCTCTTGGGCATATGAAATTATTGTTATATATTCCTTGGAGACATAGCCCTTTACAGAGCCGCTCTCAATCTGGTACCAGTCGCCTGATTCGCCAATTACGGTTACATTCGCTCCGTGATTAAGCTTGCCTATTATGGAAGCTGAGCCGCTGGGAGCCGAACGCACATTCAGCCTGCTGGTTGAATTTTCAAGCTGCACCAGCCCTATTTGCTCCACAGGCTCCGGAGGAGTAGGCGTAGGAGTGGCCGCTGGCGTAGTAGCAGGAGGTGTGGTGATGGCTGGCGTGGTGACTGCTGGTGTGGTAGCCGGCGGCGTGGTGGCCGGCGGTGTGGTGACCGGCGGTGTAGTGACCGGCGGCGTAGTGACCGGCGGTGTGGTGACCGGCGGCGTGGTGGCCGGCGGCGTGGTGACCGGCGGTGTGGTGACCGGCGGCGTGGTGACCGGCGGTGTGGTGACCGGCGGCGTGGTAGCCGCTGGTGTAGTAGCCTCAGGTGTGGTAGCGGCCGGCGTAGTAGGTGCCGGAGCGGTAGCTGAAGCCGAGGCAGTATTGTCTGGTTCAGCGCTGGAGGTTGCCCCTGCTGTTGCGGACGGATCGGCGGCAGTCTCTATTCTCAGGTAACGATAGGATACATAGCCTCTGGAGCCGTCCGGGAGCTGGATATAGTACCAGCCGTTATCAGCTATGGCCAGGACCCTTACATTTGAGCCGAGGCTGATGGTGGTCAGGAGCAGGGAGGTGGAACTGGGCTCGGCCCGCACGTTAAGATCCATATCTATAACTGTTCCTAATACCATGGTGCCCTGAACAGGCTCATAGGTAAACAACCGGTTTATTTTAAGGTAATTGGCGCTGCAATAGCCTTGAATGCCCGAAGCATTCTGCACCAGGTACCATTCTTCATTGCTGCTGTCCAGTATGGTCAGGGTCTCGCCCGGAAGCGCCGTGGCCAGTGTTTCAGCGTCTGCATTGGCTTCCTCCCTTATGCGGAGCTGGTCGGTGCCGGTAACTGTTCCTATATAAAGAGGGGTGTCGCCTGCCGAGGGGGAGGGGTAGACAGTGGCGGTAGGCGTGCTGGGAGTATCGTCTCCGGGCTTTGGCCCTGCCACTATATAGCTTGCGCTGACGTAGCCTGTTCTTTCTTCGCCGTTTTTATAATATCTTATTCTGAACCAGCCGTCATGTTCGCTTAAAAGCTCCACTTCGTCGCCGTGATACAGCGAATCCAAAGGAGCCCCGCTGCTTGAGGGAGTTTCTCTGACATAAAGGCGGCTGTCTGAGTATTTTAAAGTTACAACTCCCGTCCATATTTCGGGTTCTGTGGGGGCTGTAGCCGAGGCGGAGGAGGTCGCGGAAGGCTTCTCAAGCTCGGTTATATAATCTGCCGAAACATAGCCGGTAGTTCCGTTGAATACAATCTGGTACCAGCCGCTGTCCAGCTTCTGGACCAATTCCACATATGCTCCGTGGCGGAGCTTGCCTAATTTCCCGGCGCTGGCGCTGGGGGCGGTGCGTACGTTCAGATTGCTTGAATGGTCAGTAAGAGTGACTACGCCGTACCATTTGTTCGGATCCAGATCAGGATTGGAACCGGGGCCGAGTATTTCATAGTCTAAAGTAGTTACCTGCGTATTGTCAAAATAGAAGGCCAGGATTTCCTGATAGGTCTGGCCCGCCTCGGCGCGTGCGCGCGCGCCGATCTGGCTCAGGCCGACGCCGTGGCCGTTCCCGTTTATGCTGAGCTGCCAGTAATTGCTCTGCTCCCGGACGTGGGGTATGAGCTTATTGTTCATAGCCGAGAAGGAAAACCCGCCCGCACAGGTAGCGGTGTATTTCAGGCCCTCCATGGGAATATTGAGGGTAAGGGTTATCTGTTCCTGGGCGGCGTCCTGAGCAATGGCTGTTTCCTCTGTATATCCGCTGTTTGAAAGATAGCTGGAGCTTATATAGCCGCGGTCCCCGTTTGCCGCAAGTACTTCATAATAATTGCCCGATTTTGAAAGTATCTGCACATATGAACCCTCGCGCGGAGAGGCCAGCACGCTGTACTGGCTGCCCGGCCCTTCGTAGAGCGAGCAGCGGCCCGAATAACCGGTGTTTGATACCTGCATGTATTGGTCCGCGCTGTCCGAGGGTTCGGGCGAAGCTCCCTGCGCGCCCTTAAAGGCGTTCAGGATAACGTCAGCCTGCAAATAGAGGTACATAATGCAGTTCTCATCCGAGAAACGCGGAGTATGCAGAGTTAGGTTGTCGAAGCCCAGTATTTCAAAATTATCTTCATCTGCGCTGTAGCCCTGCTCGTAGAGCTGTATCAATAGCTCAGGCAGCATGGTTTTGTATACATAATTGTTCAGTTCTGTGCTTGAGCCTACCTTGGGCAGATTGAATTTGGTGTTGTAGGAACTGCTCTCAAAGCTGGCTTCTAAATCATATTCATCTATTTTAACCTGGAAATAGGGCAGACGGGAGGAACCCCAGCGGTAGTAGTTGCTGGAGGTCATGCCGCCGTTTGAGGCTGAATAGAGGGTGGAAATAACGCTGCCGTTGTATGTGAGCACCTGGCCGGCCGTTTCCATAACTGCCTGGATGCAGTTGGTATAGCTGGAGTTATAGCCGCGGTAAACCTGGTCGCTTGAAGTATCCCCTATATCATAGCTGGTGATGGAAGTGCTGCCGCTGAGCCTGTCGTAGGAATAAGAACGCGCGCATACTGCCTGTGCCTTAAGAGCGTTTATGTTGTAATTCTCGCCTATCTCGTAAGGTACTACGCCTATAAGGTAGGTTTCCATGTCAACGTGGTTGATCACGTTGATATAGGAGCCGTTTTTGGCAAACACAAAATCGCCCAGATATTCATAATTGCCTATTTTTATTCCCGAATCCTGGGTGTCCCGCTTTGTGAGCTTTATATAGCCCGAATCGGAGGTATAGACGTTGCTGCCTGAGCTGGTGCGCAGGGCTACCTTGCCGCCCGTTTGATAGACGGTATATGAGCCCGGATCCAGATATGTACCGTTGGGCAGGGTGTAGGAACCGTTGATGCGGAGGCTCACCGTTGAAACCCTTCCTAATGAATCCAGCTTTACCCGCACAATGCAGTTGCCTGCCGCGCTGGAAATTATGGGATTTATTGAAATCAGTCCGAAGCACAGCCCCAGAACCATTATCATTACAGCTATAACGCTTATAATTTTTTTGCCGCGTTTCATCGTTACCCTTTCCTTTTAATAAAATTGTAATAAAAGAGGCATAATACTTTAATTAAAACTTCTTATATATATTATCACACATTATATTTAGACTGCAACCCTTAATTGCACAAAATCCGCGCAGCTGCTGAAATTGTTGAAAAAATCAGTCTGCATGCAGCCTAATTTTATTTCCCATTATACTTTAACAAATTATATCTCGCTTTGCAAAGCCGGTTTTGCGCGATAAGAGGGAAATAAGAGCTATGAACTTTGATTTTCTCAAATTTTCTTTAATTATTACTTTTTTATTACTTTTATATTGCGATAAATTCTTAATTTACAGCACGCTTCTTATATCCGCTGGGCATTATCAATAACAACAGGTTAGTTTTATGCTGGATATTATTAATATTGTGTATGGAAAAAAGAAAGCCCTTGTTTTATCATTACGGTAAATATGGCGCTTTAGATGGACTGAGGATACAGAGCGGAGGGATAATGGTGAAAATTAAAGGATGGATATGCGCTTTGGTCTGCGTTTGCCTGGCTATTGCCTGCGCCGGATGCGGCGAGCCGGATGCTGCTGTTTCTTCGGGGGCGGAAGCGTCTCCAACGGCGCAGTATGAAAACGGCTTTGAGGAATATGAGCGGCCGGAGCCTGAAGGCGGCGGGGGAGAAATAATACAGGCTCCGTCAGTGCGGGATTATGCGCATATGTGGTGGCAGGACGGCTTTTTAAAGGGAGAAAAGGCCGTGCTTTTCCAGACGGGCTATTACGGCATGAAGGTCAATGTTCTTAAGGCCGCAATAACAAATCTTGGAGTTATAAACGAGGTTATAACTGAAAGCGGGGCTATGACCCAGGACCCGGAGATAATAAAAAGCATGCCTGAAATCAGCATGAATTATGCTTTGAGCCAGGAGGGGGAAAGCTTTACTTTTACCCGGCTGGAGCCGGTGGATAATGTCGGTTCCCGTATAATAGAATCGGGCAGGTATATGCAGAGCATAGATATTATGAGCATGCGCTTTGACGGCCTGGACAGTTCGGTAAGCGGGAGAGTGGAGATAAAGGCCCAGCCGCGGCATTTTTCTCTTCAATTTTCCGTGCATTCTTCCAGCCGGCTGCCCGAAACAGGCCTGAGCTTCCGGCTTAATCTGCCTGAGGAATATTCTTTAATTGAACAAAGCGCGGACGGAAGAGTGCTTATTCTGCGTACAGCCCAAGGGGAGGGCCTGGCTGCGCTGCTGCCCGAACGCGGGGATGTAACGGCAAAGGCTGAAAATACTTCCATGATTTTTGAATGCGCGCCCGCCCCCATTGAAGCTGGTAATTTTACCGGCTTCGGGGTGGTGTTCCTGCCCTTGAGCGGGCAGATCCTGGCTGAGGCCGAGGCTTACCGCGGCAATTTGGCAAATCTGGAAATTACCGCGCAGCAGCTGGCTCCCCGTGAAGGCAGGGAGCATGACGTAACCTATGACAGCGAGCGGGGCATATATGTAATAGATATTTCGGGCATGAGCTCCGGCCGCCTGACTGATTTTGCCGTAGAGGCGCGGCGCAACGATTATGACCGTCTTGTTTTCACCGTAAAAAACAGCTCAGGCAGCGCGGTCAAGGTGCCTCTGCTCTTTTCAAAGGAAAAGGGAGAATTTGGCGTAGAGGGCATGGTGGGAATGCTCAGGGACGTAAACACGCTTGAGCCTATAGGGGTGCAGGTGCAGACCTCAAAGAATTGGCACCAATACGGCTCGGATGTGCCGGAAAATGATGTAAAAAGGTATCTGGAGGGAATCTGGTACCACGGCTACACGCTTATAGAGGTGCCCGCAAACAGCCAAGTGAGCTACGATCTGACAATAGCATACAGCCAGTGGGGGGAGACCTATTCGGCCAGCCATGCCCAGCTCTGCCTGGCGGGCTGGGGCGGCAATCTGCAGAAATGGGAGACCAGCGCCCTTGGCTCTTCAGGGGAAAATATGTGCTATGACGCCGAAATGGCCCACGGCACCGGGGCGTTTATAAATGATGCGCTGCCTTTTGCCACATTAGGGGGCATAGACGGCAGCGGCGTGAAATATAACTGGTCAAACGGGGCGAGCGGCGGCAATTTCTTAATCTATTACAATTCTTTGGGCAGCCGGGTGGGGCTTAAGCAGGTGCGCACCTGGTTCAAAAAACAGGGGCCCTGCCTGACTGAGGTCATATATACGGGCATAACCGACGACGGCGCAATCCAGGTTGAATATAAGGTGAATCTGGGCAGAACGGACGATTTTGCTAAAAATACGCATACTTTTACCTATAAATTTTTGGAGGACGTTTCTTTCAGCCGCCTGGCCTATTATTCAATAGGCAGTGATAATTATAATACCGGGCTGTGGCATGAGCTGGCTGTGGGCAACCATGACGGACTGTGTGATTTTACCATGGGCGATACTCTTTATAACGGCATAATTACGCCCGAATATCCCCAGAGCGGCCAATATATCGGGGGCGGGGACATGCAGAGGATAGAGGTGGAAGGCGAGGGGCTTTGGGTGGCCATGTCTAAAGCTGAAACCATAACCGAGCGCTACGGCACGCCCAGCAACCGCATGCTGAATCTGCTCTCCTTTTCGGGAACTATTAACGGTCAGGAGTATAATAAGCCGGCGCTTAATCTCAGATACACTTATCAGTACGACAGTTATAATCAGAAAAATGTATATTCTCTCTCGGCAGAGCTGGGGCCGTCCGAGGCCGTGGGAAATACTATAGAGGCGGGCAGCAGCATAACGGGCACCGTACAGTATATAAACCTGCCCAATTTTAAGGAATGGTACTACGGCGGCAATGAGACGCTGGACAATCTGCCCGCAGAAATGTTTGATTCATGGCGGCTGGCGCATTTCATTTCAAGAGGAGAAAAGCATGAAGTTACTGCTTCAGACGGGGAGGTGACGCAATTATATCCTATTACAGTTAAAGCGTCGGAGGACGGAACGGCTGCTATAAGCATAAAAGGAGGGCTGGGCTATGTGCCCGTTACTTTTACAAATCTTCCCTCATATTCAGGCTACAGCCTTTTGAAAAAGACTGAATCGGGCTGGGAAAAGGTGGATCAGTCTGTGCATGGAAATGATTATTATCAGACGTGGTTTGACAGCGAAACGGGGAGATATGAAATTACTTTTAATGTGCTTCACAGCGGAGAGCCTGACGCAATATACGAATATAAGCTGGTGAGGGAATAGGTTTTCTGGGATTAATCTCCATCAAGCATAAGCCAGTCCCAAAGGGGGCGGCTCTTGGGCAGGCGCCGGCGCCTGCCCCGGCCGAGCGAAGCTCGGTCCGGAGGCCGCGAAGCGGCCTCAAGAGCCGCCCCCTTTGGGGCTGGCTTATGCTTGATGGAGATTTATGTTCCTAACGCCGCTTAGGCTTTTATTAATCTGGCCCTGCTGTAAAAAAGGGCACAGAATAAAACAGGCTGCGCTTATCATGCTTTGCAGCCTATCTTTTGACTTGTTTAAACAATATAGAATGCAATGCGTTTTTGCATAGGATGCCCGCCGCTTTTGTTTTGTTGCGCGCTCCTGGAATGAGCCGGGCATGTCTGTACCCCGCGCGCCGCACGGCTGTCAACTGGTATCTATGTAAAAATCTCAGACCGCAGAGGAAAATGGGATTTTCCGGCTTTGCAAGGCGGCTGAGCACAGAAATACCTGCTGAGTATTTTAAAGGACGGCAGCACCGGCAAAACAGAGCAATGCGCCCCTACCAAGGCGCATTGTGCTCTGAATGTATTATCTATGCCTTTTCTTTAACCAATCTGTATTCGCCTACGTCGTTTTTGCCATTATGATGAACGTTGAAAGTCAGCTCATAGGTTCCGGTTTGGGAATCATACCAGGCCTGCCAATAGTCATTGCCGTGCACAGATTGGTCAACCGTCTGCCAGCTGCCGTCCACCTTTTTTTGCAGCCGCCACCCGCTGAACCCTTTTACATTTTTAATTGTGACAGGCACATATCCTATGCCCTTTGTAATGGTGAATTGTGCCGCTGTACCCTCTGAGACGTCCGCCGCTTGAATAACGGGCGGCAGATTCCCGACAGCTGTGCCTACCGACGCCTGCACGCTTACATTGCTTTGCACCGCATAGGTATATGCAAGCTTCCAGCTTTCATAATCCTGTGCGGGTATTTCCTCCAGCACAGTGCTGGTTCCGTAATAATCCTGCTTGTGCGCCGGAAGGTTGACATACTCTATTACAAAGGATACCGTGCTGCCGGCTTTAATTAAGTTGCCTGCTTCTTTGGGCGGGTTAAGCTCAAATCCGGCGCTCTGCCACTGGAGCACGTTTGTGGTGCGCACGCTGAAGCAGGGCTGAGTATATGTTTTTCCATTAATGTCCGCCCGATACTCCCTCACGCTGATCATTTTGTTTCCTTTGGATTCATTTGCCGGCGCGCCGAGGAACGCGAACCAGGCGCCGCTGCCCGGAACCTCCGCGCAGTTCATTCCCTGCCCGCCCAGATAATCGCTCTGGCTGCTTTTGGGAACCTCCATAAGCCCGTTATAGGTCTGCCCCGCAAGGGTAAAGGATATAAGCCCGTCGTCATTTCCAACAGCCATGGTGTCCCAATAATCGTAGTTATAGCTGTCTGATCCGAACTGGTAAAATGCCATGCGGGAATAGGGCACATCCTCAAGGAATGTGTAACGGAAGGTCTGCGTGGCGCGGGAAACGTCGTCAGTGCGGCCCATCTGCGCGGAAATTTCCAAGCATGCGAGGTCGTTTCCAAGCATTCCCCTGTAAATCACTTCAGTGATATTAGGACCCTGCTTTTTAAAGAAGGTTTTAAAGCCGCGGTAGTCTATAGCTCTGCCTGAAGGGTCATATGCTAAAAGAAAATCTACGCCGCCGGTATTAGTTGTCCAATTATACTTTTCACCATTCACGCGGGAATAAAGCCCGAACGGGCAAATATCCCCCATAACGCACCAGGTCCATGAACGGGAAATATCATAGCAGAAGCTTTCCCCATACGAGCCAAGGCTTGCAGATTCCCACTGCTGATGGCCGCCCCAGCCTACAAGACACAGCTGTGAATGGGTTACGCTTTCTACGCCTCCCCAGCGCGCAAACGCACAGGTATATTCATAGGTTACGCTTTGGCCTGCCGGAACCTCAATTACAGTATAGCCGTGGTACCATCTGCCCTCCCAGTTGCGGTACGGCGAATTTTGCGCTGCATAAGTATACGCCCCGTTGGGATCTGTGCTGTAATAATGCCAGTTGCGCGTAATCTGTACCTGTATGCCGATGGGCTCTAACGTAGAAGCATCGCGGAGCATGGGGGACAGGCCGGTAACGCTGAGAGGCTCTTCTTTAATAAACTGCAAAGGCACTTTAATGGTGTGCTGAGTGGGATTGTCAATGGTAAACTTTATACGGTCATAAGTATCAAGCTGGGTTTCGGTATATTCTCCCTCACGAACGGAAAACATTCCGTTTAAATCAAATGAGTAATAGCCCAGTTCACTGTAATCTGCTTTCCGCTCTGTTCCTGCCTGGGGGGAAAGCCTTTGCGCGCTTACCGTTAGCTGTTCTCTGGCGGCATAACGTTCAGCGTCTGCCGGAACGGCAGAGGCCGAGGGAATAACCGCTATGTTGAAGCCGTTAAAGCCTCCCGGATATAATGTGAGCCCTGATGCGGTAAAAACAAGCGCTGAATCCTCCTGCTTAATGGAGACGCCCTGAGGCGCAACAACGGTAAAACCCATGCCCTTTATATCGGTAACGGTAACTGCTCTTCCGTTGAGGCTTTCTTCAAACCCGACATAATCCGAGGCATACTTAAGGGAAAATTGCAGTTCTGCATCCCGGCAGGTCTGTAACTGCGGAAAGACCTCAAAGGCAATAGTGAAATATTCCGGAAGCGCCATTACTTCCATGCGGCCGTACCAATCGGAGTTTCCTGCTGTTTTTAAGCACATGACGTCCAAACGCTGCAAATATCTGCCGCTTTCCAGCATGCGGGTGCTGATTCCGGAGTCTTCCATAGCCTCCACTATATCAAACGAATAATTCTCCTCCCCGTAACGCATGGAATATTCCATTTTAACGGCGGGAAGCTCCCTTATTAAACTGCTGTCCTCCACCATTGCTGCGCCATAATCCATTGGGGCTGGAAATGCGCCGAAACGTGTTATTCCACCCGTGCCGCTGCTGACTGAAAGGCCGTAGTTGCCGCTCATCATGTAAGTTTCCTGATACATGCCTCCATTGCCCTGGGGGAGCCACATATAAGTAAAATCAGTGATATCCGGCTGCTGTACATACATTCCTGTTTCATCCTCCACTGGGGGCCGATATGTTCCCTCTGATGCGGCTGCGGACGGCGGAGCGGCCGAGGAGCCTGAAGCCCCGCCTGACGGGACAGGTTCCTTAGCGCATCCCAGCGCCAGGACAGTAAGCATACAAACGCATAATATCAACCCTGCTGCTTTTTTCATATATATTTCCTTCCCTTAGGTTTTTATTATTAAAACATATATAAGTCCGGAACTGAATAGACAAAACTAACCTCTTGTTGTACAAAATTGATCTAAAATCATTATATGTTAAGGCGCAAGCAGATAGTAAATAAAATTGATAACGGTAAATCTAATATTGTAAGAGCTGTTTGGTTTCTTAAAACGGTGGTTTTGGTGCAGCCTATACCCTCAGTTTATAAGCAGGACGGTAAGAAGGCATAAAATATGCGTCCTGCTGTGTTGCTTTGACTCCATGTACGCCCGGTACATGTCGTTTAAAAGCGCGCTTTACCCGGCACAAATTTTATGCCTTCTGACTCTGAGAGCTCAAACCGAGAAAATTTCTTCATTTTCAAGGCAGACGAAGAAACCGGGGAGTGCGCCCATTGAGGATAACGCGGAAAATAAAGAAATTATACCGTTTTGAGGCGTGCAGTTCCTTGTAAACTGAGAGTGCGCCGATAAATACAAAACGCGCGATAAAAACCATACTGCCGTACTGAAAAATCGCGCCGAAGCGCAAACGCGGCGGACATTGCTCTCCATAAAACTAATTCTGCCCTGATTGTATCCCCTAATATATTCATCAGTCAAGGCCTTTCTAATGATATATACAACTATAGACAAAAACCAGCAAAGGACCTCTAAAGGTTCTCTTCCGGTTTTTGCTGTCTGAAATAGAAGCGCGCTCAAAAATCGGCGAAGGTGCGGGATTAGTCAATCTGCCCGACGAGCAGGAAATTCGGAAGATGACGGAACAGATACACAGCGCATTACAGCCTCTCAAACTTGCGGTATCCATCCGGGACATCTGCGGGCGGGAACAGATACACAGCCCATTACAGCCTCTCAAACAGCTTACCGCATAAAAAGAAAACGGTGTAACCCGCTAGAATTACACCGTCTTTCCTGCATTTTACTGCCTTATCAGCACAGGACTTCTTCCCTGCCGCTTTTAATCGCATATTATTCAAACAACATAAGCATAATGCTCAGCTGCCGCGCCCGGTCTAAAAGCTATTACCTGCCGGCCTTAGCCTTTTTAGCATAAACTGCTACGGCAACAGCTCCGCCCAGCAGTACAACGGCTATTACAGCCAACAGCGCAGTAGAGAAGTCTCCTTCCTCCTGAGGCGGTACGACAGTTCCGCCCTCTTCAGCTCCGCAGGCAGTGCATACACCGTTTACAAAATTATGCTCTGTCTTGGGAATGACTTCGCCCTCCTCAAGCACAGTTTTGCAAACTGAGCAGATTGTATCTCCCGTATAGCCTTCCTGAGTGCAGGTGGCTTCCTTAGCGTTTACTACTTCGGTTGTGCCGTGGCCCTTAGCAGCTATAATCATCTCTTCAAGAGTGGTCTCCTGAGTCAGAGCTTCATCGCTGAAATAAGTATCGCAGTCAGCGCAGTACCAGTAAGCGTAATTGCCGCTTCCAGTACAGGTAGCTTCCTCAGCCGGGGTCATAACAGCCTGATGCGCAGTGGTGATAACCGTAACGGTATCCCCTTCCTTGACAGTCGCGGCCGCCTCATCGTCATAGCAGCTTACGTTCTCTTTTACATTTTCAAAGGTGCAGTCATTTACCTCGGCTTTAGCGCCGTTTACCAGCAGCACGCCGCAGGCGTTTACATTTTCAGTATAGTTAATGCCGGTAATTTGGGCGTTATTGATAACCGCATTCTGAGTATCATTAATCTGGATACCGTTCTGCGCAGTTTTATCAGTGTCGCCGGCGCCGGTAATAACAGCGTTCTCAATTAAAACATCCCCTGTAGTCTTAACAACAATGGCGCCCTTCTGGAAATTGGAAATGTTTACGTTCTGGATGGCAACGTCCTCGGAATTGGGATTGCCGGCAGGATTATTTACATAAATGCCTATACCTGTCTGGCAGCCGCAAAGGGGCAGCTCCGCGCTGCATCCGATATTAACTACATCCACATTATTGACCTTTAAGCCTTTTTCGGCATAAATGCCATGACCCTGTATATGCTTGGGCGTCAGGTCAAACTTTTTGCCGTCAATAGTCAGGTTCTCCAATTCAATATTTGCGGTCGCCGCTATAATGTTGCCTGAAGTTTCGGTACCCACTATAATGGTACCTTCTTTGGATTCACCCTGGATCTTAATGCTCTTGTCTATAGTAACATTTCCGTTATGGGTGCCGTTCTTTAAAAGAATGGTATCATTTTCCTGAGCGGCCTCAAGCGCGTCCGCAAAGGTTACAAACTCGCGCTCTCCTATAACCGCAGCCGCGTCAAAACGGATGCCGGGGTTAGCCTCTTCATAAGCGACCACAACTTCCTTGCTTATCCCCTTAGGTGCGGAATAATCTAAATCAGTGCTGTAAGTGACCCAGTTGGATTTTGCAACTGTTGTAACGCCGTCAGCGTCAGTTACTTCCACAACCGTACGCACCTGGGTTACGTCTCCGCTCTGAATCTTGGCGGTTACGTCCAGGCCTGCCTTGGATGAAGGGGACAGATTGGACTGGATAATGGTATCGGCAGGCAGCACCTTATTCTCGTCCAGAGCGGAATACTTTACATTGTTTATATCGGTAAGATATCCGTCCCAAAGCTTGTTCTTCTGATAAACACTGCCGGTGCTGGTAGAAGTTACAGTCTTAATCTCGCCGTCTTCAATGTACTCATAGCTGATTTTTACATCGGCATCCTCATCGGATAAATCCAGCGTCTCATTCAAAGCAAATCCGACCCAAGCCGCATTATTGTCCCAGCCGTTCGCCGAACCGTAAATCTCGGTAATAATACCTGATTCGGAGGAATCATCCGTTCCCTGGGCAAAAACAATGGTCGGAACCATGATAGCCACTACGGCCACCGCCAGAACAGCAATCAGCTACTTGCCGTTCCTTTTCCTTTTGCACACGTCCATAATAAAACCTCTCTCTTTCGTTTTTCCTGAAGACTTAAAGAAGGAAGCCGTCTTCAAAATACAATCTTCCTGCAATCCAAAATCAAAGTGCCAGGGCTTGTCCGCCCAAACTTTAATTAATGAATTAAAACAGAACCTTCTTGCTCTAAAATGATACACCTAACTTAAAAAAATTGCAAGCATTTATATAAAATATATTTAAACTGATTTTGCCAATATTACTTATAATTACTAAGTAAAATCTGTGTTTCAGAGGATTAGCTCCTATTTAAACTCCGTGCGGGAGATGACTTTCTTTCTTATAATCCCGCGGGGTTTTCCCCAGCACCTTTTTAAAAACATTACTGAAATAGGCGGAAGAATTAAACCCGCACAGATGAGCAATTTGAATCATTTTTTTATCAGAGGATTCAATAAGAAAACAGGCGTTTTTTATTTTTACGCTATTAAGATATTCAATCAGGGATACTTTCATGCTTTTTTTAAATTTTCTGCAAAGATAAGATTTAGATATATAAAAATGCTTGGCTATTTCATCTATGGATCTTATATTGGAAAAATTATTGTTAATATATCCTACTATCTGATTAAGATGCCCTTTGCCGGCATCTCCGTCATTGCCGCCCGGCCCGCATTTAGATAATTCTGTTAACAAAACGCCCATCCAGATTGAAAAATCCAAACGGCTCCTGCACTGGGCCATGTTCTTTAAAACAGTTCTGAAATGAGGAAATTTTGAATCCGGTGGTGTTATAAAATAACCCTCAAAGCACTTCAGCAAAGCGGGCAGCGCTTCTTTCTTATATGTTTCCAAAAGAAATTCCTCGCTGAAGCCCATTAAAGTGCGCGAATAATTAAATTCGCCGCCTGTGCGATGCAGGGTTTTGGGCGGTATGAGCACAAAGCTCCCTACAGATGTGGCAAAAATTTTATCTCCCACAAAAAATTCCCGCGCGCCCGCCTCTAAAAAATATATCTCATAATGCGAATGAAAATGCATATAAGGCATGGGAGAATTACCCGTACCGGCCTCTATAAAGCAATCAGAGTTTTCATGCTTTGAAATCATTTAAGCCTCCTCCTCTCAATATCAAACGTCCGGCGCTATTATACTATTATATAAGGGGCAATGCCGGGTAAACAATAAACATATCAATATATTGCAACATTTTTTATTTCCAGTCAATATACTGAAAGACATTCTTTATAAAAAAATATAAAATAAAATTACATCCCGGCTCCGCAGCAATTCTATATTAAAATAAACACTTCATTCTATAATCAAATCAGCTGTTACTGGAACAGCTTTATAAAAAATTAGGAGGGAACAATTATGGTTTACAGTCAGAACAAAGCGGAAAATATAAAAATCGCCTATATAGGCGGCGGCTCAAGAGGCTGGGCGTGGGGACTTATGAGCGATTTGGTTTCCTGTGAAAATATGTCGGGAGAGGTGTTCCTCTATGACATAGATTTTAACGCAGCTCAGGATAATGAAATTATAGGAAATATGTTCAACCAATGCGAGGGTGCAAAATCCGTATGGAGCTATCATGCGGTCAGAACCGCTCAGGAGGCAATGCAGAGCGCCGATGTCGTCATTATTTCCATACTTCCCGGTACTTTTGATGAAATGGAATCTGACGTCCACACACCTGAAAAGTACGGCATTTACCAATCGGTAGGGGACAGTACGGGTCCGGCAGGAATTCTCCGAGCAATGCGCGCTGTTCCAATGTATGAGGAAATTGCCCTTAATATAAAAGCTTACTGCCCTGACGCATGGGTCATAAGCTATACAAATCCAATGACTCTCTGCATAAAAACCCTATACCGGATTTTCCCGCAAATCAAAGCGTTCGGCTGCTGTCACGAGGTCTTCGGGACTCAGTATTTTCTGGCGCAGGTGCTTGAAAACATACTTGGTATATCGGGCGTGGCACGAAAGGAAATAAAAGTTAATCCAATAGGCGTAAACCACTTTACCTGGCTTACAAAGGCTCAGTATAAAAATATCGACCTGTTCCCGGTTTATAAGGAATTTTGCAGCCTGCACGCTTTAGACGGTTATGCGGATACTCCCAAACAAAGCAGTCCCAATCCATTCGCCAGTTCAAACCGCGTGAAAATGGATTTGTTTTTAAAATACGGCAGCATTGCAGCAGCGGGCGACAGGCACCTGGCAGAATTCTGTAATGGCAAATGGTACCTGGAAAGTCCTCAAAGCGTTGAAAAATGGGGATTTTATCTGACTACCGTAGCCAGCCGCAAGCAGGACCTGGAAAACAGGCTGCAAAAGAGCAGGGAACTTATAAGGGGCGAAAGGAAAGCGTGTATTTCTGCCACCGGAGAAGAGGGCATTAACCAGATGCAGGCCATTCTGGGCCTTGGCGAACTTGTTTCCAATATCAATATTCCTAATATGGGTCAAATACCCAACCTGCCTCTGGGCGCTATAGTAGAAACTAATGCTCTTTTCCGGGCAGGCAGCGTTACACCGGTTCACTCAGGGGAAGTACCCGTTAAGCTGTATCCGCTTATCGCACGCATCTGCGCCGAACAGGAAAGTCTAAACAGCGCAATCGCCGCACGCGACATCAAGCAGATATGCGACATCTTTTGCTATGATCCGCTTGTCACCTGCCGCCGTGAAGATGCGCAGCGTCTGTTCCTTGAAATGGTAGAAAACACCCGCGGATACCTTTCTTCCTATTTTAACAGTTAATAATGCGGGATCCCAAAAATAAAGCCTCATAAACGCTTGTTTTTTATCAGCTGTCGGGCAAAAGCACAGCAGTATTCAAGCCTCAAAATAACTTCCTTATAAAAAGGTTCAAAAACAAGCTAAGCTTTTTCCCTTTAAAGGCTGCAGAAAAACAACCGGGCGGCATCCATCGGCACAGCCGCATAAGGCAGTATTTTATATAATGCACCATGCTGTGCCCAAACGGTGCTTGCCCT
>ERZ827524.1797-NODE-1797-length-18023-cov-11.260352_pt1 | contig 18023 bp, 16 predicted proteins | sample MGYA00519702_ERZ827524 | MGnify/ENA primary metagenome ERZ827524 (study PRJEB31778, sample SAMEA3449341) | human gut metagenome | biome: human gut; feature: human-associated habitat; material: faeces | place: United Kingdom | collected 2010/2012 ...
CATATCTGCGCGGCGATATGTACTATGCCGATCTGGGCCGGGGAATCGGCTCCGAGCAGGAAGGCTATCGCCCCGTCCTTATTCTTCAGAACAACACGGGGAACAAATACAGTCCCACCGTCATTGTGGCGGCCATTTCCAGCAAAGTGGACGCCAAGGCCAAGCTGCCCACCCACTATCTTCTCCAGGCGGAAAACGGGCTGGAACTGCCTTCTCTCGTTCTTTTGGAACAGCTCCGCACCATTGACAAGAAACGGCTGGGCGCGTACATCGGACATCTGGAGGAAAAGCATATCCGCAAAATCAACCACGCCCTGGCGGTCAGCGTGGGGCTGATTGAGGAAGTTCCCGAAAACTTAATCATGTGCCTTTGCCCGGCCTGTGCCAATAACTTCTACGGCACAGGCTCTTATTATTTGCGCAGGGTTCACCCTGGCCGGGTGGAAAAGGACATTTGCACCTACTGCGGCCAGCGGCCCGGTTTTGACTATGAGGTTGTAAAGCGCCGTCAATGACCGGGGTACAGCACATGGAGATCGTATTTCACACTGGGAAAGACAGCGAGCAATCCCTGCGCCAGTTCGCTGAAAAACGCGCCGAGTTTTTAACCCGTGAATTGCGGGATTTGAACGCGGAAGAATTAAAAGCGTTGCTTTCCACATTGAAAGAGGATCATCGCACCTTTGAGCAAAAATGAGGACGTTCCTATAATAATGGAGAAAGGGTGGTTTATTCATCGCCCTGGAAAGGAGGATATTTGAATATGAAACGCAAGGCAAGAATCCAGACGGGAATCGATGATAGATTGGTGGCCATATATGCGAGAAAGTCCCGTATTACGAATAAGGGGGACAGCATTGGAGTTCAGTTTAAGCAAAGCGCCGACTATGCGATCAATCAGCTTTCCCTACCGGAAGATTACGAATTTGCCCGGTATGAGGACAAAGGTTTGAGCGGCTACTATTCCGACCGCCCGGATTTTCAAAGGCTGCTCCGGGACATTGAAATGGGGAAAATCAAGGCTGTGGCCTGCTACAAATTAGACCGAATCAGCCGGAAAACTTCCGATCTCATGCGGCTGCTGGAATATTTCGAGCGCCATGATGTGACACTTTTGGTCTGCTCCAACAATATCAATACGCGGATCAGCACATCCAAAATCATCATTCAGGTGCTGGCCATTATCGCAGAATTTGAACGCGATATTCTCACGGAACGTATCCAGGATAACTTGATGGAGCTGGCGAAAGATGGGCGCTGGCTGGGTGGCAAAACACCGACCGGCTTTTCTTCCCAACGTGTGACAACGGGAAGTGGAAAAAACAAAAGTGCCATTAGTTTTCTTGTCCCTGTGCAGGAAGAAAAGGAGATTGTGCTGGAAATCTACGGCACCTTCTGGGAGACACGTTCTCTCTTGCAGACGGCAAATATCATCAATGAGAAATATGAAACGAAGCATGGCGCGAAGTTTACCACATCCGCCATCCGGCTGATACTGCGGAATCCAATCTACTGCGTGGCAGATGAATATTCCTACAACTATTTTCTGGAGCATGACGGAAACCTGTTTGGCGAACCGTCCGACTTTGATGGTCAGCATGGACTTACAGCTTATAACAAGACCGACCAGATGAAAGTTGAGGATGAGGATTCCACCTTTTTCAATCCCAAGTTCTCACAACTTCTTACCAGGAAACCCATTAGCGAATGGATTGTTTCCGTGGGCCGCCATGAGGGATTTATCAGTTCCCGGAAATGGGTGGAAACACAAAATATGCTGGATGAGATTGCCGAAAAGTATAACCGGCCTCATAGAAAAACCAATGCTTTGTTGTCCGGCTTAATGTATTGTCCGATTTGCGGAAAACGGCTGCGGGTACTGCCGGAATCTAATCGCTGGACGAATGGCAAGCCTCGATTCAAGTACGCCTGCCCTGGTGTGCGGGCAAAGGAATGTACCTTCAAAGGGGTTGAGGGTGTAACGCTGGATGAATTTGTTATCCACTCACTCTCCAGCCTGCAAGAAGAACATTCCGACTATTACCGGCAGCTTTTGGAAAACAGGGTTGCCAGTATGATCCGCACCGATCAAAGCGAGAAAGAGTACCAGGAAACCAAAAAGGCTATTGAACGCTTAAATGCGGATATTGCCGCACAGGTACGAAATCTGCGTGAAGCAGACGACGCCCTTAAACGCTTTATCCAGGATGATATAAAGGAATTGACGGACGAGCTGGCAAAGCGCGAAGCTGCCCTGCGCCGAATGGAAGATACACAATCTGAAAATCAGTATCTCATCCATGAACTGAATGGCATGAAAAAAAGGCTGCTGTCCTTTGAGGAGTTTGCAAAGGGCGCACAGCCTGAAGCTCTGTTTACTTTGGTTCATTCGATTGTTGACCGAATTTATATTACTACTGATGGCACCAAACAGAAATGCCAGGTGTATATCAAAGGCTGCGCCACGGAGGATTATTCCGACGTACTCGGCGCAGCCGGGTACATAGAGGAAGAACCCCTGTTACCGGTGGCGTCGTATGTGCCGCCGATGTGTGATTTAGATTACTATAGCATTCTCTTAATTTATATTGCAAATCAATATCTATATATCGATCTTTTTCATCCGCTCTTGTTCGAACTCGTTCAATAGCTTTTTCAACAGAAATATCTAAAAAGAAAGATATATCTGGATTGGGAATGTGTTTTGAAATATCATAAATCCATAAATCTGATTCATATCCCCGTGCATGCAGATTTACTATACAAGAATAAAAATACCTATCACTAATAACGATTTTACCTTCATTTAGCTTTTTAATTATTGTATCTGTAGTGTGTTGTAATCTATCAGCAGCACATAGCAAAGAAAGAGTTCTATAGTTGTAATTACCCTTATACTCTTCATCCATATATGTTCTGAATATTGATGAGTTTCTTATTAAATCAGTAGGCTGTTTTGTTAAAAAAATATCATATCCCATAGAAGATAACCAATTGTATACATGACTTATTTGAGTTGATTTGCCACATCCATCTAACCCACAAAAGGTAATAAGCTTCCCATTGGATTTTACATTATACATCTCCAACTTCATATAAATATTCCTTTCTGTTGCTACAAAAAATTCGTTTTTTCAAATCTATAGTGTATGTAAATATTTTATTGAGAGATGGTTCTATAACTCGATTGAGTAATTGCTCATCATCTGGTTTAATGTTTTTTAACAAGTCGAATAAATTTGAATCAACAATATCGAAAAGATGACAGGTATAGTATAACGAGAAATAGCACTCACTGCATAAATTAAGATCGGTTATTCTTTTTGTCAATTTTTCATAGAATACAGAAGTACCATACGCATGTAAAAAAAGATAGATATCACAAAATTTATATAAAGACAAATCTCTACCCATATTAACCCAAGCCATAACAGTTGCTTCTTTAAACAGATGAGTACATAAATGAATTAAAAAATCAATTTCATTCAAAGTTTTCAGGCGACTTCGTTTTAATTCATTTGCATCATTTAATAAACTTCTTACAATTTCTTTATCGTTTCCTGATTTGAAATCCAATGAGAAATTAACATCCAATTCTAAATATTTAATATTTGGCATATTCAATTCTTTAATAAATGGAATAGTCTCGCCACGATTCATTCGAGAATTTATAATTTCTTTACGATTTGCTTGAACAAAAGAATTATTGTGAATAAATCCTTGTTTAAATCCCGAAGAAATAAGCATTTTTGATAAATCGGTAATATTTTCTGGTGAAATAAGTATATCTATATCATTAGAAGTACGTAATCCATCAGGATATAAGTTTACTAAAAAACTTCCTTTCAAAATTGCATAGTTAAAATCAACATCTTTCAAAATCGTATATAAGTACCCTAACGATGTATGCAAAGCATCAGTTTTAGATACTCCGGATTCAAATATTATTTTCAATGTATTTCTAAATTCGCGATTTGTATCTTTTAATAAATTAGATTTTAGTAATGTATAATAAGCAACTCCACCCATTCGATTATAGAGTAGTTGTCCTAGTATATATTGATAATTTAAAGGTTTTTTCATCATTGATTCAATGGCGATTTTATTTGGATAAATAAATTTACATAGTTCTAAGATATATTTATCTTCAATTTTCATATGACATTCTCCATTATTTTATTATAGTATTCATTGGATGCTACAAGGTCGCTATGATTGCCTATCCCTACTATTTCACCATTTTCTAACACTACGATCTTTTTAGCATTTAAAATAGTTGAAGGTCTATGCGTTATTACTATTGTGGTAATATATTTTGAAAATTCATTTATTGAATTGTTAATTATTCGTTCAGATAGCGTATCCAATGAACTGGTCGCTTCATCAAATATTATAATTTTTGGATTTTTTAATAGGGCGGCAGCAATTAGTATTCTTTGCCTTTGACCTCCTGAAAGTTTTATTCCTTTTTCCCCAATGATCGTATCAATACCATTGGGGAGTGTTGTTATAAAATCATATATATTTGCTTTTTTACATGCGTCATTTATTTCACTTATAGTAGCGTTCGAATTATACATAATAAGATTATCTTTTATGCTCATATTGAATATAAAAGCATCCTGCATAACTATTCCGATTTGATTATAAAAACTCGAATCTAATATATTTTTACGTTCTATTCCATCTATAAAAATTTCTCCGTCATATTCCTTATAAAGTCCTACTAATAGTTTAATTAAAGTGGATTTCCCACACCCAGTTTGTCCAATAATTGCTATGTATTCACCATGTTCTATGCTAAAATTAATATTTTTAAGTACTTTATTTTGTTTATCGTATGAAAAACTCACATTATTAAATTCAATTTTATTTTTAAAATCACTTATTTCAATGTTAGTTTTTTCTTCAGGGAAATCGAATGTGTCAAAAATTCTTTCATAATGCGGGTAATTAATTTTCAAATCATTGTTTTTGTTATTTATACCTTCCACAGAAGAAAAAAACAATGAATAATATTGAGAAAACATCAAAAGTTCACCAACGGTTATTTTTTTATCAATCACAAAGAATGCGCCTACGATATATATCATGATTTTAGTTAGATAATTTGATTTGAAATCCTTAAACACCTCTTTACAAGCCCAAAATTTAATGTGTTTATAGCCAAGTGCTGCAAGCTTATCTCTATGCTTTTTAAATCGTTGAACAAATAAATTTTCCGAGGTATGAATTTTTATTTCTCGCCAAAATTGTAATGAATTATGTGTTGAGGTAGTATAGTCGCTTTTTGCCATTCTGATTTCTTCATTAATAATTTTTAGTTTATTTCCTATTATATTGTTAATTATAAAAATCAATGGTATTATCATTATGCAATATAATGTCATTTTTATACTGATTCTAAAAATTAATACAAATGCACTTATTGACATTATTATTGAATAAAAATAATTGACAATTTGTGATTGTAAAAATGAACTTGTTTTATCTACATCATCTATTACGCGCAGTTTTAATTCACCGGATGTTTTTTTCTCTAAAAATGAGAATTCACTTTTAGAAAATTTTGATATTATATCCTTACGTAAATTGTATGTTAGTGTATTTGTAGTTTTATTTGTAAAGCACAAACTCAACCCATCAATAAACAATTTTAAAACATATACAATTAATAGACCTGAAACAACCAAAATAAATTTATTTGTTGCTCCTTTATTTATTACATCGTCAATAAAAATCTGAAACATTTTAGGTGAAATGAATGAAATTGGTAAAGTTGCAGCTTTACACAATAATAGACATATAAGTGGAAACTTAACAAGCTTTATATATTTTTTTAGTCGTTTTATTATTTTAAATCTTAGTTTCATTATTTCCTCCGAACAAGCGACGAAATTCCATGGAATTCAATAGTAATTGATCTGGATTTCCGAAAGATTCTATTTTCGAATTTTCAAGCACAAGGATTTTTGAACAATTCTTAATTGTTTCAAAACGATGAGATATTATGATCATAGAAGTACTCTTTGTGTTTAAATAACTTGTAATTAACCTTTCGTTTTCCATATCTAATGCAGATGTTGCTTCGTCTAAAATTATCAAATCTGGATTTTTCAGAATAACTCTAGCTATCATAATTCGTTGTTTTTGACCGCCAGAAAGATTTTGATTGTTCATCCCTATAACTGTATCTAGACCATTAGGTAACTTTTCAACTACATCCTTCATATTTACTGCGGATAATGCATCCCAAATTTCATTGTCGGTACAATTAAATCCAAGATTTAAATTATACCGTATGCTATCTTCAAACAATACGATATCCTGTGATACAACGCCAATTTTGTTTCTAATAGATTCCACCGAAATTTTTTCAATAGGAATATTATTTATAAGAATTTCTCCACTACTGGGAGCGTATAGGTATAATATTAGTGAAATAATTGTGGTTTTACCAATTCCACTTGTACCTACAATTCCTATTTTGTCATCGCTTTCTAATTTAAACGATATTTGGCTGAGAATTTCCGAGTTTGGAATATATGAAAAACTTACATTTTTAAATTGAATACTACTTATTTTATCTACAGACAGACCTTCTGAAGATTCGATTTCGGTATTTAATAATTCTCCAACCCTATCAATGCTAATTCTACGTGAATACCAGTCTAAATATATTCTTAATATCCAATTGAATTTTCTGTGTAAAACTCCTATATAATTTATAACTAAAAGTAGTTCACCAAGAGTTAAAATATTGATATTAACTAGATGAATTGAATACCAATAGATTAAAATGGAAGTACTTAAATTTATTAAATATGTACCCTTATTTACAATAAAATCTATTCTTCTCTTTTTATTACATAATTCTATATCTTTTATAAATGGATTTAGAAGTTGAAGAAGTAGCCATTTTGATGCATTCGCTAATTTTATTTCTCGTAACCCTTTTATAAATTCAAAAAATTTTCCTGTTACTTCACCTATAATTCTTTTCGATTCTTTTGAGTATTTCTCGGTGTATTTTTTGCATATTCTAGTTAAAACTATCGGAAGTCCTGCAGCTAACACCAAAAAAATCGATATCATATAATTGAGTCTTCCAACTATAAGAATGATAGTTAAACACATGATAATTGAATTAATCATGTGAAATGCATTTCGTTGTATAATATGAAGAAATTGATTGCCATCAGAATCAATCCTTGAAATTACATCTCCACTATTCATATTAGATAGATTTGATGCTTTTGAACTAATTACCGTTTTGAATATTTTGGTTTTAATATCAATTAGATAATGATTGTTTAAATACTGCCAAATAAATGCATATATAAAATTAAACGATGATGAAATAAAAAATAAAATAATATAATTTCGTATAATCTCAGGCAAAATATAATACTTGCCGTTTGTGAACACTTCGTCGACTAATCGAGAAAAAATAGTTGGTAGAATTATTGAAACAGTATATGTAACGGCAATACAAATTTCTGCAATAATAAATAAAAATAAATACTTTTTTGCAAATTTCCAAACTAATTTAGTTCTAATTATGTTTTTCATAGCAAATCTCCTTCACAAAAATGATAGCATACGAAAAAATTATTTTGTTGTAATATTGGCACAGTTTCGTGTATAACCGTCATATGTAAACATGGGTTTTGTTTCCAATCAATTCATTTGTGTTTCCGATTATTTCATATTTGTTTAAAATCGTAAAAATAAATGTCGAATCTTATATTATTGTTACAAAACAATATATAAAAGGAGACAAGCAATGTTTATTGGTACGGTTAATAAAAAAGATACAAGTAAAGTAGTTTTAATTGAAACTCATTATATAGGAAAATTTGATATTAAATATACTCCCAAAGGGTGTTTTAGTATAATAATTTTAAATACTGGAAGTATTACCGCATCTGTTTCCGGTATTGATTGCTATTTTTTGGCACCGACAATTATTTGCTTAAATGAAAGGAAAGATATAGTTATTACATCTTGTACAGCATCTGATGTAAGAATTATTAATTTTGATCCACAGTTTTTAAATGTCAATATGAAAATTGACACTCTTAGAAGTAGTAAGTATCAAAATTTGTGTCAGCAGCATGCATTTTTTCAATTATCACCTTTTCTAACGAAGAATATTTCAAAGATAAGTTTTCGCATTTCTAATGATACTATGAAAAAAATTGAAACTTCATTTAATTTATTAACTAAAAATATAAATGAACAGATTGATTGGTATTGGTCATGTAGAGCACGTTCGTACTTTATTGATATAATTAATATTCTCGAACGCATATATCATAATTATTATATCGAAGAAGACACTTATGATATGTGTGTAAAAGCGGCAATATCAAATGAGTTTAAAAGTCTTATATCATATATAAATAATCATCTTGATGAAAAGATAACATTACAAATTTTGTATGAAAAATTTAGAATAAATAAAAACCAAATTGAGAATTTATTTAAGGAATATCTAAATACGACGTTTTATGAGTATTTAAAAACGAGAAGATACGAAGAAGCTAGTTACTATTTACGATTTACAGAATTAGATGGTGAGCAAATTGCATGTAGAATAGGATTGTCCTCCTCACAAAATTTTTGCAAATTTTTTAAATCAATTTCAGGCATGTCGCCAAATAAATTTAGAAAGACAACAGTAATGAGAAGAAAAACAGACGAAGAATTGATTGAGCTTATAAGAACTCCAAGCTATAACTATACATAATTTAAAAAACAAAGAGATAGAACCCATATAAGAGTTATATCTCTTTATTTTTTATGCAGCGTTATTTATTTAAATTTGCCATTTGATGTTTCGTACCAGCAATTCCTGCGACTGCATCTGAAGCATTTTAAAATACGAGTTCAAATCACCAAGCTGTCTTTGCAAGACTCCCTCATAGGTTGCTTTCTTTTGCTGTAGGGTGGCGATTTTTTGCATCCAACGGCTGATTACTTTGGGTGAAACACAGCCGATATCAATAAATCGCTGAATAGCCTTTTGGCAAGCTTCAATATCGCGCTTGTAATTGACATAAAATTCTTCCGTCATTTTCTGACGCTGCTTTTCATCATCAACAACAAACATACTATTGCTTATAATGTGGCTTTTGTTAAGATTATGTTCGCTTATAGCCGCTATATAATCCTCCAGCAAATTCAGTAAAGCTAAATTAGGGTTAGGGACAAAATAGAGATTCCCGTGGATGCTGATTTTATTCGCCTGCATACGGTCTAACAAATCATCAATTACTGTTTCTACCTACTTGGTAGAATACAATCAGAATTTGAGATAGAGTTCTTCTGCAAGCTGACAATATTTATCAACATCAACATCTGCATCGTAAACCTGATTCTCAATACGAATGGTTTCAGTTTCTTTATCAAAAATAATGTTTGCCAGCTTAGTATAGTCATTCGTATGAGATCCTTGAGTTTCCTTTACAAGCTCACGGTATATCATTTTTTCGTCTTCCTGCTTGTTGTTTCGGCAGTAGATGCAGTAAACGTGCGTTTTCGAGCCGTATTTTACGGTTACACGATCTTTTATAGCCGTAGCAGCATTTCGATATGCTCCCATTGATGCGGAGCAAAACGTTTGTAATAGTCCCTGGGTTTCGATGTGCTATATAAATAGTCGTGTATGCGCCATGCGGCCAAAAATTCTCGTGGATTAAGGTCAAATATATGCAGATCATAAAATCCGGGATAGGATTGATAATCTTTCTTTTTAAGTTTTGCTGATACTGTGTTAATCATCGCAGTCGTCCTATAGGTCTATGTCTTCATCGTAGCAATCGTCTAAAGGTTCATTATCTATATTGACAACGGTACCGTCTGACTCCACGTGAATGTAACAGTAGTCGTCGACGCAAATAAGGATTTTGGCATACTGTGGTAACGATTTAACATTTTAATTAGTGTTTCAACTGTTATGATGGATAAATTATGCTTTTGTTTTTTGTCGTACATGGATTTACTCATTATTTTAAATAAATTTGAATTGCACACCTGATTTTTTGAATTGCTCAATAATATGGTCTTGTATGCCTTTTGCAACATCAAAACTTATAGCGCCGGATACAATTTCAATGCCTAAATAACCGCATAGGCGAAACGGACTGCTGGAACGATGTGACGGTGAAAACCATTCTCCGCAACGAGGTCTATCTCGGCCACATGGTACAGAACAAGACAGTCACCGTCTCCTATAAAAACCACAAGCATGTCAGCAAGCCGGAAAGCGAGTGGATTCGAGTGGAGAACACTCACGAGCCGCTGATTTCTCAGGAGGTATGGGACGCAGTGCAGCGGATGGACAACCACCCGTCCAGAGGGCGCACCGGCAAAAGCGGCATCGTCTCTTTATTCGGCGGTCTGCTCCGGTGTATGGATTGCGGTTCCTCCATGCAGTATATGAGGGATTACCGGAAAAAAGTTTCTGACAAGGAACCGGAGTACAAGGCGTATGTCTGCAACCGGTACGCTTCGGGCGGCAAAAATGCCTGTTCGTCCCACTACATCAACCAGAAGGTGTTGACGCAAATCGTACTGACGGACATCCGCTGCAAGGCGATGTGGACGCAGAATAGCCGGGAAAAGCTGCGTGAAAAAATACTTGCGCAGAAGGAGTCTGCCGGACGGGAAAAGGCCAGAACGCTCCAAGCGGAGCTAAGCGCCATTGACCGGCGCTTGCCTGAGCTTGATCGGCTGGTGCAGTCTGCCTACGAGGACAAGTTGCGGGGAAAAAACCCATAAGACCTCTGTGTACAGCTTCTCAATGGTTATGAGGCCGAACGAAAAGAAAAGCAGGAACGCAGGCGGGAACTGACAGAACAGCTTGCCGCCAGCCGTGAAAATGAGCAGTCCGTAGACGCATTGCTGGACATGGTGCAGGATTACTACGATTTACAGGAGCTTGACCGTCCCACCCTCATGCGGCTCGTCCAGAAAATTGAGATCAGCGAGAAATATACTGTGCACGATCACGAGGAACAGGACATCCATATTTACTACAATTTCGTCGGTTACATTGAAGTTTGAACTTGTCATGCTTTATGCGAAGTGAACTAACGAGTGGTATGCAAGAGATATAAGCAAAAAGCGTCGTATGAGTAATAAAGTTAAGGGCGGCTCGGGAATACCATTAAGTCCTCCACCGTATGGTTATATTAAAGATCCTGATAATCCAAATAGATAGAAAATCGACAATAAAGCCGCTTTGGTGGTACGTAGGATTTTTCCAATGGCTATAAATGATATGGGAGTTGAGGAAATCGCATCAGCGTTGACATTCGATAAAATTCTCACTCCTGTTAAGTATGCCCGAAGCAAAGGCATACGAAAAGCCGGTGGCAAAGGTCAACAAAAGATCACAGATCCGTATCATTGGAATAAATCCACAGTCAGAAAAATCTTGTCGTTGCAAGAATATTGTGGCGATGTTATAAACTTCAAAACCTATTCAATTTCTTATAAGAATAAGAAAAGGCACGCAAATAATCCTGAAGACATATTGGTGTTTAAGGATGTCCACAAGCCCATTATTGACCGAACAACATTCGAGACTATTCAACTGAAGCGTGGCAATACCAGAAAGCGTAAGACTTTCGATGGAGAAAGAAATATGTTTTCAGGATTGCTTGAATGCCCGGAATGCGGCAGCAACCTAAATTATCATTTCAATCAAAAGAACCACGATATTAAGTATTTCAACTGTCCCGGACACAATCAAGGCAAGCGAAAGATATGCTCTAAAACGCACTATGTAAGAGTTGACTTTTTAGAGCAGGTTATCTTAGGTGAAATACGAAGATTGACAAAATTCGCTTGCCATCACGAGGAGGCATTTATCAAAGCTGTTAGTGATTATTCGCAGAAAACGTTTGAACTACAGATAGACGCCCGTCAAAGCAACTCAAAAACTTGATGGCAAGAGACAAAGAAATCGACAAGCTTTTTGAAAGAATGTACGAAGATAATGTATCGGGAAAATTATCTGATTAACGATTCAGAAAAATGTCCCTAACTTATGAGGAAGAGCAGAGAGGTATAACCGAAAGAGTAACCAGTCTAAACAATCTGCTTGAAGGTCTTATATCTAAATCTGTAACAGCCGATAAGTCCATATCAGCGGTAAAAAAATATACGCGAATCAAGAAATTGACTACACGTATGCTAAACGAGTTGATAGATCATATTGACGTATATCATGAAGAAATAATTGACGGTGCAAAAGTTCAAAAGCTAACGATTTATTATAACTGCATAGGTTCGATTGAAATACCAGAGAATGTGCCGTTAGAAATTCCGGAAATAACAATGCGAACAAGAAAAGGTGTAACTGTAACTTATCAGCCAAATCCGCTTGTTGCGGCGGCTATGTAAAGGAAGAAAGAAATGAAAGCAGCATATTACTTTAGAGTTGCTTCACAAGAGCAACTCAACGATGATGAACAACGGGCTTTAGTAAAAAAAGAGGCTGAAAACAGAACTGAAATTAAAACTGTTTTTTATTTTGCAGATGGTATATCTAAAGTATTGTTGCCATCTGAAATCAAAGGCATTTTTGAAAATTTTCCAATAAGTTAATCATTAAATTCATTTTAAAGTATAACATCTGTTTGGGTATAAAAAAGCAGAGTGCTTTTAAAGGACATTGAAATCCTATAAGAGCACCCTGCATGTCTCCGGGGACTAAAAAAGATGCCACGCATTTTTTTGTCTTGAGACTTGAACCCACACAGTTTTTACACTGAAAATATTTTACCATATAATCAAGCCAAACACAACTCATAATATAAGTCATTTTCATTTCCATTTTGTTTTACAGATCTGCTGTTATCTCAGTACCGTCTTTGAAGAGGATAAGGATTTGTTCTGCGGAGATTACCTTGATGCTGCTAATAAGCTGACGAACGATTTGCTCGTCATATTCTACCGGATGGTTTTTCAGTCCGTACATAACAGTTGTCATTTCGTCTACCCGGTTCACCGCTGTATTCAGCTTCGTATTTGTCTTTTTGTCATTTTCAAGTTCGTCTTGTATGGCGTACATCTCTGTGAACAGACTTTCGAACAGTTCGTCAAAATCTCCGTTCTGAGCAGATTCGCTGTCCATGCTGGTCAATTCATCGATCCTTTGTTTCAGTGCCGTTAACCGTTCCTGTTTTTCTTCAAAATCTGAATTATCTTTTCTGTTTAGGTACATTTCAATGTGTTCCCTGATACGCTGAATATTCGCACCCTCTGTTTGCGCTTTACGGGTGATAGCCGCAGCGATCGCATTCTGCAGAACCCCTTCTTCTATTGAAGGTGAGTTTTTGCAGTATTTCGTGCCGTAATCCAATCGGCTGATGCAGCGCCAAACGATTTTTTTCTTGCCGTTCTTTGCCCATGTTGTTCTGCGATACGGTGTTCCGCAGTTTCCGCAGAAGAGCAGCTCGGTCAGAGCGTATTTACTTGAATATTTGCCAAGCTCGGTTTTTGTACCGACATCTTTGACCTTGCGTTTACTGTTACGCCGTGATACTTCCTCCTGAACCCGGTCGAACACTGCCCGTTCTATAATCGCAGGATGATTATTTTCCACATAGTACATCGGGAGTTCACCGGTATTCTTTTTTGACTTTTTGCTGATGCAGTCCACAATGTAGGTCTTTTGCAGCAGTGCGTCACCTTTATATTTTTCATTGGTCAGTATCGAGAGGACGCCTTTTGTTGTCCAGTTGGTTTTTCCTCTTGGGGTGAGAATGCCGTCTCTTATCAGACCTTTCGCAATATCTATAAGACTTGTCCCTGCAAGATACTCCGCATAGATTCGTTTGATAATTTCTGCTTCTTCCGGTATGATTTCAGGTTTACCGTCCGCACCTTTCCGATATCCGAGGAAGGAACTGTAGCAGAATGATACATTTCCGTTTTTGATGCTTTGCCGTTTGCCTATTTTAACATTCATACTGATGGATTCACTCTCAGCCTGTGACAAACCGCTGAAGAGGGTTATCAGAAGTTCGCTGGATACCTGCAGTGTGTTGATGCCTTCCTTTTCGAACAGAATGGGAATTCCGCGTTCTTTCAGCTCGCGTACATACTGCAGACAGTCGAGATTGTTTCTTGAGAACCGTGAAACCGATTTGGTGATGACCATATCAATTTTACCTTTACGGCAGTCTTCAATCATTCGCATGAAGTCAGGGCGTTTTTTGGCGATTGTTCCGGTGATTCCTTCATCTGCATAGATCCCCGCCATCTGCCAGTTGGGTTTCATCATGATCATATCGGTGTACATTTCTTTTTGTGTTTCAAAGCTGTGTTCCTGTTCTTCCTTATCTGTAGATACACGGCAGTATGCTGCGACACGCTTTGGACGAAAGTCCGAATTGCTTTTTCCGCTGTATTCCGGCTTGGCAGGAATCACTCTGACTGCTTTAGGCATTGTCACTGCTTGCGCTGACATTTTTGTTTTTCTCCTTTCCTATGATATTTCCGTTTTTCAGAAGCAAGCTGACTGCACCGTTTTTCGTGAGAAGTACGGCAGTCACTGTTTTGCTGAAAAACTCTGCATCGAATACAGAAAGCGGACTTGATTTCTCAAAATCCGCTTTCAGCCGATCCGTAATGTGTTTTTGACCTTTTTCTTCCTCATACCGTTTGGAAGCACACTGCAGAATTAAGTTCTGAATGGTTTCCTTATCAAAGTCAATCTGTCCGAGCGCCCGTTCTATTTCATTCTCAATGCGTTTGACTTCGATCGGTGTTTCACTTTTGGGTGAGATGTATTCTTTTCCGGCAAGATCGGGATTTTGAATGACAGAGTTGAGAAGCTCTGTTATCTCATCTTCCAGTACGGCAACAGTCTTTCTGACGACTGTCTTGCAGTCTTTATTTTTGCAGTACCAGCTTTCTGTATCTTTTCGGGAATTGTCGGTTCTATGAATCAGCCTGTCGCCGCATTCGGCGCATCGGACGATATCTATCACTTCTTTGTTTTCTGAATGCACTACGCAGTTGTCTGTTGTGCATCTGTTTGATTTTATTACATTTGCTTCCTGTAAGACGCTCTCCTGCAGTATTTGAGGATAGGTACTGTCTCCAAGGTAGCGTTTGTCTTCAATCATCCGCTTGATCCGGCTTTTGTTCCAATTGCTTTCGCCAGGGAGATATTCCACTTTCAGAGCTGTGAGTTTTTCGGCAATATTTTTCAGTCCTTTACCGTCAACATAGTCACGGAATATGGTTCGGACAATCTCAGCTTCTGTTTGGCAGATTACGATTTCACCGTCTCTCATCTCGTAGCCATACGGGAATCTTCTGTTTTTCATTTTCTTCTGCACCTCCTTTGTTCCGGAATTTTTTCCGTCAGGTTAAGACCTCCGATCAGATGGAAGCAGATGCTTGTGTGCGAAGGTACGGTGATCTGCTGCACAATCTCTTGAAAAACTGTCTCATCGAACGCTGTGACGGGTTCGGTCAATTCTGTAAAAACAGCGTGCAGCCTTCGCAATCCGCACAGAATACTGTCATCATCCTGTTCTCTCAGAAGGCGACAGCGTTCACTGCGCAGACCGTTTACCATGCTTCGTATTCCGTTGCTCTGCTCGGAATATTCTGCTGCCCGAAGGATGCCCTTGCTGTTTAAACGGGCAAGTACAAGGTTCTTGTTGTTGAGATCGGCTATTTCCTTATCAATTTGTTTGATCCGTATTTCCAGCCCGTCCGCTTTCATCTGCAGGCGTTCTGTCTGTGCAATAGCAGGCGGCAGGATTTCCTCATAGCAGTTTCGAAGTTTGTTGACCATTGTGATAAAGGCTTCATAGATATCTGTTTCCGGTATCCGTCTCGAACTGCATTTTTGGGAATCAAAGTTATGCATCCTGCATTCCCAATAGATTTTTCCGTTTACCGTTATTGGCTTGTATATATGTCCGCATCCGCATTTGATTTTTTCTCTCAGCGGGCGTTCCTGAACGCTGAACCGTTCTTCTGTGGTGGATTTGGCTTTTAATTTTTGTGCCGCCTCAAAGACTTCTTTTGTAATAATAGGCGGATTCATATCTTCCACATAGTATTGCGGTTTCTGCCCTCGGTTGATTTTTATCTTGAACGGAAGCGTATCTGTTGTATACCGTTTCTGAAACAGCGCATCCCCGATGTATCGCTCGTTTGATAGGATGTAGTTGATTGTACTGATTCTCCATGTCGTATATCCGAACCGCTTGGGCGCATCCATTCTGTTAAGCATATCTGCAATTGCTTTCTTTCCCATACCGGACAGATAGCTTTTGAAAATCAGGCGGACAATTTCCGCTTCTGTTTCTACGACTTTGAATTCTCCTTCTTCCAATTTGTACCCATACGGTGTTGAGCTGGAGAGGTATGTGCCGCTTTTCATTCTTCGTTCAACGCTCCATCTCATGTTTTTGGATATGGAGATGGATTCTTCCTGTGCCTGCGCTCCTGACAGAGCCAGCAGCAGTTCGCTGGACATATATGCCGTGTCAATGTTTTCCTTTTCAAACAGGATGCTGACGCCGTATTCTTTCAGCATTCTGGCATACATAAGAGAATCGACCGTGTTTCTTGCAAATCGGGATACCGATTTAGTAAGTACACGATCGATTTTTCCTTTGCGGCAATCGGCTATCAGCCTGTTGAAATCGTCACGCTTATCCGTCTTGGTTCCTGTCAGTCCTTCGTCCGCATAGATATCGGCAAGCTCCATACTCGGATTTTGGCTGATTGCTTTTGTATAGTGCTGCACCTGTGAGGCGAAGGAATGAAGCTGATCAAGGGAATCGCTGGACACACGGCAGTATGCCGCTGTTCTGAGTATTTTCTTTTGCTGTTTTGTGCCTGCGATCTCTGTAATAGTTGCCATTCGGATCACTCCTTTCTTTATTTTTCTGCCCTTCGGCGCAACACAACAATACTGCAAAGGTTCGAATATATCCAGTGCAAACTGCGATATTTATCATTTTAGACACAAAGTTTTCAGCCAAGATACAGAGTTGCTTTTAGGTCATCTGCTAAAATGCAAAAAGGCGGTCGCTTAAAAATCAAACGACCGCCTTGTGATATCAATCGTTTTGTAGTTAACCGATATTCGATCCACGCCGCCCCTCGGTTCAAGGAGCATATGCTCCTTTGGGAACGCATCTTCCGGCTGTGCATTCAGCCTCATTGGAGTTTCACCACCCCGTGGTTCTCACCGGGCCGCCCTCCATTGTTGCGACGGTTCTATCCCGCTCGATTTTAGGACTGGACGGAAGTATCATGATTGCTTCTGCCTGTCATCGCCGTCGGTACGGTTGCGCCGTACCGTCTGAACATTTGCTCATGTGGCTTGCCGGGGTTTTCCCGACAGCAGAAGGAAAGTAAAAGATGCGCTGTACTATTCAGTTTTCAAGGAACGGCCCGTTTTTCTGAAATAGGAGAAAACGGGGAGGAAAATTTATCTCCTCATGTGGTAGGCTGCGAAAAGCCGTTTTTTATACCCCTTTGCGTAATTTTTTTAATTCTCGAAATTTTTTACTGATGTTTTTTTGAGATATCCCGTAAAACTCAGCAAAGTTAGACTATGATAAGAAAAAAGTTTGCTGTCGCCAGCATAGTTTCAAAAAACTGTTTAACAGGACAAAAAAGCACCGTAAAAGAGAATCACTGACAGCGGTTTATCCTATCAGTAATTTCGCTTTTACGGTGCCGAGACATTCACAATCTTGGGATCAGTTTCGCACACGCAATTGAAAGTCGTTATTTAGTTTTCATTTTTTATAGAAAACTGTACCTGTGATATTTTAAGGCAAACAAGTGTTTCTTATCTGTTTTGTCAATATTTCCTAGTGAGAAAAAGCTCATCAAACAGATAGTGCTACACAAGATGGATAGGTTTAACCATCACATCGTCCTGATACCAGCCGCCATGAGCACAAGAAATTAGTTCCTGATAACGCTTTTCCGAAATCCACTTCTGTGCCATCATCTTACTTCCTTGC
>ERZ827524.1801-NODE-1801-length-18008-cov-2.804322_pt1 | contig 18008 bp, 17 predicted proteins | sample MGYA00519702_ERZ827524 | MGnify/ENA primary metagenome ERZ827524 (study PRJEB31778, sample SAMEA3449341) | human gut metagenome | biome: human gut; feature: human-associated habitat; material: faeces | place: United Kingdom | collected 2010/2012 ...
CCTCGGCCTGGCCGCCCTCAAAGCCTTTGATCTCGTGCAGCAGCTCCTTGGACTTCTTGCGGTTCTCCTGACCAACGTAGTAGTTAAAAGCTTTGATTACCAGGTCGACGCGCTGCATTTTGGGCAGGTTGAGCCCCAGCAGCAAATCGAACATCTCGTCGGCGCGCTTGTGGTCCTCGCGCAGCAGATAGGAGTTCAGGCGCAGGTAGTCGCGATTGTAGCGCGGGTACAGCATGCTGGTGAACTTGCTGTCGAGCAAGCGATCGAACTCGTCCCACTGCTTAGCGGCCATAAGCTGCTGCAGGCGTTTAAACATGGTGCGTTTTTTTACGCTAAAGAACACCGATATGGCGATACAAATAATGACGACGGCGGTCCAGAGTGTGCGGGAATCGGGCATATTGAGCTCCTCAGTCGCTCGTAAAACAAGCGGTATGACAATGCGTGCTAGATGTATTATACGCAGCGTGCAAGCAAACTGGCACAAAAGCGCATCGAGGCCGAGCGCCATCGCTCGCTGCGGTACACTTACCTAAAGTAAACCATGAAGGGAGACATTACCTATGAAGAAGATCGTTTTGGCTTGCGGTGCTGGCGCTGCTACTTCCACGCTCGTTGCCCAGAAGGTCGCCACCATGCTCGACGCCAACGGCTATGCCGGCAAGTACGAGATCGTGCAGTGCGCCATCTCCGAGGCCAAGGACTACTGCGACGAGGGCGCCGACCTGCTGATCGCTACCACCGTTGCCCCCGAGGGCCTCACCTGCCCGTACGTGAGCGGCGTGCCCTTCATGACCGGCATGAACCGCGTCGCTGCCGAGAAGGCCGTTCTCGACGTCATGGCTCAGTAGGCGCTGCCTGTATGAATGAGCAGAACGCCAATCCGGTCGAGCTCTTTGGCATGCGCGTTGCCCATGTGGGCATTAACGCTACCGACCCGGCAGACGCCCTGGAAATCGCGGAGCTGTTCTCGACGATGATGGGCCTGCCCGTCATCGAGACCCCGGTTTCGTACTTTAACGATTCGCTGGTCGAGATCATGAAGCAGAACGGTCGTGGCGCCAAGGGTCACATCGGCTTTGCCGTCAACGACATCGATGCGGCGGAGAAGTGGTTTGCCGAGCGCGGGCTCGAGGTTAACGAGGAGTCGCGCGTGCTGCTGCCCGACGGTGGCACCAAGCTCGTGTACTTTAAGCGCGAGTTCGCCGGCTTCGCCGTGCACCTGTGCCGCGAGTAGCGTACAAGCTGCTTATAGCTAGCAAAAAGGGATAGGGCCGCATGGCCTTATCCCTTTTTTATGCCGAGGGGTCGACTTCTGCGACAGTCAAAAAACTGAAGTCTAATACTTTTCCGAGAAGTGAACGAGCAGAATCGGACCCCCGAAGCATCGACACTTTAAGGGGATCGTTTTCTGCGGTTTCGATACTTGAATCCTGCGATTTTGCCGACGAAAAATGTGGATGCTTCCGGGGTCCAAAAACAGACGTTCACTTCGCGGAAAAGTATTAGACCTCGATTCACGAGGGGGCTTCCTACCGCGGCAGGCGAATCGTAAAGCGGCTGCCGACGCCTTCGACCGAGGTCACGCCGATGACGCCGCCGTGGCTATCGACGATCCACTTGGCGATGGCGAGCCCCAGGCCCGAGCCCTGTGCGCCGGCATCGCGTGCGTTGTCAGCGCGGTAGAACCGCTCAAACGCGTGAGCTGCTGATTCCTGGTTCATGCCGATGCCCTCGTCCTCAACACTTATGTCGATCGCGCCCGTGCCCACATCGGGCGTTACGGCAAACGTGACGGTCGTTCCTGCACCCGAGTACTTGGCGGCGTTTTGCACAATCACGCGCAGAGCTTGCTTTACGAGCGCGACATCGACGGACGCGTCGCAGCGCGGGTCGCTGGCAAATGCGGCGTCAAAAGCCAGCCGATACGTGTGCTCGGTATCGATCATCTGCGATTCTTCGCATACCTCTCCGACGAGCGCTGCCAGATTGGTATCCACACGATGCAGCGCGGTGCGGCCGGCATCGCCGCGTGCCAAAAACAGCAGTTGTTCCACGAGCTCCTGCATGTGCTCGCTTTCGGCCTTGAGCGAGGCGATGGACTCCGCCAGCACGGCTGGGTCGTCCTTGCCCCAGCGGTCGAGCATGTTTACGTAGCCCTGAATCACCGCGATGGGTGTGCGCAGTTCGTGACTCGCGTCGTTGACAAAGCGCATCTGCTGCAGTTTGGCCTCTTGCATCTGACGCAGCAGACGGTTGAGTGCGACCTCGATGCTCGCCAGGTCGGCGTCGCCGGTGGTGACATTCGGCGAGTCGACGCTCGCTCGCTCGATGGCCTGCTCCAGCGTTTCCATCTTGCCGCCGGAGAGCTGCATGCGGCCGAGCTCGTCCACGCGCAGTGCCAGGTCGTTGAGCGGTGCCATGGTGCGGCGTACGCGTCGGGCACCGCCGAGCATGTTGAGCACGCTGATGACCTGCCAGCCTACAACGACAAGGTAGAGGGGCCATAGCGCGAAGAGATCCTGCGCGAGGGGGAAGGTCTTGGTGGTGCGCGCAAGCTCGACGGTGTAGGTGAGTGTTGCTAGGTCCCAGCCGCGCGCGGGCGTCAGCGACATGCCGTGAACGGTGGCGCCGGGAATCCATCCTGCGGCAAACGCGCTGTCGGGCAGCGTCTGGTTGTATCCATAGACGAGGATCGCCGCCGCAATCACCACCAGCAACAGATCGAGCCAGACGTAGCTCATCAGGCGGCGCCACATATAGCTCCAGTTGATGGCGCGGGCGATGGATGTGACGCGCTTGGTTTCGGTGTTACGCGCGACAGACATAGCCCACCCCGCGCACGGTTTGGATGATGCGGGCACCGCCAGCGTCCTCGATCTTGGCACGCAGGTGCGCGATGTGCACGTCGACGTTGTTGGTGTCGCCCACGTATTCGTAGCCCAGCGCCTCGTGCGCAATGCGCTCCCGCGTGAGCACGGTGCCGGCATGCGCCATAAGCAGGGCGAGGACGTCGAACTCGCGGGCGGTCAGCACGATGGGTGAGCCGCCGACCATAACCTCGCGGCGGTCGGGATCGAGTGCGACCGAGTCAACGGTGAGCGTGGCGGGGGAGGGCGTGGCAGCGGCCTGGGCCGCGCCGCTGGCCGGGGGGATCGCAGCGGCGTTCCCGGCCGCGCCGCCCGCCATACCCGCCCCGGCGCCAGAACCACCAACGCCCGAAGCCGCCCGCACGGCCTCCGCGCGCTTCAGCGCCACGCGGATCCGTGCGAACAGCTCCTCAATCGCAAACGGCTTGGTCAGGTAATCGTCGGCGCCGGCATCGAGCCCGGCTACCTTGTCCATCACGGCATCGCGCGCAGTGACCATGATCACCGGCACATCCTTGCGCTTGCGGATACGCCGCAGCACCTCCATACCGTTGAGCTGCGGCAACAGCACATCGAGCAGAATCAGATCGTAGTCGCGCTCCAGCGCCAGGTCCACGGCAGTGCGGCCGTCGGCGGCGTGCTCCACTTGGTAGCCCTCGTGCTCCAGCTCGAGCGTCACAAAGCGGGCGATTTTCTCCTCGTCCTCTACGATCAGGATTCGTGCCATACGTGCCCCCATCTGCGATTACTTGTCGTCGTTCAGATTTTGCTTGATGCCGTCCGCGGCGTCGGCGGCGTGATCCATCAGGTTGTTGATACTGCCGGGCACGTCGCCGTCGCTATCGATGCGGTAACGCATGCCAAAGAACAGGCCAAGCAGCATTAGCCATATCGTAGCGCCCCAGGCAAACAGGGCGACGATAGGGATCAGGATGGGGATGTTGAGGATGATGGCGTCGCGGCGCGTAGCGACAAACTTGGTCTCCAGGCTCAGGCGGAAGAGCTTTTTGAGGTACTCCCACACGCTGTCCATCTTCTTGGAGAAGTCGGTCTTTTCGCTCGACTTTTCGTAGGCGACCTGCGCAGCGACCATCTCGGCCGAGGGCTCATCGACCGACTCGGGCTCGGTGGCGGCGTGCGCCGACGTGGTCTGGGTCTTGCCCTGCGACTCGAGCCAAATGATGGCGTCCAGAACGTTGCCGTCGGCGGCGTCGAGCGCGGCTTTGGCGTCGGTGTAGCTCACGTTGCACTTGGTGCGGATGGTTTCAACTTTTTCGAGGTCGTCCATGACCTGTCCTTTCGTTCGATGGGCGCGGCGCCGGGCGATCTGCCCGGGCGCGAGCGTTGCGTTCGGTGGCCTGCGTTGCGCGGCGCCGCCCCGCCCTTGGTCGAACTCTATAGTGCAGGTTATAGATTAAGCGATTCTTGAGCCAAGATTAATGTTGGATGAGTTTTTGAGTGGCGGTGGGGAAAGGCTGTCCCTCTGGGCGAACGTGCACGGGGCGCTCGGAGCTCAGGCGTAAATTTGTGTCCGCACGGCGAGATATACTTTTAATCATGTTGAGGGGCGTGACAGGACAAGGTTGCCCGGCGCCCGCGAAATCAGAGGGGCCGCCGCGCCGCATGGCACAAACGAGTGGGGTCCCGACGCAAACAGGGGGTCATACGTGCATATCTACGCTATGAGCGACATTCACGGGTGCTTGGACGCCTTCAAGGCATCGCTTTCCACCGTCGACCTCGATGCCGAGGACTCCAAGCTGGTTTTGCTTGGCGACTACTGCGACCGAGGCCCCGATTCACTCGGGGTCTTCGAGCTCGTCATGGACCTGCAAAAGCGCTACGGCGATCGCGTCGTGGCGCTGCGCGGCAACCACGAGGAGATGTTTCTCGAGTACATTGACGAGGTGAAGGACCCCAATTTCACGCAGGCATGGATACTTGCCGACAGCAATCTGGCAACGGCCAAGAGCTTCTTAGACGCCGAGGCATTCAAGCACGTTAAGCACCTGTTGAGGCTCAGGGAGTTCGAGGAGGCCTACGCTTTTACGGTTGAGCGCATAAAGGCCGAGCGCGCGGACATAATCGCGTGGGTTCGCAAACTCCCTTACTTTTACGAGAGTCCTTTCGGCCAGGTCTTTGTGCACGCCGGCATTGACGAGGGGGCCGGGGAGTACTGGAAGCTTGGCACATCTGACGAGTCGTTTACTATGACGCTGCCCGATTACGTGGGGCGTGAGTTCTATCTGGATGTTATCGCCGGGCACATCAACACCGAGGCGGTCTCGGGCATCACGGGCTACCGCGGTATCTGGCATGACGGGGCCAGCCATTACTACATCGACGGGAACGTCATGAAGAACGGCGAGGTTGCCATGCTGAGCTACGACTCGGAGACGGGGAAGTACAGCGGCCAAGGGCTGGAGTAGGTTGGCGTGCGATTATTTGTCTGCCAACCTACGCAGTGCTTCTACAAGCCAACCATTCATCGCTTCCGAAGGATATGTTATTGTCCTGCGCTTTGGGACCGTCCTCGGTTTAACAAGCTGTAGCTTGATGCGCTTGTTTTCAGGCTGGTTAGGGGAACACAATAACTGTAAATGCAGCGCACCTAAATCGCCCATGTCCCACGATTTAATATGTTGATACAGGCAATTGTATTCGTGCTGTTCGTTGCTTAAAGCATGGGCGACATCGAGGTAAGCGAGCTCGGAGATGAGCACATGCCATTGCTGGTTTAAATTGTTATGCGAGCTGTCGGTAAAGGGCTTGAGGGGATCGACTCGTGCAATAGTATTGCCGCTATCATCAAACTGGTAGTGGTAATACCCCTGCTCATCGGGGTAGTCCTTGAGTCTGAGTTTGAGTGCGAGATAGAAGGCAACATTCTCTGGCAGCTCTTTCTCAAGTTCTTCTGCTTCCTTGTCCGGCTTGCACTCTAGCCTGGAGAGAAGTTCTGCGCCTTCGGTACCGAGCAGCTTCATTGTCCTGTCTCTAAGGGGCATTTTGATGTCGATAATTACGGGGCTAGCCAGATTTTCGAGAATGCGTTCGGCTGCCTTGGGTTTGTCGACGCTAAGATCTTCTAACGCGCATATGGTTTTACCCAGCCTATAGGCTGGGTCAGACTTGCTGCTTTCGGGACAATAGTTGCAAGGTTCGTTGCACCAACCAATGAAGTCTTTGACGCCTATTGGATGATTGACATTAAACTTTTCGGTCGGGGATGCACTGTTGCGTACACTGTCGACACGGTTGAAAAAGTCCTGAACATCGTTCAATTCGGCGAACTTGACTTCGTCCATATCTGGATTCCTTTCTCATGAGGAAGCAAGTCTCATTATAGGCACGCTTGCGGTCGTAGCGGCTAGGGGTGCCAGTGCTAGTGGGGGTTCCAGAGAAGGAAGCGGCGCGCCCTCGGGGCAGCAAAGAATCAAGGTCTAATTCTTTTCCGGAGAAGTGAACGAGCTAAATCGGACCCCGAAGCATCGACACTTTGAGCGTGTCGTTTCCTGCGGTTTTGGCGTTGGAATCCTGCGATTTTTGCCGTCGAAAAATGTGGATGCTTCAGGGGTCTAAAAACAGCCGTTCACTTCTCGGGAAAAGTATTAGACCTCGATAGCGGGGGATGGGGTGCCGGTGCAAAACGGCGTCAAGGGTTGGTCGAGCAGGCGGTTTCTTCATTGATGTCCGCACGACATGTGACACTTACCCTGTCGCCCTGCTCTGCCGCGGCGGCATGTACCTGAACATCGACCCTCTAAGGAGCTCGATAGTAATGAGTGACAACACCAAGCATCTCGCAAAGAAGTGCGTCAAGGACGCGGGGCCGTGCCTCGCGCTGTGCCTTGCCGGCGCAGCGGTCGCGCTGCTGGCTGTTCTGGGGCCATTCGACGTGCTCCGAAGTGCCGTCTCTCTACACATTAGCATGGCCCTTGCCGGCGCCATGATGACCGGCGGCGTGCTCGATCTGGTTTTTTGGGTGCTCGATCCGTTTGGATGGAAGAACGAGGGGTAGGCCCCAAAGGATGGGAGGGCTGGAACGGTTAGCTTAGTGATCGTGCAGAATGTGGGCTAGCGACTTACAGGGAAGTGGTAATCCGATGACGGTCTATGTGACGGGCGATATTCACGGCGGCGTCGACATGCAAAAGCTGCGCGACTGGGATCTTGGGGATAGTTTGACGAGTGATGACTATCTGATTGTCGCGGGCGACTTTGGCTTTCCGTGGGATTTCTCTGCCGAGGAGTGCGCCGATATCGCTTGGCTGGAGTCGCGCCCCTATACCGTGCTGTTCGTCGACGGCAACCACGAGCGTTTCGATCACTGGGCGGAGCGTTCCATGGAGCTGTGGCACGGTGGGCTGACGCAGCGCCTGTCGGGCACCTCTCCCATACGGCGCCTGACGCGTGGCGAGGTTTTTGAGCTCGACAACTCAACGATCTTTACTATGGGCGGTGCCACGAGCGTGGACAAGGAATACCGCATTCCGTATTCCAGCTGGTGGCCACAGGAGCTGCCGGACGAGCGCAACTTTGAGGAGGCACGGACAAAGCTCGACAGCGTGGGCTGGAAGGTCGACTACGTAATCACCCACACCTGCTCTACGCACATGCTTTCGCCCACGCTCTATCCGGCGCCCGGCTGGGATTGCCCCGGCGTTGATCGACTTACGGCGTTTTTCGATGAGCTGGAAGATCGCTTGGACTACAAGCGCTGGTACTACGGCCATTTTCATCGGGATGCCAACCCGGCCGAGCGCCACACCGTGCTCTACGACTGTATCGTTCGCTTGGGTGATGAACTCCAGCCCTGGGATGTTGCGTAGCGGCAAGACGTTTGGCTACTCGGCCGTTATGGTGATGTTTTTCCGGTGCGCGTGGATAACATCCCAGCTAAAGTGCTCGACCAATTGCTCGGCGGTGCGCGGCGTGGTGTCCGGCGCGATGCCTGTTTGCCCGGCGAGCCAGCCCAGCAGTGCCTCGGATGTGCCAAAGCGAGCGCGGAGCTCGCCCAGGTCCAGATCGCGGTCGCGCTTGGAAAGGCGGCGGCCGTCCGGTGACATGAGCAGCGGAATATGTGCGTAGTGCGGAGTGGGAAGTCCCAGCAGATGCTGCAGATAGATCTGGCGCGGCGTGGAGCCAAGCAGGTCGCATCCGCGTACGATCTCGGTAACACCCATGGCGGCGTCATCGACCACCACGGCCAGCTGATAGGCAAACACGCCGTCGCTGCGGCGCACCAAAAAGTCGCCGCACTCGGTGGCGAGCGCTTCGCATTGGGCACCATACGTGCGGTCCACGAATTCGACCACATCGTCTGCGAGGTCGTCGACGGCGGGCACGCGCAGGCGCGTGGCCGGGGCGCGCAGGGCACTGCGGCGGGCGACCTCCTCGGCAGAAAGGCCTCTGCAGGCGCCACGGTAGATGGGCGTGCCGTCGCTGGCATGCGGCGCGCTTGCGGTGTGGAGCTCGGCGCGCGTGCAAAAACAGGGGTAGGTGAGGCCGGCGTCCTGCAGCTGGTGCAGGGCGTCCTCGTACAGATCCAGGCGATCGTGCTGGTAGTAGGGGCCTTCGTCCCACTCCAGTCCCAGCCAGGCTAGGTCGTCGATGAGCTGGGCGGCAAGTTCCGGGCGCTTACAGCGATTGTCCAGGTCCTCGATGCGCAACACGATGCTGCCGCCCTGGCTGCGGGCCGAAAGCCATGCGCACAGGCAGCTGAACACGTTGCCCAGGTGCATACGGCCCGAGGGCGACGGGGCAAAGCGGCCCACGACGGGGGCGGAGGCGGGCTGCGTCGTTAGCGCGTCCGCGGCGGGCGTTGCTATGTTGCGTGCGTTGATATCCATGCGGACGAGTATAGCGCGGGGCACGAAGGGGAGGCGTCACTGTGGTCCGCAAGTTATCGAGGCCCCGCATTGCGTATAGCGGGCCGCAGGCTCGGTGCTTTGGTTCCTGTCCATCAACTCGGCACCTTAGACGACAGAACCCCCGGCAGCTCTTCGCAACTGCCGGGGGTTCCGCGGAAAAGGGGGACATGATCCTCAAGCGAACGGCAAAGGGGCAAACCGTTTTCGCTCAATTGCTTTATGCCCCTCGGCTGGCGGCTCAATCAGCGCATGCCGCGCCCACACAAAGCCGCTACACCTGTGACGGAGCTATGAAGTGGTATCTATTGCTGGCGCGGGACTCGGCCAAAGAGCGTCTCAAACGACTAGCCATTTAAGAATGTCCCCAATGACTAGCTGCTGGCGGAGGGAGTGACTTTTGTCCCAATTGACGCCCCGCTTGCCTAGACGGTCGTGTCGTACGCTCGCAAACGTGGGACAATAACGCTGTTGGTACCACAGATAAAGGATGTGCCCATGAACACCCTCGCCGCCAAAGTCAGCCGGCAGCGCCGCCCGTTTGCGCGATTTGCTTCCATTTGCGCGCTCGTAGCGTGCGCACTGCTGCTGTTGCCCGCCGTAGCACGTGCCGACGGCTACTCCATGACCCAAACCTATATCGGTGCCACGGTCGAGGCCGACGGTTCGCTGACCGTTGTCGAGGGACGCCAGTTTGATTTCGATGACGACATCAACGGCGTGTTTTGGGGGATCAATACAGGCTCCAACCAGCAGGGTGGCTCTGCGGGCGTCGACGTGCTGAGTGTCGAGGAAGAAGACACCGCGTTTAACAAAGTCGATAGCGCGAACAAGGGCGACTCTGGCGTCTACACGGTCGAGCAGACCGGTGACGGCGTAAAGATTAAGGTGTTCAGCCCTCACGAGAGCGGCGACAGCGCAATCTACTACGTGAGTTATTCCATGACCGGTGCGGTCATGAACTGGGCCGATACCGCCGAGCTCTACTGGAAGTTTGTGGGTGACGGCTGGTCTGCGGATTCCGATGACGTCGAGATGGAGGTGCGCTTCGCAAATGCCGCTGCCGGGACGGCGGCCGTCAAGGGCGATAACTTCCGCGCATGGGGCCACGGCCCGCTGACGGGCGATGTGTCGCTCGATGCGGACGAACCCATGGTCACCTATACCATTCCCTGCGTGCATCAGGGCGAATTCGCCGAGGCGCGCATCGCCTTCCCCAGCGACTGGGTGCCGCAGCTTGCCGCCTCGGGCGAAGAGCGCATGTCAACGATCCTGAGCGAAGAGAAAGAATGGGCCGACGAAGCTAACGCCCGCCGCGCTCATGCTCGCATGATTGCCAATGCGCTTGCCGTGCTAAGTGTTGTCGCAGCGGTGGCCTTTACCGGCATAATCGTTGTGCTCAAGCTGCGCCACCGCAAGCCCAAGCCGCTTTTCCAGGATGAATATTTCCGCGACGTGCCCTCGGCCGACCATCCCGCCGTGCTTTCGGCTCTCATGAGTTGGAACGAGGTACCCGATCAGGCATATATCGCCACGCTCATGAAGCTCACTGACGACCGCGTGATCAAGCTGGAGCAGGCGACCGTGACCAAGGCCAAGAAAGGTCTGTTGGGGCGTGAAAAAGAAGAGCAGACGTATCGTGTGACGGTGAGCGATGCGGGCTGGAAGTCGGCCAAGGGCATTGACCGCATGGTGCTCAAGGTCTTCTTTGCCGGTGCTAAGCCCGACGAGAACGGTGATCGTTCGCGCACGTTCGACGAGCTGCAGCACTACGTCAAGCAGCACGCTACACCCGTGGGCGACAAGCTCGAGGACTATCAGAACACCGTTAAGGGCAAGCTGGCCGATAGCGAGTACGTTGCCTCGGACGGCATTGTCGCAATGGTGTTTGGCCTGGTCCTGGGCATTCTAATTGCCTTTATTCCTATTGGATCCATTTTCTTTACCGATGGCGCACAGGCGAACATTATCGCCGCGGTTATCTCGGTGCCGATTGTGCTGGTGGGTATTGGCGTGAGTCTCACCTTCCGCCGCTTTACGCCGGAGGGTGCCGAGGTAGCAGTCCGCTGCAAGGCGCTCAAGCATTGGCTCGAGGATTTCACGCGCCTAAAGGAGGCCGTCCCCGGCGATCTGGCCCTGTGGAATAAACTTCTGGTGATGGGTGCGGCGCTGGGCGTTTCCAAGGAAGTCCTGCGTCAGCTTGCCGAGGCTGTTCCTCCTGAGGTGCGCGAGGCCGACGGTTTCTACGACAATTACCCCTGCTACTGGTGGTACTACCATCATTACGGTACCGAGTCGCCGCTCGATTCGTTTAACGATGTGTATCACGAGAGCATCCGTGAGCTGGCTTCGAGTTCCGATAGCTCGAGCGGCGGCGGAGGCGGCGGCTTCTCGGGCGGCGGAGGCGGCGGCGTCGGCGGAGGCGGCGGCGGAACGTTCTAGCGAGCTTTGATTTTTGGGATGGATCTTCTCCGGCGACTGCCGACGGATCCATCCCATTTTTATGCGCTGCCTGCGAAGATTGTCCCCAACGACTAGTCATTTAAGAACGTCCCCAACGACTAGGTGCTGCTGCTGGGCCTAGACGGTTAGGTCCAGCTCGTAGAGGAAGCTTTCGCGCGGCATGGCGTGGCGGCGTTCCTCGCGGTTGGCGCGGTGCGTGGCGGTGCGCTTAAAGCCGTGCAGTTCGTAGAACTTCCACGAGCAGTTGGAATCGGTGTACAGGTGTGCGCTGGTCGCCCCGCACGAGGACAGATGCGAGATTGCGGCGTCGAGCAGCACCGATCCCACGCCCAGGCCGTGGACGTCAGGGTCGACGGCGAGCAGCGTGACCTCGTTGTCATGCGGCAGCGGGCTTTTCTCGAGCAGGCGGTTGTTGGTTCGAATGGTGGCGCGCACAAATGAGAGATACTCGGCGCACGACTCGGGTTCTAGCTCACGCATCTGCGACAGCAGTGCACGCTCAGTATCCATCCAATGTTCCCTGACGGCGGTGCCGGAGCTCTGTCCCGCACGCGCAAGCGAAATGCCGCGTGCCTCGCCATCTATAACTGCAACCTGCGAAAACGTCGAGGAAGAAAGGCAGTAGGCAAGGTCGCACGCGGCTTCGAGGCGGTTGTACTCATCGTTATCCGAGTTGTTGTGCCAAAGCTGCTGCATGATCAGCGCGATGGCGTCGAAATCTTCGGTGTCAAACGGTCGGTAGAGAACCCGCGAGACCATGGTGCCTCTTTCTATTGCGGATGCATATCGAGCACAGTTCTACCACGCCATTGGCATCTAATTATGGTGCCCCTGTGTTCCATCAACTCACCGTGCCCAGTGGCGCTCCTGCAACCCCCGCTCGCAAACTTTTTCTGCACAGCCGTACGTTGCGGGGTGCAACGTCGCGCTCGATGCGCTACATTGAATCAGTATTTTCAATGCCGCTGCGCGAGCGCTGCAGATCGACGTATCACCGACTCACAGAGCACGGCGGCGTACCAGACAGGAGGACTGCATGGGATCTGATGTGAAGATCGCACGCGCGTTGATCTCGGTTACCGATAAGACGGGCGTCGTCGATTTCGCACGGACGCTGGTTGACGACTTTGGCGTCGAGATCATCTCTACGGGCGGCACGGCTCGTGCCATCGAGGACGCGGGCGTTCCCGTAACTCCCATCGAGGAGTTCACGGGCTATCCCGAGATGATGGACGGCCGCGTCAAGACGCTGCACCCCAAGGTTCACGGTGCGCTGCTGGCCCGTCGCGATTCCGAGCAGCACATGCAGGAGGCCGCTCAGCACGGCATTAAGCTGATCGACCTGGTCGTCGTCAACCTGTACGAGTTCGAGAAGACCGTCGCCAACCCCGAGGTCACCTTTGCGGATGCCATCGAGCACATCGATATCGGTGGCCCCTCCATGCTGCGATCTGCCGCCAAGAACGCCGCGAGCGTTACCGTCATCTCCGACCCGGCCGACTATAATGCCGTCCTGGCCGAGATGCGCGAGACCGGTGGCTGCACCACGCTTTCCACCCGTCGTCGTCTGCAGGTGAAGGTCTACCAGACCACCGCCGCCTACGACACGGCCATCTCCCGTTGGCTTGCCGCCCAGGCAAGCGACGTGGCGGACACCTCTGCCAAGCTCGAGATCTCGCTGGAGAAGGTCGACGACCTGCGCTATGGCGAGAACCCGCAGCAGAAGGCTACGGTCTATCGCTTTGCCGAGGGCTGCGAGAACACCGCGAGCTCGCAGTTCCCGCTCGTGGGCTCCGAGCAGATCCAGGGCAAGCCGCTCAGCTATAACAACTATCTGGATGCCGATGCCGCCTGGAACCTGGTCCGCGAGTTCGACGAGCCTGCCTGCGTGATCCTCAAGCATCAGAACCCCTGCGGCTCCGCCGTGGCCGAGGACATCACGGCCGCCTACGACCGCGCCTTCGCCTGCGATCCCAAGAGCGCCTTCGGCGGCATCATCGCCTGCAACCGCGAGGTTCCCTTTGATTTGGTTGAGCACTTTGCCGATCAGAACAAGCAGTTCGTCGAGGTCATCATCGCCCCGAGCTACACCGATGAGGCACTCGAACGCATGGCTAAGCGCCCCAACCTGCGCGTGCTGGCTACCGGCGGCGTGGACCACGGCGCCCAGGTGGAGCTGCGCTCCGTCGACGGCGGCATGCTGGTGCAGGAGGTCGACCACGTGACCGAGGATCCCGCGACCTTTACGTTCCCCACCGACCGCAAGCCCACCGACGCCGAGATGGCCGAGCTCGAGTTTGCCTGGAAGGTCTGCAAGGGCGTTAAGTCCAACGCCATCCTGGTCTCCAAGGGCAAGGCCGGCATTGGCATGGGCCCCGGTCAGCCCAACCGCGTGGATTCTGCGCTGCTTGCTTGCGAGCGCGCCGAGGACTTCTGTGAGCGCGAGGGTGTGGAGAAGGGCGGCTTTGCCTGCGCAAGCGATGCATTCTTCCCGTTCCGCGACAACGTCGACGTGCTTGCCGAGCATGGTGTGACCTGCATCATCCAGCCCGGCGGCTCCAAGCGCGACGACGAGAGCATCCAGGCCTGCAACGAGCATGGCATCGCAATGGTCTTCACGGGGGCCAGACATTTTAGGCACTAGAGGCTTTCCCAAGCACCCGACCTTGCCCCTCAAACCGTCGCTTGCGTACATTTAGTACGCGGCGCTCCTCTTTCGGGGCAATCTCGGGCACTTGGAAAACCCTTTATGGGATGTTGCTCTATCCCATAAAGCTGATTGGTCGCCTGACCATATCGCCAAAATAATCTCTGCAAAAGACGGTCGCTCCGTTTGGAGGGCCGTCTTTTTGGTATAAGAGGACGGAATGACTAACACGAAAGGTATGACCATGCCCCAGATTGATGATGCCGAGCTGTTTGGCAATGCCGAGGATCAGCGTGCGTACGAGGACTTTTGCGCCAATCAGGAGGCGGTCGAGAAGTTTACGCTCGACAAGCCCGCGCTTATCTGCCGTTGGCGCATGTCCAACAAAAAGGTGCCCATGCTCAACCGCCACATCCGTGCGCTATCCGAGCGTCTGGTGCAGGGCGAGCCGCTTACCCATAACATGCTCAGCTGGGCGAAGCAGCACGTTGAGTGGTCGCTCGCCGAGGGCGATTACACCGCGCACGACGGCGTACTCATGCTGGTGATCGACATCAACGGCAATGCTGCCATGACGGTGGGGGAGTACGAGCCGCTGGCCGATACGTCGGCCAAGGCGCTGCGTGCCCGCTCCGCCGAGGCTCGCTCCGAGGCCGACGAGACCGGCGTGGCGCCCGAGCTGCTCGCCGCCGTCAACAATGGCGAGCTTGCCTTTGTGGCGCCGACGGACGAGTGCCTGTGTGGCACGGCGACGCTCATTGAGCAGCTGGCCCAGACCAAGGGCATCCCGGTCACGCGCGTAGACATTCCCGCGCAGCTTAAGGGCGCGCTGTTCCTAGTGAGCGACGAGCACGGCGTGGTCCCCGCGACCGAGACAGACGCCGCCGAGGCCGACGCCGCCACGGTCGCCTTCTTCGCCGACGGCTACGAAAAGCTCCGTGCCCGCCGCTAAATGATTTTTCTGGGACGGGGATTATATAATCATTTGATTCTCGCGCCCGTTGCGAGCGAGGGACGAGCCAAGCGCTTTCGTTTGCGAACAGTTCTGTCACCTTGGTGCCGCGTGAGGTGCGTACCTGCGGCTTCGCGGTCATAATGGGACAAGACAACCAAGAGGGGAGCGGAATCCATGGCGCTAATCTATGTCGTTGAGGACGACGAGCCTATCCGTCGCGAACTTGCCGACATCCTTGCCCGTGCCGGTTTTGAGGTCGAGGCCTGCGAATCGTTCGAACATGTCTCGCGCGATATCCTTGCTGCCGCGCCCGACCTGGTGCTGCTCGACCTCACGCTTCCCGTCAAGGACGGCCAGCATATCTGCCACGAGGTCCGTCGCGAATCCGAGGTCCCCATCATCGTGCTTACCTCGCGCTCGACCGAGATCGACGAGGTCATGTCCATGACGCTCGGCGCGGACGACTTTGTTCCCAAGCCCTACAGCGCCCGTGTGCTCGTGGCACGCATCAATGCCCTGCTGCGTCGCACCACGGCTGCCGGCGAGCGCAGCACACTCGTCCACAAGGGGCTGGAGCTCGATCTCGCCCGCTCCATGGTCACCAATACGGCAACCGGTGACAGTACCGAGCTCACCAAAAACGAGCTGCGTATCCTTTCGCTGCTCTTGGGTCGCGCGGGCAAGATCGTCTCGCGATCGGCCATCATGCAGGACCTCTGGGACTCCGATGCCTTCGTGGACGATAACACGCTCACCGTCAACATCAACCGTCTGCGCACCACGCTCGAAAAAATCGGCATCAAGGGGTATTTGACCACGCATCGCGGCCAGGGCTATTCGGTCTAGGTGCCGGTTATGTCGTTTGCCAAGTTCTTTAAAGACGCGTTGCTTCCCGTCGCCGTTTGGGTATGCGGCGTGCTGCTGAGCTGCTTTGTGCTGACGGTCGCTGGTGCTTCCGTTTCCATCGTGGTCGTGGCGGTCGGCGTGTCCTTTGTCTTTGGCATGCTCGGCATCGTGATCGAGTACGCGCGCCGTCGTCGTTTTCTGCGTCAGCTGGAACGCGCGGCCGAGGAGCTGGAAAGCCCCGCATGGGTGCAGGAGATGGTCCAGTGCCCGACGTATGCCGAGGGCGAACTCGAGTACGAGGTCTTGCGTCGCGTGGGCAAGGCCGCCTGTGACGAGGTGGCAGAAGGCCGCCGTCAGACCGATGACTACCGCGACTATATCGAGAGCTGGGTCCACGAGGCCAAACTGCCCCTGGCGGCGGCCCATCTGATCTTGGAAAACCTGGACGGCAGCGAAGACGATCTGTCGCGTGTGGATGACCTGGCACGCGAGCTTGCCCGCGTGGAGCGCTATATCGACCAGGCACTGTACTATGCGCGCTCGGAAGTCGTGGAGCGCGACTACCTGATTCGTCGTTGGAGCCTCAAGACCTTGGTGACGGGTGCCATTAAGGCCAACGCGCGTGAGCTCATCGCGGCACACGTGGCCCCGGTGTGCGAGAACCTCGACTTCGAGGTGTTCACCGACGAGAAATGGCTCGAGTTTATTCTGGGCCAGCTCATTCAGAACAGCATTAAATATGCGCGTGAGGACGGCGCAAAGATCGTGTTTTCGGGTGCGTTGCTGGACGAGGGCCTGGCAAGTGAGCGCATCGAGCTTACCGTTGCTGACAACGGCTGCGGCGTGAGCGCGGCCGACTTACCGCGCGTGTTCGAGAAGGGCTTTACCGGCGATAACGGCCGTGCCACCAAGCGCGCGACGGGCATCGGCCTCTACCTGGTGGCGCGCCTGTGCTCCAAGATGGGCATCGACGTCACCGCGGCATCGGAGCCGGGCGAAGGCTTCGTCGTCACGTTCGCCTTCTCGACCAACAAGTTCCAATACTTTGAGTAGCGCATACGGTAGACGTCCGCCCAAACAAAAACGTGCCGCCCCAAACAAAACGTGCCGCCCCAACCGGGGCGGCACGGCATCTTTTATCAGCCAACTCGCTGAAGTAAGGCTGCGCAGGCCCCGCGGCCGGTGGGAGCAACGCTACTTCACGACCAAAATGTCGCAATCCGTATTACGCAGCAGGAACGTCGAAATCGAACCCAGGAGTGCGTACTTAATCGAGGACAGACCGCGGGCACCGCAGAGCACCAGATCGGGCTTGACCACGTCGAGCATCTCGTCCTTCAACGTCTCACGAATACGACCGGCGCGAATCATGACTTCGACCTCGGGGATATCGGGATTAGCCTTAGCCTCCTCGAGCTGCTTCGCGATGGAGTTGTTAAAGGCCTCCTCCAAGCCGTTGACTAAGTCGACCGGGTAAGCTCCCGCGCTCTCGAGCGCTGTGGAGTCGATCACGTGACCGATAATCAGCTTTGCGCCGTTGTTTGCGGCCACCTTGATGGCGCGTGCGAGCACAAAATCCTGCTGCTCAGTACCGTCGAGTGAAACAAATACCTTGGTGTAGCCCTCGTTCATGGTTTCCTCCTTGGTCTATCGCACGGGCGCAGGGCTCGTGCGTCGGGCGGCCGCGGGTGCGCGGACCGCCGGACACTTTATCTTGTTGCAGTTATACCCAAGGATTTCGGTTTGACCGCCTGCAATTCTGTGAACGGACAAGATTTTTGGTAAGGGTTGGCATGTGTGCGTCGCCAACGGTTGATAATGGGACATCGCCCGCACCGTCCGCAGAAACATCTATCGGCGGGTGTTAAACGAGGGGGGTCCCTTTGGATATTATCGAGCTTCTAAAATCTGCCTTCATGGGCCTGGTCGAGGGCATTACCGAATGGCTGCCCGTTTCGTCGACGGGCCACATGATCCTGGTGGACGAGTTCGTCAAGATGAACGTGAGCGAGACGTTCTGGAACATGTTCCTGGTCGTGATTCAGCTTGGCGCCATATTGGCCGTCTGTGTGCTGTTCTTCTACGACCTTAACCCGTTCTCGCCCAGCAAGGGCAAGGAGGGTCGTCGCGACACATGGGTACTGTGGGGCAAGATTGTGCTCGGCTGTATTCCCGCTGCGGCGATTGGCCTGCCGCTCAACGACTGGATGGAGGAGCATTTCTATAATGCTCCCGTCGTGGCGCTGGCGCTCATTGTGTACGGCGTGCTGTTTATCGTGATCGAGAACTGGCGCGCGAACAAGCGCGACCAGGCCGCTCTTGCCGGCTCGTTTGGTTCGCGTGCCGTGGTGGCGGGCGGG
>ERZ827524.1802-NODE-1802-length-18002-cov-4.029643_pt1 | contig 18002 bp, 17 predicted proteins | sample MGYA00519702_ERZ827524 | MGnify/ENA primary metagenome ERZ827524 (study PRJEB31778, sample SAMEA3449341) | human gut metagenome | biome: human gut; feature: human-associated habitat; material: faeces | place: United Kingdom | collected 2010/2012 ...
CCAGGATCAGCCGCGCGCCGCTGGCGAGGAATTTCTGCGCGATGTTCACCAGGGAAATCTCGTGCAATTCCTCGTTGACGCGGATGAATTCGCGCAGCGTGCGCTTTTCGATCATTTCGTTGAGATCGGCCACGTTGGAGATGCCCAGGATCTCGTTCCAGCGCGCGCTTTCGGCAAAGGTGCGCATCAGCTTGGGCAGTTCCACCAGCCTGCTGGCGCGCGAGGGATCCGCCCGGTCGGGCAGCAGCAGCGCCAGGCCCGGCAGCAACAGGCGCAGATCGAACACCGGCACATAGCCCGTGGAGGGAACCATTTCCCCATAGAAGTATTCCGGCATGCCGTCGCACTCGTAGAGCTGGAAATGCTCATAGGGCCGGTAGTGCAAAAGGCGCACTTTGTCCACATCGCCGCGCGCGCGGAAAAGCGCCGTGGCGTCCTCGCGCGAGATGGCGCGCTTTTCAAAGGGCAGGTCCGCCGCGACGATCGCGCGCATTTCGCGCTTCAGCGCGTCCACCGCGTCCTGGGTGATTGGGGCGTCCGGCACGATATAGATGCCGCGCCGGATGGAATGCTCCACGCGCATGCGCACCCCGGGCAGCGCGCGCCGGGCCGCGCACAAAAACACAAACCGCAAGGAGCGCTCGTATACCCGGCGGCCCTCCTCGTCGGCATAGGTCAACAGCCGCGCTTGTTCGCCTTCCCGGGGAACCGCACTGAGCGGGAGCGTGCTGCCATTTACGCGCACGGCAAGCGCCCGGCGGCCCGGCAGCAGCGTTTCCGCCGCGTCGCGATAATCTTGACCTTCTTTTAGCGTCATCTGGGTTCCGTTGAGCGTAAATTGCATGGTCATCCCTCCTCAAATGCGATGATTGGTTTCGGCGGCCTTTTAGATTTCCACGGCAATGGTTTGGAAACACTCGGGGCGGTGGAAATCGGGCTTGGGCGCGTTCACGGGAAAGAGCGTGCCAAAGTGCGGATGGATGCTTTCGTCGCAGGTGTAGCAATTGGCGCGCACGCGCTCGCCCAGCGGGCGGCCAAACTGGGCCTCAAGGAAGCTGCCAGGGATTTTGTAATACACCGCCCACCAGGCGCCGCGGTGCTCGCTGGCGACGGGGCAAACGCCTTCCGGCAGGGGAGAGAACACCGCGCGGCCCGCGCGGCCCGCGCCGATGCCCAGGTGCATCGTGCCCAGGGGATTGGCCTCGAAATTCAGGTAACGTTCGTCGCTTTCCAGCGGCTGCACGAAGAATTCCAGGCACGAATCCACGCAAACCGCGCCGCCCACCCGGGTTTCCCGGGCCTGGATGGCGGGCTCCAGGGCGTACATCAAAACGTGCAAATCGCCCTCATGGACGCCCACGCGCGCGCACGCCTTCGGCCGGTAGCCATCCGGCGCGCTCCAGGGATAGCAGGCGATTTCCCATTCTTCCAGATTCTGCCACGCCTGCGGCAGTTGTTCGGGGGAAAATTCCCCGGCAAACGGCAAAACCGGCGCGGCGAGCTTGCGAATCGTCTTCATGCGAAGGCCCTCCTTATTGTCAACGCTCTATTATGCGCCGCCCTGGCGCATGAATTCCAGAATTTCCCAAATGCGCTGCAAATCGTCCTGGCTGTAGTAATTGAGGATCAAGCGGCCCTTGTCCTCGTCGCCCTCGATCTTGGCGCGCGTGCCGAAAATCTCGCGCGCCATGCGCTCCAAATCGTTGAGTTCGCCCGCGCGCACGGGTTTTTCCGCGGGCGCGTCCTTCTTTTCCGGCTCGGGCTGGGCGCAGATGCGCTCGAGCTGGCGCACGGAAAAGCCCTGCTGCACGGTCAATTCGGCGAGCTTCACCTGCCGTTCCTTGGAAACCGTGACCAGCGCGCGCGCGTGCCCGGCGGAAAGCTGGCCCGCGCGCGTTGTGGCCCCCACCAGCGTAAACTTGGGCAGCGGCAAATGGTAGGAAGCCGCCATCTGCCCCTTGCCGGTGATGATGTCCAGCGCATAGTCCTCCATCGCCGGATAGAGGATCTCCTCCACGCTGCGCGACAGGCGGTGCACTTCGTCGATGAAGAGCACGTCGCCCGGATTGAGGTTGGTCAGCAGGCCCGCCAGGTCGCCCGGCTTGTCGAGCACCGGACCCGACGTGACGCGCAGCTGCGCCCCCATTTCGTTGGCGATGATGTTCGCGAGGGTCGTCTTGCCCAGTCCCGGGGGGCCGTGCAGCAGGACGTGGTCGAGCGAGTCGCCGCGCATGAGCGCCGCCTTGATGAAGATATGGAGGTTTTCGACGATCTTGTCCTGCCCGGAGAAGGTTTCCAGCTCCTGCGGGCGGATTTTGTTCTCGAATTCGAGATCGCTCTCCGTGTTGCGTACGATTGACATGATGCAAAGATAGCGATTTTCGGCAAATCTGCGCCCTCGGGGCGAAAAAACAATGCGCCGGGAGGCGGGCCGGAGGCCGGTTCGGGGCGCACGGCCGGTGTTGGAGCGCGATCCGGGGCATGGCCCGGGAAGGGCCGGCTCGCTTCGCCCGGGGGAGGCCTGCCCGCAACGCAGTTGCGGGCGGACCCCCGGGAGCTGCCGCCTGAAAACGGAGTCGAGGTTCCGGAGAACGAATCTTCCGACCACACGCGCCTCTGCGGGGCGCTGCGGCAGGACGCAAAAAATCCGGTCCGCAGAGTGGCGGACCGGAGCAGCTGCCGTGAGGGAGTGGCTACTTCTTCTGCAGCAGGTCGAGTTTGATCTCCTGGGGACCGTTTTTGTTGGTCTCGATATGCAGGACGACGCCCTTCTTGCCTTCGAGCCGTTCGGCGAGCGGCGTGAGGTCGAACGAAACGTAATAGCCGTCGGTATAGCCCTGCGTGTCGCCGCCGGGGTTGTGGCGCAACTCCAGTTGCAGGTAATCCGTTTCGGCCGCTTCGGACTGTTCGGCGCCTCCGTCACCCTTTTCGCCTTCGTCTTTCACCTCGTTGACGATCACCGTGAACGTGTGTTTCGAATTGTCCGATACGGGGTAGAGCGCATAGAAGGTCAGCCACTCTTTCGTGAGGTTGAACGTATTGCTCTGGAAGCCCGTTTTGGCGCTGCCCAGCTCTTCGAGCCGAGCCGCGTCGGTCACGATCTCCGAAGTGCCGGTGTAGATGTTTTCCACGAAATAGAGGTCGATGTTGTAATCGTAATCGGCAATGCCGTTCTGCAATGTGAACCAGATGATGACCCGCTGCGTTTTGTCGGGATCGGGCTTGTAGCCCGGGACGCGGGACTTGTTGCCGGGGTAGAGCGTCTCCCCGTTGTCGCGCTGGAAATAGTAGTCTCCGCCGTCGAGCGTGCGGACGGTGGTGATGAGCGTACGGAGCGGTTCGCCGCCGTCGTCGTCGTTGCAGGAGGTAAAAGCGGTGACAGCTATAGCTGCGATGAGGAATAAACCGAATTTTTTCATAATATCCATATTTTATGTTACCTTTCGCTCTTAAAACGTCCGGCAGGGCCGAATACTGCATGCGAAATAAATTTTTTTCACTCATGCAGTCTTTTGCCTTCCGCGGCATTTATAGAGTGTATTGAGTAATGCAAATGGAGGAACAGATACTGGCCGAAGGGTGCAGGAAAGGGGACGATATGGCCCGCAAGGAGCTGTACGACCGCTATGCAGGCCGTCTGTTGTCGATTTGCATGCGTTACGCCGGAGACCGCGCGACGGCCGAAGACCTGCTCCACGACGCTTTCCTGAAGATCTACGGGGCGTTCGACCGCTTCACCTACCGGGGAACCGGCTCGCTGCGCGCCTGGATCGAGCGGATCACGGTCAACGTGGCGCTGGAGTGGATACGCAGCCGCAGCAAGCTGGGAAGCGTGACGCTCGACGAGGGAAAGGCCGCGGCGGAGGTGGCGGAACCGGACGTGTCGGAGATGGCCCGCGTTCCGCGCGAGGTGCTGATGCGGTTCATCGGCGAGCTGCCCGAGGGTTACCGGGCGGTGTTCAACCTCTACTGCATCGAGGAGTATTCCCACCGCGACATCGCCCGGATGCTGGGAATCAACGAAAAAAGCTCCTCTTCGCAGTTGTTTCGCGCCCGGGCCATGCTGGCCCGCAGGATCAGGGCTTATTTGGAGACGCATTGAAATCGAGAGGATGCAGCTCCGGAATATCAGAAAAAGGTGGATCATCCGGCGCTGCCGGACTCACATAGAACTATGAAACAAGACAAGGATTGGATCAAAGCCATGCGGAACGCGCTTCGCGACGCCGAACTCCCGCCTCCGGCGGGGGGATGGGAGCGTTTGCAGCGCGAGTTGGGCGGTGCGGCTCCGGGGCCGGAGGTTTCCGGGACAAAACCCCGCGGGTCCGTATGGCGGATCTACCGGCCGCGGATTGCCGCCGCAGCCGCTGCCGTGCTGATCTTGGCCGTTGCGGGTGAATTCCTGCTCCGGCCGGACAAGGCGTTGGAAAATGATGGGACTGTTATCGCATCGGTGGCGGAAGACGGAGCAACCGCGGTTGCCATACCGCAGCCCGCGGAGCCGGAAACCGTACGGGACGCCCTTGCAGAGGCGGTGGGGCTGCCCCGGGAGCAGGTTGCCGGGGAGGCATCCTCCGCGGGGCGGCGGTCGCTCTTCGCTGCGGCCGCAGGGCAGCCTGCGCAGACGGCGGCTCTGAAAGATCTCCGGACGGACGGTGAGCCTGCGGTCCGGCCCGGAGAGGTCGCGGCGGAAGTTTCCGGAGAGGCGGCGAAGGCGTCGTCCGGTGAAACCGCAAAGGCGGCCTCCGGAGATACTGCAAAGGCGGAGGCTTCCGGCGAAAGGGCTTCGAAGCAGGCTTCCGGGCGGCCCGCAACGCGGTCGGCGGCCGGCGCGGCCGGTCGTGCGGGGTTCTCCGACGAGCCGTTCGTAGCCTACACCAAACCGCATAAAAAGGCGTCGTTCTCCCTGTTTGCCGGCGGCGGCGTGGCGGGCGGAAACAGCGAAGGTCTGGCTCCCCGGATGCTCAACACCTCGATAAAGAACGATGCTTCGTCGGTGATCGGCAACGGCAACAGCCTGGCGCCCCTGCGCAGCAGCGGATACGGCGAGAGTTCGTTCCGCCACCACCAGCCGTTGAGCTTCGGCATCGCCGTGCGCAAGGAGTTCGCCCACGGACTGTCGCTGGAAAGCGGCGTGAACTACACCCTGCTGCGTTCGGACGTGAGGATGCAGTACACCTCGGACGACGTGGCGCAAAAACTCCATTTCATAGGGGTTCCCCTCCGCTTCAACTGGCAGTTCCTCGAGCGCGGCCGCTTCTCGTTATATATGGGTGCGGGCGGCATGGTCGAGAAATGCGTTTCGGCCCGGCTCGGCTCCGAGACCGTCGACGAACCGGGCGTGCAGTGGTCGGCGCTTGCAGCCGTGGGAGCGCAATACCGTGTAGGCGGTATGGTGGGGCTTTATTTCGAGCCTGAAGGATCGTATTACTTCACCGAAACCGGATTGCGTACGTCGCGTACGGATTCACCTCTGACGCTGACCTTGAGACTGGGCGTGCGCCTCTCTTTTTGAAGTCTGATTTTATAAATCGCACATTTATTGTATAAGAGGAGTTCGCACCGGGAGTGCGGATTCCTTTTATCGTATTACGAACAGGTGTGTCTAAAAGTGATATTCGGGCGATCAAATATGCTATTTTTTGTTGTATGATCGAAATTTGTTACTATTTTTGTTGAATAAATTAAGTGACGCCCGACTTTGCATTCGCCCAGATACGATAAAAAAAAGCACAAGTGCGCTTGTTGCGCACCTGTGCCTGGTAGTCCCGACGGGAATCGAACCCATATCGTAAGAACCGGAATCTTATATTCTATCCATTGAACTACGGGACCGGGTGTGCAAAGATGCAAAAATTTTTTTAATATTCGAAAAAAAATGCGAGAAAAGCAGAATAATTGGCAAAGAATCGAGGCCGTAATCAAGTGGGCGAATATGTCGACCAACTATTTTGCGCGATATATCGGCTTGGCGCGCGGCGAAAACCTCTATCAGATAAAGCGGGGCAACAACGGCATTTCGCTGGACGTCGCCGACCGTATCGTCAGCAAATTCCCCCAGGTCGACAAACTCTGGCTGCTGACGGGGGAGGGGCAGATGTTCTCCGAGGAGCGGATACGCGGCGCGCAGATACCTTATTATAATGTGGATGTCGAACAGGGCATCGCACATCTGGAACATCTCGAGGCCGAGAGCAACCTCGTCGTGCCTCCGGTGGGGGCGTGCGACCTGGCGATGTGCTATACGGGGCGTGCGATGGGAAACATCGTGCCGCCCGGAACGGTCGTGCTGCTGAAAGCCGTGGACCGCGATGCAATTATTCCCGGGGGTGAATATGTGATAGTCTGCCGAAAAATTGTAACTTTGCGGATAGTTCGGGCCGCCGATGAGGAGGGCAAAGTCCGCCTGGTGGCCGGGGATCGGGAGAATTACGATGACATCGTTTTGAACGTCAACGATATAGTCTCGGTCTACAAAGTGAAGGGAAAATTGATCATAAACAGTTGAAGAGTATGTTTTCAGGCATCGTGGAACGTACGGCGGAAGTGGTTTCGATCCGCACGGACCGTCAGAACAAGGATTTCACGCTCCGGGCGGATTTCTGCAAGGAGTTGAAAATCGACCAGAGCATAGCACATAACGGCGTATGTTTGACAGTTGTGGACATCACGGAGGACACCTACACCGTGACGGCCATGAAGGAGACGCTCGACAGGAGCAACCTCGGGTTGCTGCGCGAAGGCGATCTGGTCAACCTCGAACGGTCGATGAAACCCGATGCCCTGCTCGACGGGCACATCGTGCAGGGGCACGTCGACCAGACGGCGGTCTGCACGGCGAAGGAGGATGCCGACGGAAGCTGGTACTTCACCTTCGAGTACGAGCCGCAGGGCGCCGGACTTTGCACGGTCGAGAAAGGTTCGGTGACGGTCAACGGCGTGAGCCTCACGGTCTGCGACTCGAAAGAGAGCAGTTTCCGGGTGGCGATCATTCCCTACACCTTCGAGCACACGAATTTTTGCCGCATCGAAGTCGGTTCGGTCGTGAACCTCGAATTCGACATCGTCGGCAAATACATCGCCCGGCTGATGCAAAACTACATGAAGTAAGCCTATGGTACACATCAAGACAAAGGAGGGCGCGTCGCTGTGGATCGCCCTGCTCGCCACGGCGATCGTCGCCGTGGGTATGGTTATACAGCATATCGAATGGTGGATCACGCTCTGCACGTCGGTCGGGGTGTTCGTCGTGGTGGCGCTCGCGGCGCTGTTCATCATCCGCAAGTACGTGGCTTACAAACTCAAGCCGATCTATTCGATCGTGCTTTCGCGCGACGTGCACACCAACGAGATCTTCTCGGAACTGAAGGACAAGCGCGTCGAGAACATCGGCGAGGAGCTGACGGCCTGGGCCGACACCAACGACCGGGAGATCGCCCGGCTGAAAGAGGCCGAGTGCTTCCGCAAGCAATATCTGGGCAACGTGGCCCACGAACTGAAAACCCCGATATTCAATATCCAGGGATATATTTCGACGCTGCTGGACGGAGGGCTGGAGGACGAACTGATCAACCGCAAATACCTCGAACGCGCCGAGAAGAGCATCGACCGTCTGATCAACATCGTCAACGACCTCGACACCATTTCGAAACTCGAAAGCAGCATGAACAAGCTCAATCTGGAGCGATTCGACGTGGTGGCGCTGGCCAAGGAGATCGCCGAGCAGGCCGAGATGGAGGCCGACAGGAAGGAGATCCGGATTTCGGTCAAGGGGACCGACAACCTGCCTTCGCCCTTCTGGGTGCTGGCCGACAAACACTACATCGGGCAGGTGTTCGTCAACCTGATCATCAACTCGATCCGCTACGGCAAGGAGGGCGGGCAGACCCGCATCCGTTTCCGCGACATGCTGGATAAAATTCTGATCGAGGTGGAGGATAACGGTTCGGGTATTGCCAAGGAGGACCTGCCGCGTGTGTTCGAACGCTTCTACCGTACGGACAAGGGGCGGTCGCGGGAGCAGGGCGGCACGGGACTCGGGCTGGCCATCGTCAAACATATCGTCGAAGCGCACGGCGAACGGATCACGGTCCGCAGCGAACTCGGCGTGGGCAGCACGTTCTCCTTCACGCTGAAGAAGGTGAATTTGCAGGAGATGAAATAGAATGTACGAAATCCGGAGTAAGATCCGTTAGCATTTCGGTCTGAATTCCGGTTGCGTCGCGACAAGTCCTTTACGTGGGTCGTTTGAGAGACGGCTTTCGGACGAGAGGCGCGGGGCGTACGCCGTCTCCCTCCCCGAAAGAGGGGTGGGGTGGCAGATTCGAATGCGACGCCGGAGGCGGCGACTGTGACCGCCCGAAAAGGAATCGGGGCTGAATAATAAAGAAACAACTTAAATAAATGATTCTACAACCTCTTTCCGTTGTCTGGAATTTCGATCCGGTGCTGTTCAGCATCGGGTCGCTCGACATCCGTTATTATGGGCTGATGTGGGCGCTGGCCATTCTGATCGGCGCGAAATTCTTCGATAACTTCGTCAATCGAGAAGGACTTCCCGCAAAGGTCTCGGAGTCGATTTTCATTTACGGAACACTCGCCACGATCCTCGGCGCGCGGCTCGGCCACTGTCTGTTCTACGACACGATGGAATACCTTTCGAAGCCGTGGACCATCATCACGGGATTCCGCGACGGAGGAATGGCCAGCCACGGCGCGGCCATAGGCCTGCTGATCGGGTTGTGGCTCTTCTCGCGCCGCAACAAACTGCCTTATATCTGGTCGCTGGACCGCATTATGATTCCGGTGGGCATCGGCGGTGCGATCGTGCGGTTGGGCAACCTGTTCAACTCGGAGATTTTCGGCCAGGCGACGACCCTGCCGTGGGGCTTCGAGTTCGTCCGTTCGCACAAGTGGGTGGCCGAGTTCGCCCCTGCGGCGGTGCACCCGACGCAGATTTACGAGGCGCTCTGCTACCTGGCGACTTTCGGCATCCTCTGCTGGCTCTATTACAGGAGGGACATTGCGCGCCGCCGTCCGGGCATTCTGTTCGGAATCGGCCTGATCGGTACGTTCCTCACGCGCTTTTTCATCGAGTACATCAAAACCGAGCAGGAGCCTTTCGAAGTGGGCTGGGCTTTGGACATGGGCCAGTGGCTCAGCATTCCCTTCATCCTGCTGGGAATCTATATGATCTGGCGGGGCGCGACCCGGCCCGGAACCGTTCCGGGTCCGGTGCCGAAAGCCCCGGCCGCAACGCCTAAAAAGAAGAAAAAATGAACGCGAACCCGATGGAAGAGCAGATCGGCAGGCTTGTCGGCAACCTGCTGGCCGGCGGCGGGGAGATTTTTCTGCCCGGCGTAGGCTCGCTCTACACCGAGCGGCAGGGAGCCAGGCGGCTCAACCGGCGAACCGTACTGCCGCCGAGCCGCACGGTGGCCTTCACCTCGCAGCAGCGGGGCGTGTCACTGGTCGACGAGATTGCCCGCGTCATGCGTGAGGCCGGCGGATACGAAAATCCCGAAGCCGAGGCGCAGGCCGTTTACGACCGCTGGATCGCCCGGGTGCACCGGGCCGACCTGCTGACCGTCGAGGGCGTCGGAGAGCTGAAATTCAAGAATTTTATCCCCGACGAGGCGTTCGACCTCCGGCTGAATCCGCAGGGGCGCGAACCCGTGCGGGTTCGTGTGCAGCGTCGTTTCGACTGGCCGCTGTGGGTCGGCATCGCGGCAATCGGGATTGCGGCGGTCTACGGCGGGCGGGAGTTCCTGCTGCTCTATCCGGAGGCGCCGGAAGCGGCGGCCGTGACGGAGATTCCCGCTGCGTCCGACAGCTTCGGGACCGTCGAAGCGCCCGATGCTTTGGTCGAGGCTCCTCCGACGGAACGGTCTGTGGCCGGGGAGTCCGCTGCGCAGGCGGGGGGCGCGGCTTCGGGGGCTTCCGTTCCCGACGCAGCCCCGGAACCGGAGATCGCCGAAACGCATCCGGCGCAGGAGCAGGACGCCCCGACGGCGTTGCTTTCGGGCCGCCACTATGTCGTGCTGGGGGTTTTCAGCACCGAAGAGAACGCCCGGCGCGCCGTGCGGGAGACCGAGGCCAGGGAGTCGGCGCTCCGTTGCCGGATTTACCGTTTCGGGGGGAAATTCATGGTTTCGCCCTTCTCGTCGGACGATGCCGGAGCCTGTGCGCAGTTCATCCGCGTGCAGGACGGGCGTTTCCCCGACATGTGGACCTACACCGCCCGCTGATGGCCCTTGCAGAGTTGATAATCCGGGTGATTGACTGGTTTTACATCCGGCCCGTCGCCGCGGTCCTGCCCCGGCAGGTGTTCCGTTACGTGGTCTGCGGCGGTGTGACCTACATCCTGTTCGATCCCGTCTGCTATTTCCTCTTTTACAATTTCATCGTGGCGCACCGCTACGTCGACCTGGGATTCGTGGTCGTCTCCCCGCACATCGCGGCGATGATTCTCGTCTTTCCGTTCACCTTCTTCGTGGGCTTCTGGCTCAACCGTTACGTGGCGTTCCGCCGGTCGCCGATCGGGGCCGGGACGCAGCTTCTGCGCTACCTGCTTTCGGTGGCGGGGTCGGTGCTGCTGACCTATGCGGGGCTGAAGTTCTTCGTGGAAGTCTGCGGCGTGTGGCCCACGCCGGCGAAGATGGTCACGACGCTGCTGACGACGGTTTACAGTTTCCTCGCGGCCAAATACTTCACCTTCCGCCATGCGGAAAAACCGGAATAGACAAGAACCTGAATTCCATTCATAGCCGAACGACTTTTCGTGTCGTCGGGAGCGGACTTTCAGGCCGATTTTTGCAGAATGCCCGATTATGAATTGTGAATTGTGAATTGTGAATTCTGATTCCGGTTCTCCTCCCGCAGTTTCTGGAGTTCGTACATCCGGTCGCGGAATTTCGCCGCGGCGAGGAAGTCCAGCGATTTGGCCGCGCGTTCCATCTCCTCGCGGGCCTTGTCGATCAGCGCGTCGATGTTCTCGCTGGCCGTGTAGTTTTTCTGTACGTCGGCCGCCGCCGCGTAGTGGTCTTCGGCGATGGGGTAGGCCGTCATGTTGACCTCCGACGTGTCGACGCGGCCCGCCAGCAGCGCGCTCTGTCCCGAGCCGCTCTTCTGCGCCTGCCGCGGCAGCATTTCGTGCTCCATGTTGTAGCGCACCTGCTTCTCGCGGCGGCGGTTGCTCTGCTCGATGGCGTAGCGCATCGAGTCGGTGCAGGTGTCGGCGTAGAGGATCACGTTGCCCTGCGAGTGGCGCGCGGCGCGTCCGGCGATCTGCGTGAGCGACCGGACGTTGCGCAGGAATCCCTCCTTGTCGGCGTCGAGGATCGCCACGAGCGCCACCTCCGGCAGGTCGAGTCCCTCGCGCAGCAGGTTCACACCGATCAGCACGTCGAACAGCCCTGCACGCAGGTCGTCGAGAATTTGCACCCGCTCCAGCGTATCGACATCGGAATGGATGTAGCGGCAACGGATACCCATATGGTCGAAATATTTATACAGCTCCTCGGCCATCCGTTTGGTCAGCGTCGTCACCAAAATCCGCTCGTCTACACGGGCGCGCTTATCGATCTCCTCGACCAAATCGTCGATCTGGTTGAAAGTCGGGCGAATTTCGACCGACGGATCGACCAAACCCGTCGGGCGTATAAACTGCTCGACCACTGCACCCTCCGATTTGATCAACTCATAATCGGCCGGGGTGGCGCTCACATAAATCACCTCGTTCTCGAGAGATTCGAACTCCTCGAAACGCAGCGGGCGGTTATCCACCGCCGCAGGCAACCGGTAACCGTATTCGACCAGGTTGTGCTTGCGCGAAGCATCGCCGCCGTACATCCCCCGGATTTGAGGTATCGTCACATGGCTCTCGTCGACAATCAGCAAAAAGTCCTTCGGGAAGTAGTCGATCAGGCAAAACGGACGGCTGCCGGGCGCACGCCCGTCGAAATAGCGCGAATAGTTTTCGATGCCGGGACAGTACCCCAGCTCCTTGATCATCTCCAGATCGTACTCGACGCGCTGTTTGAGCCGGCGCGCCTCGACAGGACGGCCCACCGACTCGAAAAATTCGCACTGTTTGCCCAGGTCGAGCTGGATTTCGCGGATCGCGCGCTCGATGCGTTCGCGCGTAGTGACGAACAGGTTGGCCGGATAGACGATCACGCGATCGAGCTCCTCGAGGCGCTGGCCCGTATGCGGGTCGATCAGCTCGGGGAACTCCTTGAAGATTTCGACCACCTCGTTGGCGCGCTCGCCGCACGCCACCATGATGATCACGTCGGCGTCGGCCTGCTTCGAAATGGCGTGCTGGAGCACGGTCTTGCCCGCGCCGAAAGGCCCCGGGATAAAGCCCGTACCACCCTCGGCCATCGGGTTGAAGGTGTCGATCGGACGCACGCCGGTCTCCATGATGCGCGACGGGCGGGGTTTCTCCGTATAGCAGCGCACGGCCTGCTTCACGGGCCATTTTTGCACCATCGTCACCTCGTGGTCGCGGCCTTCGGCGTCGGTCAGGACTGCCATCGTGTCGGTGATCTTGTATTTGCCCGCCTCGGCGACGCTCTTGACCGTATAGCTGTCCGTCATCGTGAAGGGAACCATGATCTTGTGCATCACCCACTGCTCCTTCACCTCGCCCAGCCACGACGCCGCCGTGACCTTGTCGCCGACCTTGGCCAGCGGCGAAAATTCCCACTCGACATCGTAGTCGACCGGATCGGTGATCGAACCGCGGGCGATGAACAGACCGTCCATCTTTTCGAGGTCGTTCTGAAGACCGTCGTAGTTGCGCGACAAAAGGCCCGGAGCCAGCGTGACTTCGAGCATGTGACCCTCGAATTCGACCCGGTCGCCGATCTTCAGACCGCGGGTGCTGTCAAAAACCTGGACATAGGCCGCGTCGCCTATGACCTTGATGACCTCGGCCATCATTTTGGTATCGCCCGTCCAGACATAGCAGATCTCGTTCTGACCCACGGGTCCGTCGGCCTTGACGATCACGATGTTGGAGATGATACCGTTTACACGTCCTGTAGTTTTCATTGTATGTTTTTATTGTTTATTCCTTATTAATCAGCTCCTTGCCGTCCAGTTCGGCAAGCAGGCGGGCGAACATCTCGCGGCCGCGCGCAGCGTCGAGCAGCGTCCAGCGGGCGACGATGTTGATCCGCACCAGGTAGGAAAGGATGGCGTTGACGTCGAAATAGTCGAAGGTCGCCAGCTCCGCAGCTTCGTTCCAGCGGATCAGGTCGATCTTGTGCTCCTTCTCCACGAGGTTGGCCTCGTCGTTCACCGCCGCGATCACCGCGTCGATATAGGGAAGTTCGCCCCGAAGCCCGAAATCGGCCGCAGAACTGCGCTGCAACTGCTCGGCGACATCGCCGCCGCCCACGACGACCTCCTCGACCGCACGCCCTGCGGCGCGCGCCGTGACGGCCGCCGAAACGTTGCGCAGGTTCCGGTCGAAAGCGGACCACTCGCGCAGGAAGCGGCTCCCGGCCTTCCCGCAGGCGGCGTAGTAGGCCCCGAACAGCTCCTTCTCGAAACGCCGCGACGTGTCGACCGTCTCGGCGTCCTCGCCCTCGGGATCGGCATAGGCCCTCACCACGCGGGCAACCGCCTCGGGAAGCCGCTTCGGAGCTTTCAGCTCCTCCGCCAGCTCCTCGCGCGTGAAGTTGCCCAGCGGATTGTGCGCCGAGCGCCCCGCACGCAGGGCGGCGATATTCTCACAGTCGTAGTAGCCGTACAGGAGCCGCACCTCGCGGGCGTCGCCGCGGTTCACCTCCTCCAGAATCCCGGAGACGATGGCCCGGGCGTCGAAGCCCTTGGTGTCGGCGTCGAGCGCGTACTCCTTCAGGGAGGCTACCAGACAATAATATTGGGTCGCAAACATGCCTTACGCCTTGAACAACAGTTGGAACACCTTGTCGCGCAGGTACTCTGCCAACAGCGCTTCGATGTCGGCGTCGGCGAACGAAATGTAGTAGCCGCCCTCCTTGGCGCCCACCTTGAAGCCGGTCTTCACCTCCTTCGACCAGCCCACCTCGACACCGGCGGCGAGCAGCTCCTTCGCACTCTCCTCGAACGCCGCGTCGAGCTTCTTGCGCTCGCCCTCGGGCAGCAGGGCCTGCAATTCGACCTTGCCCGAATCGGAACCGTTCCAGTTTTTAGCTACGGCGACGAGCATCTCCTTGATGAACGCCGGGTCCACGACGGCCTCCTTCACGCCCCGGGCCGTAGCCTTGGCGATGATCAGCGAGGCGATCTCCGACTTGATTCTGCCGACGGCCTGCTTGCCGGCCAGCGAAATCTCGGTCATGGTGTTCTTCGAAACGTCCTCGGCCTTGGCCTCCGCCTTTTTGACGATCTCTTCGGCCTCGGCGCGGGCCTCGGCGACGATCTTCCGGGCCTCGGCCTTGGCGTCGGCCACCAGCTTGTCGGCCTCGGCGCGCCCTTTCTCCAGCCCCTCGTCGTAGAGCTTCTGCGTCAACTGTTGAAGTTTGTTTTCCATAGCGTTATTTAGTTTTGATTATTGTTTTTCGGTTTTAACGCACAAATATAAAAAAGATTATCTACAATCGGGGATACTGAACAGCAATTTATCCTATTTTGACAAATTTCCGGCACAAATGGAGCAGATGTATAACCGCAGGCCCGCCGCACCGCAATGGCGGCCGCCGCAGGCCCGGGACATGCCCCGGAACTGATCGCCAAAGAGGTTGCGTTCGGCAACGGACAGATCCGCAAGGGCGGAAACACGCTGACGATAGAGGCCGTCGCCCCGGCTCCCGGATTCACGGAGTGTTTCTTCGGACTCGACAGACTGGTCCTGCATCTGCAATAAGGGCAGTCCGGCTTCGGCGCGACACGATCCGGGCCGGCCGGGAGATACAAACGCATTCCCCGGCCGGCCCGGACAAGACGGGCGAAAGACACCCGCAAAACCTTAAACCTATTGGTGCTGGGGGCGCAGAAGATCCTGCACCACCTTCACCGGAGAGAATGTCGTGACGGGAACGTCGACGAAGACCGTGTTCCACTTCGCCATCGCACCGTTCCAGAGTCCCGGAAGCTCCTGCGCGCGCAGATCGCGGCCGCCGGAGGATTTCGACGAGATGAATCCCGTCGCGGGATCGGTGTACCGGCGCAGATCGAACTTGCACCCCTTCGAATCGCGCACGCCGCAGACGAGGTCCACCGGATTGAAGTGCGTGGCCGACTGCATCAGCGGCAGGTCGTCGGGCGCGATCTGGCTCGACTCGGCGATCTGAAGCGACTCCGTGCCGTCGGGGTTCCCGACCCAGAACGGGCCGCCGCCCGGCTCGCCCTCGTTGCGGACCATGCCGCAGACGCGGATCGGACGGTCCAACACGGCGCGCAGCAGCGCCGAATCGTACTCGGCGGGGAGTTTCACGCAGAGCTGTTTCCCGATGAATTCGGCGATGGGTTCCAGCTCGGCGCCGCCCACTTCGAGGGCCTTGAGGTACTCGAAGGCGCGCCCCTGGAGGTCGAGCAGAACCCCTGCAAGCACCTTTTTATAACGGACCGTGTCCCCGCGGCGGGCATCGGTCGTCACGTTGTCGATGTTCTTGATGAAGATCAGGTCGGCGTCGATCTCGTTCAGGTTTTCGATCAGCGCCCCGTGGCCCGCGGGACGGAACAGCAGCGTGCCGTCGTCCTGCCGGAAAGGCGTGTTGTCGGGATTCACGGCGAGGGTGTCGGTCGAAGGTTTCTGCACCGAGAACGAGATCTCGTAACGGACGCCGAACCGCTTTTCGTAAAGGGGGACCTTTGCGGCGAGCAGCTCCTTGAAGCCCGCGACGTGCTCGGGCGAGACGGTGAAATGGATGCGCACGACGCCTCCGGCCGCGGCGTAGGCCGCCCCTTCGACCAGGTGCTCCTCGACGGCCTTGCGCGCCCCCTCGGGATAGGCGTGGAAGGTGACCAGGCCCTTGGGCTTGCGGCCGTAGTTCAGCCCGTCGCCGACGATGGCATTCACGATCGCACGGTCGTCGGCCCCGGCGGGCAGCACGGCGCGAAGTTCGGGCCAGAAGGCGAACTTCCCGATATTTTCCAGCAGCGTGTCGATGCCCTTGCCGCGTTTGCCGTCGTTGACGAACTCGAACAGCTCCTTGAACATGCGCGTGGCGGCCCCCGAAGCGGGCACGAACTTCACCACCCCCAGTCCGGCAGACTCTTTTTCATAGCGTTCCACGGCGGCATCGGCCTCCGCCGCGCCGACAACCAGCACGCCGTCGCCCGGCGATGCGGCCCGCACGACATTCAGGAAAGGGAATCCGCGGCGGAAATTCTCCAACTGGGTCTCCGCCTGTTCGGGAGTGAGTCCGTGCTCCCGGATTTGCTGCAAATCTTTTTCGTCGAACATATTCTGTTATCGTTTACATGGTCACCGATTGCCAAACCTGCGGTGCCTCCGACGTTTGCGCCGGGAATCGCCGCCAAAAAAACGGATCAGCGCAAGCAAGGACAGCAGTATGCAGATCAGCCACACCATTGAGTTATTCAGGTTTGAATCTCAAAGTTAAAAATAATTTCTAACTTTGCATACCATGATTCGAGAATTTCACCAAATCAGCCTGCGCGGGCGCAACAGTTTCGGCGTCGACCAGCGGGCCGCACGCCTCGTAGAATTCGAAACGGCCGAGGATCTGCGCACGTTTTTCGCCGCGGGGATTCCCGGGCGGTGGACGGTGCTCGCCGGGGGCAACAACATCCTTTTCACCGAAGATTACGACGGCGTGCTGCTGACCCCCGTGGCCCGGCAGATCGCCCTTTTGAGCGACGACGGCGACGAAGTTCGCCTGCGCGTCGAGGCGGGCGTCGAATGGGACGACCTGGTGGAATGGGCCGTCGAACGCGGTCTGTGGGGCATCGAAAACCTCTCGCTGATCCCCGGCAAGGCGGGGTCCGCCCCGGTGCAGAACATCGGGGCCTACGGCTGCGAAGCGAAGGACGCGATCCGCCGGGTCGAGATGTACTGCGTCGAAACGGGCAACCTGCTGACGCTCGACGCCGCGCACTGCGGATTCGGCTACCGCGAAAGCGTCTTCAAGCACGACCTGAAAGGGCGCGTGATCATCACAGCCATCGAAATACGCCTCTCGCATACGCCGCGCCCGAAACTGGGCTACGGCGACGTGGAGCGCGAGGTCGAAGCCCGCGGAGGCGCCACGCTGCGCAACATCCGCGAGGCGATCTGCTCGATCCGCCGCGCGAAACTTCCCGACCCGGCCGTGCTGGGCAACGCGGGCAGCTTCTTCAAGAATCCCGTGGTCGAAGCCCCCGTCGCGGAACGGCTCCTTGCCGAATATCCCGACATGCCGCACTATGCGGCCCCCGAAGGCCGCGTAAAGCTGGCCGCCGGGTGGCTGATCGACCGGGCCGGGATGAAAGGCTACCGCGAGGGAAGCGTGGGGGTTCACGAGCGGCAGGCGCTGGTGCTGGTGAACCACGGCGGCGCCACGGGCGGCGAGGTGATCGCCTTCGCCCGCACGGTGCAGGCGAAGGTCCGCGAAAAATTCGGCATCGAAATAGATACTGAAGTGAACATATTATGAATCTTTTGGACTCTTTTCAACGCTACATCGACGAGAACGACCTCGCCACGCACGACGACCGTATCCTGCTCACCGTCTCGGGCGGCGTGGACTCGATGGTCATGCTCTCGCTGTTCACCCGCTGCGGCTACCGGGTGGGCGTGGCCCACTGCAACTTCCAGCTGCGCGGCGCAGAGAGCGACGAGGACGAAGTGCTGGTGGAAGACGAGGCCAAAAAGCACGGCGCGGCGTTCTACAACAGGCGCTTCGAGACCAGGGCCGAAATGGAGCGCACGGGCGAGTCGATGGAGATGGCGGCCCGGCGGCTGCGCTACGCATGGTTCGACGCCCTGAGCCGCGAACACGGCTACACGGTGGTGGCGATCGCCCACCATGCCGACGACTCGATCGAGACGTTCTTCATCAACCTGC
>ERZ827524.1803-NODE-1803-length-17999-cov-3.040181_pt1 | contig 17999 bp, 13 predicted proteins | sample MGYA00519702_ERZ827524 | MGnify/ENA primary metagenome ERZ827524 (study PRJEB31778, sample SAMEA3449341) | human gut metagenome | biome: human gut; feature: human-associated habitat; material: faeces | place: United Kingdom | collected 2010/2012 ...
CTTGGCCCCGCCCGAAAACTCGTACGTGTCCGTATTGCCCTTGGTTGTCTTGGTCACTTCATCAAAGGGGACGCCATTAATCTGAGCGCTGACAAACGTATCGACCTGCATAAAGTCGCCCAGCTCATCACTAAAGGTGATGTAGCCGGACTTGCTCTCGTCGTAACCATCCTCGATCTGAGTGGGAGAACCCTTGCCCGAGGTGATAGAGCTCGAGATATCATCAAACACCTTCTTGAGCTCATCGGCATTCGACGCAGCCTTGTAGAAATCGGAATTCTCGGTGCGCTTACCAAGCTTATTGGTTGTGTAGGACGTGGCGTTTGGATAGTTGTTCGACACGGCGTGCATGAACTTGTTTTCTTTGCTTGCCTCGCTAATGGCCTGATCCGGGTTCGCACCGCTAAAGATGCCGATGGTGTAGATGGTGGCGCCTTTATCTTTCATGGTCTTGGCGGCATTAACGGCATCATTAGCGACATCGGACTCAAAACCATTAGAACTTGTAGGAGAGCCGTCGGTAAAGAACACGACGACCTTCTGGGCATCCGTGCGGCCCGACATGTCGCGAGCAAGCTCAAGGCCGTAATCAGCCTGCGTAGCGCCGGCGGGCTCGATGTGGCCGACCGTATTCTTAAGTTCCGTCGCATCGCTACCGACACACGGCGTCAAGCCCTTCATAACCTGCGAATAGTTATATTTGTTCCGGCTATACGTACCGTTACCGATATCGTAGCTCTTTGTACCGGCAAACTTGACAATCGAAACCTGATGCTGTTTGGAATCATCTTTGATCTTTGCGTTCTGTTCGGCGATGGTGTCGATAAAGGAACTGGCAGCTGCCTTGAGTGCGTCGATGCGTTTGGTCGAATCGCTGCCACCCATGTCATCACCCATCGACCCGGAGGCGTCCAGCACCATCACGATATCGAGCGGCTTAGTAACCAGCGACGTTGTATCAGAAGTCGAAGAGATCGTGGAAAGCGTCGTCACAAAGTCGGACTTTTCGTCCTGCGCGGGCTCGACCGTCTTGTCCGTCCAAATCCGGCCCACATAACGTGTCGTCTGGTCCTGCTCGCCGCCCGACGCCCAGTATTGCCAACGGCTAGTGGTGTCAGGATCGACTATCTTTGTCGCCGTCGGTCCGTCCATTCCGGTGCTGGACCTGGCGTTGGCCTCGGGCAGCATGGCAAATGCTGCAGCCGGCAACACCAGCACCACGGCCAGTATCACCGCCAAGAGACCCCTCGTGTACTTACTCATCGCGTCTCCCTTCTCGCGGTCTCAGACCTTGCATCAGCCTAAAGTTACGGAATGAGACACAATTTGGGCAGGTGACACACGTTCCAGATTCGATTTTGAACGTGAGACAAATGTCTCACCAAAGTTGAGACACGAGAGTTTTCGCAGGAAAACGGGTGCGACTCAAGATGAGCGGGCTAAAATTGCCCATTTTCTTCCATCTGGAGAGGATTAGGAGATAGCCTCCACCACGAAACCGGACCATTTACTACGTTTAACCCGGTGCCCCCGACCATAGCCGCGTTTCATGAAACACAGCAGGCGTTTTACCTGCGGTTTTATTTTTGCATTTTTCGCCATGGTTGAGGGCAGTAGCTTAAACGTAGTAGATAGGCCCATTTCGTGGCGGGCGGGTCGCGCGGGCGCCCTCGCAAGGCCAAAATAGTCCGTTTTCCTCCATCCCCGGGGGATCCGGGGCTGGTACCAATATGGTGTCATTTCAAAACTATGCCGGATTACGGGGCAAAAGTCGGAGCCCTCATCCATGCCCTCTATTTTTGAAAAACAGCAAGCAATCTACCTGCGGTTTTATTTTCGTGATTTTCGATATGGTTGGGGATTCGCAATCCAGCCCCGTATACCGGCATGGTTTTGTTCGCGGCGGCCCAACCGCGCGTTCGCGCGCGGGGCCGGCGGGGCATTTTTGCCCCGCCGGCCCCCATTCCAGCGCTATACCAGCCCCATTCCAGAGCTACTCCGGTTTGGTTTCTACCGTGGGAGTCTTGTCCGCTGCGACTGGAGTACGGGCGGTGTCCATAGTCAGGCAGTGCTTGGGGCAGCTCTCGATGCACTCACCGCACACCACGCAGGCGTACGGGTCGATCGACCACGTTCCGCCCTTGCGATCGACCGCGAGCGCGCCCGCCGGGCAGCGACGCGCGCACATGCCACAGCAAATGCACACGTTCATGTCGTTGACGATGTGCCCGCGCAGGCGCTCGGGCGCCGTCAGCTTCTCCTGCGGATAGCACACCGTTACCGGCTGTTTGACCATGGAACCCAAGGCCGTCTTGGCAAATGTCAGCAAACTCATGCCGTGCCTACCTTTCCGTGCAGCTAATGCAGGGGTCGATGGTCAGGATAATCATGGGCACGTTGGCAAGGAGCACGCCCTGCAGCGCATGTGTCAGACCCGCCAGGTTCTGCGACGTCGGCGTGCGCACGCGGAAACGGTCCAAGTTCTTGGTGCCGTTGCCGCGCACATAGTAATACGCCTCACCGCGCGGCTGCTCAATCACAACCTCGCCGCGCGCGCCGTCGGCTGGCGTAAGCTTGGTGCGCGCGCCGATACCGTCGTGCGGAATCTTATCCACAAGCTCCTTGATGATATCCATGGCCTGCGTGACCTCGGCACAACGCACCTGGCAGCGGGCATAACAATCGCCGTCGGTGGCAACGATGGGCTCAAACGCGGCCAAATCCGCATAGGCGCCGTCACCGAACATGCGCACGTCGTAGTCCACGCCCGAGGCGCGGCCGAACGGGCCGACCATCGACAGATCCAACGCGTCCTTCTTGCTGATCACACCCACGCCATGCAGGCGCTCGCCGCAGCTGTCGTCGTCCAAAAACGTATGCGCCAGGGCCTCGTAGTCAGGACGCATGGCATCGAGCGTCTGGACAATGCCCGCCAGCTCGGAATCCTCGATATCGTGCTTAAGGCCGCCGATCTCGTTAATCGAAAGGATCACGCGCCCGCCGCACGTGCTCTCGAAGATCTTGAGAATCTGTTCGCGCAGGGTCCACGACCGATAGAACAGCGCCTCAAAACCAAAGGCATCGGCGAGCAGGCCCAGCCACAGCAGATGCGAGTGGATGCGCGAAAGCTCATGCAAGATGGTGCGGATATACTGCACGCGACCGGGCACCTCGATGTCGAGCATGTGCTCGCAGGCGCTGGCATAGCCGCAGCTGTGGCCCACGGCGCAAATGCCGCAGATGCGCTCGGCGATGTAGCCAAACTGATGCATGTCGCGCTTTTCGGTGAGCTTCTCGAGTCCGCGGTGCACAAAGCCGATCTGCGGAATTGCCTCGATGACGCGGTCGTCCTCGATCACCAGGTCCAGATGAAGCGGCTCGGGCAGCACCGGGTGCTGCGGGCCAAACGGAATAACAGAGCGATGTGCCATGGGCCTTACGCCTCCTTTTTCTGCTTGTCGCGGGCGGCCTTGGCGGCAAGCGCCGCACGGACCTTGGCCGCTTTCTCGGGATCCATGGCGGCGAGCTTTGCCTCCATCTCGGCGGCCTTGAGCGCGGCCTTCGCAGCAGCCTCATCGTGCTGAGCATCGGAGCCGGCAGCCGCAGCGGGCTGAGCAGCGGCGCCCGCGGCATCGCCAGCGCCCGTGGCACCCTCCCCCGCAGCGGCCTTCTCGGCAGCGGCCTTGCGCGCCTTGGCCTCGGCAGCCGCGCGGACCTTCATGGCCTTCTCGCGCGCGGCCTTCACCTCGGGCGTAATAACGCTCATGGGTTCAGCGGTCGAGACCTGGTAGAAAAAGCCCTTAAAGTCGATCTGCATGTCGGTGATGGCAAGCCCGAACAGGTCGTGTGCCTCATTTTCAAACGGGAACACCGCGGGGTAATACGAGCTGATGGACGGGATCTCCTGGTACTGGTCGATGCCCTCGACCACCAGATTCTCAATCGCATAGCTACCGTCCTGGGCAATCTGCTCTTGCGCGGCGCGGACGTTGATAAACGTATAGACCAGGCGATACGTGCCGTCGTCGACGTTGCGCTCGGCGTGCATTTGCACAAAGCGCGCGCCAACACCCTTGAGAGCCTGGACATGCGACAGGAGCTCATCGATCCCGACGGTGGTATAGATAGCCTTTTGCATTACTCGGCCTCCTTTGCAGCGACGGGCGCGTCGCCGGCCGCGGACGTCCCAGCAGGCGCATCGTCAGCCCCGGCCCCCGCAGCAGCCACAAACCCATCCTCGCCCAGCTCAACGCCACCGTCCCAGGTAGCGGCACCGCCCACGGTGAGTGGATCGCCGCCGGCGCGCATCACGGCCTCCTTCTGGTCCAGAATGCCGCACGCCTCCACGATGGCATCGATCACCGTCTCGGGGCGAATGGCGCATCCGGGCGCGTACACGTCCACGGGAATCGCGCGGTCCACGCCGCCGATCACGTTGTAGGCATCGCGGAATACACCGCCCGAACACGCGCAGATGCCGCAGGCCACCACGCACTTGGGCTCGAGCATCTGGTTGTAGATCTGGCGCACGACGGGCAGGTTCTGGGCATTGACCGACCCCGTCACCAAAAAGATGTCCGCATGCTTGGGGTTGCCGGTGTTGACCACGCCAAAGCGCTCCGCAGCGAACAGCGGCGTGAGCGAGGCCAGCACCTCGATATCGCATCCGTTGCAGCTCGAGCCGTCGTAATGAATAACCCACGGCGAGCGCGACATTTTATGATCCATGGATGCCGCCTCCTAAATAAACACGTCGACGAGGATGGGCATAAGGTTGAGCAGGCCAAACACCAGCGCCACGCCCCATCCGAGCTTAAAGCAGCTGCGCCAGGTGCTGCGTGCGAAGGTGTTATCGATCAGTACCTCGACAAAATACGTCGCGACCATCACGACCAGGGCGACCACCCAGCTCACCGGGTTGTCCCAGACGAAGAACATGCCCACCCACATCAAAAACAACACGGTCTCGCACCAGTGCATAAGGGTCATCTTGGCCAGCGTGCCGCCACTCATTTCGGTGGCGACGCCCTGGACGATCTCCTGATGCGCGTGATGCGAGTACGAAAGATCGAACGGCGACTTACGCAGCTTGATGGTAAGCACCGCGAGCAGCGCAAGGAAAATGGGCGCGCTGTACACGATGATGGGGGCTGACTGCCCTGTCACGGCAATGGAATCGAAGCTATCGGTGGCAAGATACAGGCCCACGCTCATCAGCAGAACGGCGGGCTCGTAACTCATGACCTGCAGCAACTCACGATCGGCGCCAACCTGGGCAAACGGGCTTTGCGTCGAGGCGGACGCCAGCACCACAAAGATCGCGGCGAGCGTCACCATAAAGGCACACAGCAGCGTGTTGGAGCCCGACACAAAGATGCCGCCGCCCACGACGGTGAAGATGAGCGCGCACGCCATGTAGGTATCATCCATGGTGTTTACGCTGGCAGGGGCCTTGCGCAGCAGCTTGGCAACGTCGTAGAAGGGCTGCAGCAGGCGCGGGCCCACGCGGCCCTGCATACGGGCCGAAAGTTTGCGGTCAACGCCGTCGATCAGGCCACCCACAAGCGGCGCAATCAAGGCAAACGCCACGGTGCCTATAAAGATGCCCACGACGCCCGAGCCTTCGAAATACTTGCCGCGCAGCACCGAGGGCGCGCTCATGGCAAGCCGCTCGGGCCCAATCCACGCGCAGCACAGCAGCGCAAACAAGATAATGCTGCAGCACACGACGCTACCCGCGGGGCCAATACGCTTCTCGCCAAGGGCGTCCTCCGAGTACCAATTGCGCTTTTCGGCCTTCACCTCGTGTCCCATCGAGCCACGGAAATGGCGGTAATTGTCGGTTCCCACACCCGAAAGATATACGTTTACATGCGGTTTGTTGCTCACGCGGAATGACGTCAGCAGCACCACGGCGATAAACGCCACGATAACCACCATCAGATACATGGCGTCCTTGCCAATAACGTACGGCACGCGGCCAAACACCATGGCCAAGTAAGGCGACACCAGGCCGCTCGAGATAACCGGGAACGCCACGCAGCACAGAATCAGCAGCGCGGCGATGGTGTTGAGCGCCATCCATTCGGTCTTATGGACATTGACCTCAACGTTTTGAGCCGTGGGGTCGACGCCCGAAAGCTTGGCAAGCCACTTGCCCCAGAAGTAAAACGTCGCGGCCGAGCCAAAGGCAAGTACCATGATCATGAGCACGTTGCCGGTCTGCGCGAACGCCACCAGGGCGCCCCACTTGGACACGAGCATGCCAAACGGCGCCACAAACATGCCCATAATGCCCAGCATCATCAGACGCGTCAGGTGCGGCATGCGGCTGAACAGACCGTCCATGTCCTCGATATTGCGGCTGCCGATATGATGCTCGGCCGTGCCCACGCACAGGAACAGCAGCGACTTTGCCACCGTATGGAACAGGATCAGAAAGATGGCGGCCCACACGGCCTCGGGCGCGCCGACACCCAGGCAGGCACTGATGAGGCCCAGGTTGGAGATGGTGGAGTACGCGAGCACGCGCTTGGCGTTACTCTGCGAGATGGCCATGAGGGCAGCGAGCAAAAACGTGATGGCACCCACACTCGTGACCATAAAGCCGGTCACGGGATAGATGGCATAGAGCGGGCTCAGCTTAACCATCAGGAACACGCCGGCCTTGACCATGGTGGACGAGTGCAGCAGGGCGCTCGTGGGCGTGGGGGCAACCATGGCACCCAACAGCCAAGTGTGGAACGGCATCTGTGCGGCCTTGGTGAGTGCGGCGAGCGACAGCAGAACGACCGGCATCACCAGCAGCGCGGATTGCGCGGTTCCGGCGCCGGAAAGCTCGATCATGCCCGAGATGGTCAACGGCATGCCGTTGACGTGCAGGAACATAAGGCCCGCCAAAAACGCGATGCCGCCCAGCATGTTCAGGATGATCTGGGTGAAGGCGTTTTTAATGGCCTCGGGCGTGCGCGTGTAGCCAATCATGAGGAACGAGCACACGGTGGTGATTTCCCAGCCGCAGAACAGCCACTCAAGGTTGTCGCTCGTCACGATGACGAACATGGCCGAGAGGAACAGGAACATAAGCGCCAGGAACTGCGGGCGACGGTCGGGCGCGGTCTGCCCGCGCAGCGCGGCCTCGTGCTCGTCGTGCGCTTGGAAATCCTTCATGTAGCCCAAGGCGTAGATACAGATAAGGCTACCGACAATGCCGACGGCGAGGACCATGATTACACTCATGTAATCCAGATAGAGCGGCGTCGCCGTGACGGCTTCGGCCGCGGGCAGCGTCATGGCTGCAAAGGCGAGCGAACCCACCAGCTGGACTACGCCGAGCACCGTGGTAAGCGCGTTCCTGTATTTGAACGCGTTGTACAGGATGACGGCGCACAGAATTACGTCGATGACGGAGCTGATGATCGAGAGCACATGCGAGGTGCCGGGGGCAACCTCAAAGCTCTGCGGACCCGTGCCAAAAAACATGACGGCGACTACAACTGTCACCGCCATAATAATGCCGGAACCTATGAGCCCCACCGCATCGCGGGCGCGGTCACCGCGCGCGAGCAGCATGCCCAGCGCCGGTACCAGCGGAAACAGGGTAAGGAAATACAGTAGCGTCATACCATCACTCCCCCATGCAAAAACGCTGCAATTGTTTAACGTTATAGCTCAATTGAGGAGCAACGGCGGCAGGTTTTCGGTCAACTGGGGAGTTTTAGGCGTACAGGGTAAGGAGTCTGTCCGCACTGGAGTAGAGGGTGACGTTTCCTTACCGCAGCGACGGGCGCGCGGGCCACTGTGTGCGGTTTATTGGCCACGTTGAAGGATGTCCCGATAGGCTCGCGGCGGTTCGAAAAGTTGGCGCGGCAAGAAAAATGCGCCTCGTGGGCGCACCATCCCGTTCGCTATTCCGGCTTTTTAACGCGCGGCTTGCGACCCCGCGGCTTATCGACCAACGCCGCCTCGCCGCCGTCGCGGTACTGGCGGCACCAAGCCTTGACCGAAGACTCGCTGGGAATCTTGTGCTTGATCATAGCCTCGCGAACCGTAAGGCCGTTTTCCATGCGGTCCTTAACCACGGCGAGTTTCACCTCGTACGAATATGTATGATGGCGAGTGCCCGCGTTGAGCACGGCGTCGGCACCGCCCACGGCATACGCGCGGGCCCACTGACGAGCCGTGGCCTGGGGAATGCCGAGCTCCGCGGCGAGGGCGCGATGACCGACCCCCTCTTGGAGGACCTCGACGGCACGCTGCCTAACCTCGGGCGCATGCGTGCGAGTCCTAGTTGCTTCCGACATACCTGCCACTTCTTAGCCTTAACCGTTAATCTGCTTTCTTACGTGCATGTTAGATAGTAGCATTTTGCTGTTTGCTCAAAACAGTTAATTAAAATAGACGCGGCGTTATCTGGGCATTTGGCACCAATTTACGACGTTTCTTTATCGATTATTTACGCTGGTAGCTGACTCGCAGCTAATCGTCATTCGCTTGTCACCAAAATTGGCATCTCTTTATGTCTTTTGGTATAGAGGATATAATTATTAACCCCTCCCCCAATAATTTTGAGCGGCCTGCAAGGTAGTAGATGTCCTCACTCCTCATGATTACCGCGCACTGCCCTCCACCGGAGCAAAACAAAAAGGGCGGTACCTGCTGCGCTTGCAGACCCCGCCCCGGTTGACACCCCATGGGACGCAGTCGGGCGAGGCAGATCCGTGCTACCGCCCCGCCTGGCCGCGAAGTTAACTACAGCTCGTTGGCCGCGTGATATGCCGTGCGAATGGCGCTCGCAATGTCGGCGGTGCGCTCGCCCGAGCAGTCGCCCACGCAAGTCACGGGCACCGTCACGCCGTCCAGGTCAAACGCGTTGGCCTTGGAGCCCACGGCCATCACCACGTAATCGCAGGCGATCTTCACCGGCTCCTCGGCGCCATCCTCAGCGGTATGAACAGCCTCCACGCCCTCGTCGGTAATGGCGGTCAGACGGGTCTTAACATGCTGCTCCACGTTGTGCTCGGCAAAGTCGCTCATAATCAGCGGCAGAATGGTCTCGGACTCGCCCGCGGCAATCTTGTCGAGCATCTCCACGATCGTTACCTCGCAGCCGTGCTGCAGCAGGTACTCGGCAGTCTCGGTGCCCACCAGGCCACCGCCAATGACGGCGACGCGGCCCGCAAGCTCCACCTTGCCGGCCAGCACGTCCCAGCTCGAGACGACCTTGTCCGAATCGGCACCCGGAACGGGGATGACCACGTCGTGCGCGCCCACGGCCACAATCGCGGCGTCGGCAGCGTTGAGGTCCTCAGCAGTAGCGACATGGTTGAGCTCAACCTTCACACCCAGGCCAGGCAGAATCTTCTCGTAATACTCGACCGAGCGCATGATCTCGTCCTTGCGCGGAGGCGCGGCCGCCAGCACAATCTGGCCGCCCAGATGATCGCTCGCCTCATAGACGGTCACATCGTAGCCGCGCTTGGCCGCCACGCGCGCGGCCTCCAGGCCGGCAATACCGCCGCCCACCACGGCGATCTTCTTGTCGCCCTCGCCCGGCTTGATGGCGATGGTCGCCTCATCGCCGTTCTCGGCATTAAGCACGCACGAGATGTACTTGCGGTTTTGAATCGCGTCGACGCAACCCTTGTTGCAGTTGAGGCACTCGCGAATAGGCTCGCCCGTGGCGGCCTTCAGCGCAATGTCGGGGTCGCACATGAGCGAGCGGCCATAGGCGATGATGTCGGCCGAGCCATCCTCCAGGATCTTCTCGCCGGCCTCGACCGAAACCACGCGGCCGACGGTTGCCACCGGCACGGAGACCAGGGCCTTGACGCGCTCGGCCACGGGCAGCGTCCAATTGTAGGGCATGGCACCCATGGGCGGAATGGTGTCGCCCATGTTGCCGGTGTGGTTGGCCTGTGCAACCTGGATCATATCGATGCCCGCGCCCTCGAGCAGCTTGGCAAACTCGCAAGCCTCGTCGGGCTGCAGGCCGCCCTTGCCGCGCGGCGTGCCGTCAGGGTTCTCCATGATCACGGGGAGCTTGTACTCCACCATCAGCTGCGGCGCGGCCTCCTTAATGGCGGCGACGACCTCGAGCGCATAGCGAACGCGGTTCTCGAACGAGCCGCCGTATTCGTCGGTGCGCTGGTTGAGGATGGCCGAGCACAGCGAGCCCACCAGGCGGTCGCCGTGGACCTCGATGGCGTCGATCCCGGCCTGCTGTGCGCGAGCGGCCGAGGCAGCGATGGCCTCCTTGATCTGGGTGAGCTGCTCCACGCTGGCCTCGTTCACAAAGTGCTGCATGTCGTGGTGCAGCTTGGCGTAGGCCTGATTGCGGATCTCGTTGGACTCGGTCATTTTGGCGGCAAAGGGCTCCTCGTCTCCGGCGGCCTTGGCCTCCTGCGCAGCCTTGGCGGCGGCCATGGATCCCATGACCATGTGGCCGACCCCGGGCACGTCGTACTCGGGGTGGAACAGCTGCAAAGCGATCTTGGCGCCGTGATTGTGGACGGCATCGGCCAGCGCCTTAAACGTGGGGATCTGGGCGTCGGTTGCCAGCTTGGGCGTGGGGCTCGCGGTCATAACAGGAGCGACGTCGCCGATGACGATGTAGCTCACGCCGCCACGGGCCAGGCGCTCGTAAAAAGCCAGGCTGCGCTCGCCAATGGAACCGTCGCGCTCCTCGTAGCCGGTGGTCAGCGGCGGAAACATAATGCGGTTCTTGAGCTCAAGGGGACCAACCGTAATGGGCTGGAGCAGCTTGGATGCAGGTGCGGTCATAGACATTCCTCTCTTATAGGCGCGGCGGCGATGGTGCCGTGTAATTGTCTAGAGGATATGGCATGGGGGTACAGCGGCACAACGAAAATCGGCGAATATCAGGTGGCGGCAGGTGGATGGGGCGGGACGGCCCGTCGGTTTGTCTCAATCTGTAACAGTTGCTCGGCAAAACCGGGTCTTACTGTTACAGATCAAGATATTCCTCTCGACCCATCCTCAACAATCTAGATCTGTAACAGCTAGGCCCATTTTTGACCCCTACCTGTTACAAATCGAGACAAACCAAACCCGCCTGCTAGAAAATCTCAATCTGTAACAACAACTCGGCAAAATCCGTCCCTTGTGTTACAGATTTAGACAAACCGTCCGGGCGGGAACTCAACATCTCAATCTGTAACACCTAGCCGTCCAAATCGGGTCTAGATGTTACAGATCGAGATGTTGTTTGAGAGGTTGAGAATTGGACCGAAAGCACGGTCACGAAATAACAAAAAAGCTCGCCGGCTAGGCCGACGAGCTGCAAGTTCTTGGTCGCGGGGGCAGGATTTGAACCTACGAGCTCCGGGTTATGAGAGTGCTTTATATTATTCTGTCCTGCAAATCTAATAGCTCTTCTTTCATGTGATAACATGGTATTTGAGCTGCTGTTTTGTTCATACAGTTCATACAGTTGCGTAGCGTTTAATCATTCAGTTAGTTCTTCAAAATCAGCTGTTTGCTACACGATTGCTACAAAGCTGCTACAAATACAAATATGAAATGTTCTTGAAGGGTTGGGCTATGGGCACGCTTTACTACACAGGGCAAGAGTTGCTAGAGGATAAAAAACGCGGCAAGTTTCGCGGGCGGCTGTCATACCGCGACAACAACAAACGCCGATACGTAACGCGCACGCTAAAGGCTACGGGCAAGCGGGCGGCAAACGCAGAGCTTGCAGCATGGCGGCAAGAAAAAGAAAAGGAACACAGCGAAAGCCTAGCCCACAACGGCGGCGTATCGGTGCCGTTGGCAGATATGCCTATTCCCGACTATGTGTCTCAATACATAGACGCAAAGGAGCAAACAAAAGCTATCGAGCCGTCAACCATAAGCGGCTATCGCGATTCGCTGAGGTATATATCCGCAGCTTTTAGTGGGACGCGATTAAAGGATTTACAACCTATTGATGCTGAAAGATGGATAGCAGAGCTTGTAAAAGAAGACCGTTCATCTTCCACAATAGGAAAGGCTTTCAGACTGCTAAAGATGGTTCTTAATAACGCTATTGCTACGGGCGTTATTGATAAGAACCCGCTATCCCTTGTTAAGCCGCCCAAGCGTGTCAACAAAAAGCAGGGCATCAACGCGCTAGACGAAACGGCACTTGCCGAACTTCTCGGAAAGTTAAACCTACTTGAGCTGTCCCCCGTCACTGTCGCGGCATACATTGCACTCAACACTGGGATACGGCGCGGCGAGGTATGCGGGCTGCAATGGGGAGACATAGACGCGGACAATCGCGTTATATGGATTAGGCGTTCTGTTGGACTTGGTAAAGGGGGCGCATATATCAAGCAGCCAAAGACCGACAGGGCAAGAGACGTTGTTCTACCCGATACCTTGCTAGACGTGCTTGAGCAATGGCAGGAAAAACAGCGGCAGACATTCGCCGATAACATGGCATCGCTTAACCCCAATTCTTTCATTCTGGGCGATGCACTCGGTTACTACCACCCAGACAGGCTATCTAAGGACTGGGCATCACTTACAAAAATGCTTGGCGCACGCGGCACCGAGGGGCGGCGTTTATCCTTTCACGACCTACGGCACACGTGGGCAACATTGGCGCTTGCCCACGGCATGGACGTTAAGACCGTCTCAAGCAACCTAGGACACGCCAACGCGGCTATGACGCTTAATGTGTATGCAAGTGCAGACCCAGACGCGAAGCGGCGGGCGGCGGGCATCGTAGAAAGCCTAATGAGATGCGATTAACCAACGAACAGGTAAGTAGTTTTCATACTTAGAAAGGACATGGAAACATGGATAAACAGAGCAACGCACTGATAACGTTCAACGATGAACCAGAGGATGCTATTTCAGCCTTAAACGGCGCGGCGTGTCTGCTTAAAATGCTTGCGGATTCAGCCAATACGGGCGTTAGCCCATACAAGCATATTGGCGATGCTTACTATACGTTGGGCGCTGTTATTGAAGCCGCAACATACAAGCTAGAAAATACAATCTTCAGCACCGATAAATAAACGCCCATACAACTAAAAGACCTAGCCACCCTATACGCCCGATATGGCAACTCTATAGGGTGGCTTTACTCTTTGTATAGCGACCCTATAGAGTGCCAATACAGATAAGAACAGATAAGACTAGATAACAGCAGCCCGCCACGCTTGCGCCTTTAGGGGCAAGCGCGAGCGCGGCGGGCGTGCAACCTTATTAAAAGAAAAGAAGACGGCAAGCACTGTTGAAAACTGGTTGAAAACCTGTTGAAAACTTGTTTTAGCGCACCGAGTTATGAAGTCCATGTGTTAATCAAAACTCATTTACACACTTTAGCGTTAATAAAAAAGCGCTGGTAAACATACCTTTAAGGGTTAACCCAACCTAAAACCATCGCTTTAGTAATTACCCAAGGTCACATATTACGTTTTGGCGAGTCTCTTTTAATCACGCCCGCTGCTAATTCAATCTTTTCTGAATGATATAGCTTATTAAATTGCCTATTGGCGTATTCGTTTGCTAGAAGCCCATAGAACGCTTTCATGTTTATATAGCCCCATCGAATCGCGATTCGTCCAACTCGGCACGTTGAAAGGGGCACTAATGAAAAGCACCGAGCGGCAAGAAGCACCGCGCAACTTAAAAGACCTTCAAGAGCTTGTAACCGTTAAGCAGGTTGCAGACTGCTTGCAAATCTCAAAGGGCACTGTTTACAACCTTGTTAAAGATGGACAGCTGTCGGCGGTAAGGATTCGCGGAAATATGATTCGTCTTAACCGCGACCAAGTGTGCCGATATTTCGGTTTATAACGGGCGGCGGCTATGGGCGATGAACTTAACAAAGCAGGTGAAGCATGTGCGGCGCGGGCACTTTCCAACTGCCCCATATCATGGGTTAAGCACGAAGCCGCTAACGCTGGGAACCCCTATCTTAATCAACTTATTTCAGTCGGTGGAATGGAGTCCTACGGGCGTTATTGGCGGCTTGTTGAACTGCTTTCGAACACGACCACACACGCCGTACCGCGCGAGGGTGAACAGGGTTATAGGGGCTTTCAGCTCGGTTTGCGCTTCAACTGCCCCGAGGAATACGAAGCCTTTATAGCAACGCTAATAGACCTTGAACTTGTAACCGTCGGCAGCAGCGGGCGGCGTGGTATGCCACTTGTTGATGAATCGGCGCTTGCGATAGGAAAAGCCCGACTAAACGGTAGCAAAGGCGGCAGGACGGCAGCACGTAACCGCCAACGTTAAAACGGACAAATGGAGCGATTCGAAATGAATAGAAGCCTACTTGACGATTCAATCATGCAATGTTCAATCAACAACCGAAACGATGAGCGCGAATCATGCTTTGACGCTTTCAGCACTTGCGAGACGTGCTTTCGTGAAGAAATGAGCCTTGCAAATCAAGCCTTTAGCGATTTGGCACGCTTGCCAAGTGATTTAGATTTGTGCGAGCCGTTGCACCGAGACGAAAGACGCGTACAGGACGCAAATGCCCAGTTTTGCCAAATCCTCAAAGCGCTCGACATAGGCAACGCGGCAGAGCTTGCAGACGCTTTAAGCATCGACATAGGGATTTGCAAACGCGTTTATAACAATCCCTTGCTATGCAATGGAAAGGAACGCGCCCTCATATTGCAAGGGCTTGACGATTCAAGTTCACCCTTTCTTGATGTTTGGAGTACCGAATACAGGAACGGTGAATCTGTAGGCGAAGCGTTAGCAGCGTGGACGCGTGAGAACTTCAATACACCGTATCAGTTCTATAAGCAGGCGCAAGAGTTTGAGTTGAAAAGCTATCTCATTGGAATTGTCGGGAAGCTCAACGACCGCGAGCGATTCGGTCTGCTATATGCGCCAAGTCTCGAACGGGCGATTAAAGAAGCGGCGGCGATAGCACTTGAGGACACGCCAACAGGCGAACCAGCTATAGAGCAGATTAACGCTTGCATTGCATCGCTCAACCACGCCAAGGAACAGCTGCTTGATTCTTTCAGTGTTTTAGTTGAAGCGCGAAAGCAATAGACCGTGACGGGAAACACGGGCGCGGCGGGCGGCGTGCGATTTGTTATAGCCCTATGCGACCGCAAGCACCGTTCGAGTTTATCAGCGTATCAGCGGCAATTTAGCACTATAGCAACAAAGATATTGGCATTTGAGCGTGTCCCAAAAGCACACGTTAAGAGACGGCGATAAGCAACCGAGAACGAAGCAGAAAACAGACACTTTAACCGTCTCTTTAACTGTCTCTTTATTATTGTCCCGAAATGCTATAGACTTTTAGATACACCTACAAAGGGGGCAAGTAATGATATTTGGATATGCACGCGTTAGCACCAAAGAGCAGAACCTAGACCGACAACTAGACCAGTTGGCTAAACGTGGCGTTGATAAGATTTTTAGCGACAAAATCAGCGGCGTTAAAGAAAGTCGCCCCGAACTCGACAAAATGCTTGGACAGTTAAGGAGCGGCGATACTGTTGTAGTTTGCAGCTATGACCGCTTGGCGCGAAGCAGTAAGCAGCTATTCAATCTTGCCGAGCGCTTCGAGGAAAACGGCGTTTCGCTTGTATCCATCAAAGAGGGCACCGATACCAGCACCCCACAAGGGCGTTTCTTCTTTGCAATGTGCGCGGCTATGGCACAGTTTGAGCGCGAATTGATTAAGGAAAGACAAGCAGAGGGCATCGCAGCGGCAAAAGCACGCGGGCGGCAGTTTGGCAGACCCGCCACAGACCCCGACAAGATGGATACCGCCATAAGGCTATACAAAGACGGCGGCATTTCTGTTAAGGAGATATGCGAGCGCACAGGCGTAAGCCGTGCTCCGCTTTATAGGGAACTCAAGAAAAAGGGCATCGAGCGATAGCACCGCCTGCTACAACGCTGCTACAATCAATTCGCCCATAGCCGAACAGGCTAACGAAAAAGAGCGCTTGCCATTCAGTTGGCGGGCGCTCTTTTTCGTTGTTGTATGGCGATATTTGCCGCTTTGACCAATTCGCACGTACTCAATAAGCGGCAGGGGCAAGAAAGCCGCTTGCAATGCCACCACAGAGCCGCAAAACAGCAATAGCGGGCGGCGGGCTTTAACCAAGTTGGCGCTTTTAATTAAAAGACGGGCGAAATACCCCCAACTCGGCGTAAAGGTTAAAGTTTCTAAATATATCGGTCTTATTCTTCTAAAAGAAGACCACCCCCGTCTGAAAAACCCTAACACGCAGTAATTTATCTTCCGTCATTGGTGCCCTATGGCTATAGCCCTACTTGAACATGGGGGGGGATACCCCAGTAGCAAACTAGCGAACTATTAGCGCGGCTCGAATTGAGTTTAGTTTGCAGTGTCATTTGCTACAAAGCCTGCTATAACGCTGCTACAAATATGAGATATAAAAGAAAGCAGCCCAGAGGAACAATGCCTTTGAGCTGCTAAAAGTTCTTGGTCGCGGGGGCAGGATTTGAACCTACGACCTCCGGGTTATGAGCCCGGCGAGCTACCAGACTGCTCCACCCCGCAATGTCTGGACGCCTCATGTGCGCAAGAAAGAATATTACGTGGGAGTTCGGTAAACGGCAAGGAAAATCTCGTAGAGCATAATTCCTTCATATTTAAAACCCTCAGCCCATATCGCCGTGAACGAATCACAGCCTAGCGCTGCCGACGGCGCGTATACAATGGTGCGCGTCCTTTTATGCCAACACCGGGAGTAGACATGCTGCTCGCTATCGATATGGGAAACACGCAGACGGCCATGGGCCTGTTTGACGGAAACGAGCTGGTGCAGTCGTGGCGCATGCCCACCGACCGCTCCTATACCGCCGACGAGATCCACGTGCGTCTGATGGGCTTCTTTAAGATGTACGGCCTTTCGCTCGACGCGGTCGACGCGATCGCCTTTGCCGGCGTGGTGCCGCAGCTCTCGCGCGAGTGGCACGCCGTGGCCGACCGCATCGCGGCAGACGTCATCGTCATCGGCCCGCAGACCGCCGCCGTGACCAAGCTGCGTGCGGCACGCCCTCAGGCTGTGGGTGCCGACCGCATCGCCAACGCCGTTGCGGCCGAGACTTTCTACGGCGCCCCGGCGATCGTGGTGGACTTTGGCACCGCAACCAATATCGATGTCATCGATGAGGACGGCTATTACATTGGCGGAGCGATCGCGCCGGGCATCCGCATCTCCATGGACGCACTTGCCGCCCGTGCCGCCAAGCTCGCCAGCGTTCCGCTCGAGGCGCCCGAGCACGCCATCGGCCGCGATACCGAGGAGTGCATCAAGGTGGGCGCCGTGATGGGCGCCGCCGCCATGGCCGAGGGCTTGGTCACGCGCATGAAGCGCGAGCTGGGCCGCGAGGACGCCACTGTTATCGCCACGGGCGGTCTCGCCGGCATCGTCGCCGATTCGACCGATGCCTTCGACGTGGTCGACGGTCAGCTCACCATTAAGGGCATCTGCGAAATCTACCGCCGCATGCAGGAGCAGGGGTAGGACAGGGACCTAAGTCGGCACACCCGATGCCACAGTCCCCGCAAATGGTCGCCAAGCCTATTCCTCAAAATCGAAAATTATTTCAGTTTTGAGGAATAGGACCGCGAGGCCACCCTGCAGTCACACAAAAGCCATCCTCGGTGCAGGCCGAGGATGGCTTCGTTGTCATCGCCATCTTTGAGCGCTGGCGCCTCGCGTCACAGCCCGCGAATGCGCACGGCCTCGGGCGGAAACTCCTGCTCGCCGGCATCGGTCTTGATGGTCGCGCGACCCCAGATGTCCAGGCCCGCGAACACGCCCACCGCGAGCGGCAGGCCGTTGGGCGACACCGCCGCGACCTGGCGGCCCAGCAGTGGCACCATGTCGAAGTACTCGCCCAGCACGGGAGCCAGCGGCCCTGCGGCACCCTGCGGCGTGTTGGCAACAACCGCCCAGGCGTCCACGCGAGCCAGCACGGCGGCGGCCAGCGCCTCGATCCGGGCCGCGGCGTCCGCCTTTGTCTGCGCC
>ERZ827524.1821-NODE-1821-length-17842-cov-10.810255_pt1 | contig 17842 bp, 15 predicted proteins | sample MGYA00519702_ERZ827524 | MGnify/ENA primary metagenome ERZ827524 (study PRJEB31778, sample SAMEA3449341) | human gut metagenome | biome: human gut; feature: human-associated habitat; material: faeces | place: United Kingdom | collected 2010/2012 ...
GAAAAAGTTTGAGATTTGATGTAGTATTTGCAGCTAAAACCGTAGTATATAGGTGAAGCCGGAAAGGAGGCGATGTGATGATAGACGACGAAAAAATCATAGAAATGTTTTTTGGACGTTCAGAACAAGGCATACGAGAGCTGGATATAAAATACGGAAAGGTCTGCCACAATCTTTCCTACCATATCGTAGGCAGCAGACAAGACGCGGAGGAATGTGTAAACGACGCTTATTTAGGCGCATGGAACGCCATTCCCCCGGCACGACCTAACCCGCTGCTATCTTATCTTGTTAAAATCGTTCGGAACATTTCACTCAAAATCTATTGGAGAAAGGAAGCAGCCAAACGGAGCAGCCATTACACGATTGCTTTGGAAGAAATTGAAGCCTGTATAGCAGCCCCGAATACAGTAGAAGCAGAAATCGAAGCCAAAGAGTTAGCCCGTATCATTGAAGCATTTTTAGACACGCTGACTACCGAAAACCGCGTTATTTTCATGCGCCGCTATTGGTTTTCCGACAGCTATAAGGACATAGCCGAGTTTATGGGGCTTTCAGAAAAAAACATTTCTGTCCGGCTGACCCGTATCCGAGAGAAGATGAAACAATACTTGATTGAAAGAGAGGTATTCGTATGAACGCAAAGAAGTTTTCCGACGCTATGAGTGAACTTGATACGAAATATGTTGATGAAGCCCTTAACTACAAAAAGAAAGCAAAGAAACCCGGTTGGGTTAAGTGGGGAGCTATGGCGGCTTGCTTTGCAGTAATTGCTGTTTTAGGCGTAGGCGTATTTCAAAGTGGATTGTTCGGGAACAAAACTGACATTGCCACTTTGGACAACGGAAATGAAATCATCTTTGTAAAATCGGAAACTGCTGGCTCAAGCATAGACATTGACGGGACTATAACAACAAGGCAACTTACGGAAACGGAAGCTGCATCTCTTTTTCCAAACTTGAACGTTACAGCTCATGCAGTTTTTCGTGTTGATGATACTGTTTCCGACAGCAACAAAGAATTGATTGGTTTTGAGGGAAAAATCGAAAATGCCAAAGTGGTAATATCTACAACGGATATAGCACTACTTGATACGAAGATTGTAGGAAGTGAAGAAAGTAGCGAAGTAAATGGCACAAGCGTGACGGCAGGATATTTTGTAACAGACCGGAACAGCGTGGGAGAACAGAATGTAATTTACTATGCGACCTTTAAGTTGGGAGATAGCACCGTATATGTTGAAAATGCGGGTGCAAAAACTGAAAGCGAAAGTGTGAAAAACGATTTGGCTACCATTATCCAAGAGCTGATAAATAATGGTGCGCTTGACCTAAGTTCTTTCAACGGATAACCCCATGAAAATTTAATACTACCATCAGGACAGCCGAGCAAATCGACTGTCCTTTTTCTATGTCTACGGACAGAAAGGAGCGACCACCCATGACGAAACCGAGAGAGAAAACCCGCGAGGAATTGCAAGCCGAGATTGAGGACGGAAAGAAGAAAATCCAGCAGTTTGAGAACCGGGAAAAAATGTTGCGTCAGAAGCTATCCAAAGAGGAACGCAGAACACGCAGCCACCGCCTTATCGCCCGGGGCACAGGCTCGAAACGGATATCGCTCCGGGTATTCGCTATATGGGCGACGAGTACGCGGTGCGCCGATTGGTATCCGTTTTGATTGACAACGCCGTGAAATATGCCTCTCCCGGCTCCCCCATAACGCTAAGTCTCGAAAAGGACAGGCGGGTGTTGTTATACGCTCGCCAAACGGCTGCGAAAATGTTGACGCGGACGAGACAAAGAAGCTGTTTGACCGTTTTTACCGCACCGACAAGGCGCGAAGCGCGGGCGGCTTCGGAATAGGACTCTCGATAGCGCGGGGCATAGCGGAGGCTCATAAGGGCTCGATAAAGGCCGAGCTTACGGACGGCAACACAATAGAATTTACGGCTTATCTCAAATAAAAAACCGGTCGAAGCTTTTGCTCCGGCCGGTTTTCGCTATTGTTCATTTTCTGTCCCTGCGCTTTTTATTTATTTTATATTTTTTTTGTTATACAAAAAACAGCCGCAGCAATTTGCTGCAGCCGTTCGTTTCTTTCGCAGCCGCCGGTATCCGGGCGGCTTATTGTTTTTTACATCTTTTCAAATCGCTCAACATCCGTCACAAACAGAGTTGCGCCGCCGACCCTTGCCTTTCTGTCCTCGTTCTGCTCGGTGCGGCTCTTGCAGTTTTGGTTTATCAGTTCAACCGCATGGGCGAGCTTGTCGTCTTCAACGCCGATGAGCAGGGTCATGTTGCTGTTGCGCAGGAATCCGCCGGAGGTCGGAATCTTTGTGAATGCATAGCCCGCTTCTCTGAGCGCATCGCAGACGGGGTTGAGATCTTTTTTGCCGATAACGGCAGTTATGAGCTTCATATCAAAATCTCCTTTCGGGATACTTTATGCCTTGAGCAATTCAAAAAGGAAGCGTGTGCTGTCCTCCATGTCTTTTATAGCTATCTTCTCCGATGTTGTGTGGACGTCGCACATACCCGTGCCGATGTTGACAACGGCTATGTCGTGCAGTGCGATGTTGGAAGCGTCGCAGCCGCCGAGCGTCTTTGAGAGATAGGGGCGTATGCCCGCCGCCTCATATGCCGCGAAAATGTCCTTTATAAGCTGCGACTCGGGATCGACCGTGAATGCGCCGGAGTGGCGCTCGCTTTCGTATTCGAATGTTGTTCCGAACTTCTCGCACGCCTCTTTCATAACGGCGAGTGCGTCCGCGATATGCTTTTGCACCGTGTCCTCGTCGTATGAGCGGAACTCCATGTCAAACGACGCTTTGTCCGCTACGATATTGGTCGGACCCTCGGAGACGAAATTGCTGATGTTTTGCACGCTTATGTCGTCAACATGACCCACGGGGATGTTCGCCGCCGCGTATGCCGCAGCCTTGAGTGCGTGTATGCCGTTCTCGGGGCATACGCCGGCGTGCGCCTTCTTGCCGAAGAAGCTTATCGACATAACTATATTCGCCGCGGCGGAGTTGACTATCTCGCCGATGTCCTCGCTGTCGAGCACTATGGCGGTCTTGCTCTTTATCCTGTCGTAGTCCGCAAAGCGCGAGCCGAGCATTCCGGTCTCTTCGGAGAGGGTGAACAGAACCTCGACGGCTCTGTTTTTCTCGCCGCTCTCTTTGAGCCTTGTTACGGCCTCGATTATCTCCGCTATGCCGGACTTGTCGTCCGAGCCGAGAACCGTCGTACCGTCCGAATATATGAACCCGTCGCGCTCAACGGGAGTGACCGCCGCGCCGGGAGTTACCGTATCGGTGTGGCAGGAGAGAAGTATGCTCTCGCCCTCGCCGGGCAGATAGCCGTATATATTGAAGCCGTCCGAGCCGCATTTTTTGCCGGCCTCCTCGTCGCGCTCGACCTCGAAGCCCGCCTCGGTAAGCGCCTTTTCAAGCTCCAGGCAGAATGCGCGCTCGTGTCCCGTTTCGCTGCCCGTCGAAACGAGGTCGCAGAATGTTTTAACAAGTCTCCGTGTGCTCATATTTTCCTCCGTATCTTTGCTTTTTGCCTTGACAAAAAGTATATATATGATAATATTTTTAGTGTTGCAGGGATAACTGCGGCACTGTCAAAAGGCAGCCCTGAGAGCGTCTTTTGTTCAATTAAATAATACCACAGTTTTCTCGGGTTTACAACCTCGCGGAAGTGGATTTTTAATTTTGCTTTTAGCTTTTAAATGAAAGGATGATATTCATGGGATCGATATTTAAAATCACCGCGCTTGCGGGTATCGCCGCAGGAGCTTATGCGGCGGTCAAGAAGTTTGCGCCGAATATCCTGCCCGGTAAAAACGAGGCCGAGGATATGGCGAAGAACGCTCTGAACAGCGTCAAGCTCACTTTCCCTACCGACGAAAAATTCTATAACGGCACCGCTCTGACCCCGCCCATGGGCTGGTCGAGCTGGAACGCATTCAGAAACAGGATAGACGAGAAGCTTATTCTCGAGATTGCCGAAGCGATGAAGACGAGCGGGCTTGCGGATGCGGGGTATGAGTATGTCAACCTCGACGACTGCTGGCAGTCCTCCATGCGCGACGAAAACGGCAGACTCCAAGGCGATTTTTCGAATTTTCCGAGCGGTATGCCCGCGCTTGTCAAGAGCGTCAACGATCTCGGACTTAAGCTCGGCATATATTCCTCAAACGGCACCCTGACCTGCGAGGATCTGCCCGCGAGTCTCGGCAACGAGGTGACAGATGCGGACACCTTCGCCGAGTGGGGAGTCGAATATTTCAAATACGATTTCTGCCATAACGTGCCCATCCCGATGCGCGCGCCATATATCGAATATATCAGCGTCGCAAATTCGGACGGCTCTTTTGAAACGGTTATTCCCGCGGACGATGCGTCACTTTTCGGCGACGCAAAGATACTCGAGGACGAGCGCCTCGATTCGGGCAGATATATCTCGGGGCTCTCCGCGCACAGAGGCTCGGCTCTGTTCGGCGTCGACGTGCCGGAGGACGGCGAATATTCCCTGACTCTCGGAATCAGAAAGAAGAGCAACAGCTTCAAATATCTCGAGGTCACCGTCAACGGCGAGGACAAGTACGCGACCACCGTCCCGCCGACAAAGGGCTTCACCGCCGACGGCAGACATCAGGTGAAGATAAAGCTCCGTGCGGGCGCGAACACAATAGAGCTTGAGAATCCCATAGCCTCGAGGCAGGACAGCGCGGCAGTGCAGTATGCTAAAATGGGCAGAGAGCTCATGCGCGCAACCGCCGAGTATGCCGACAGAAACGGCACCGAGGAGCGCCCGATAGTCTATTCGATTTGCGAGTGGGGCAGAAATCTCCCGTGGCGCTGGGGTGCGGCGGCGGGCAATCTCTGGCGCACCACGCCCGATATCCAGGCAAATTGGAAGTCTGTTGTCGGCACATACGAGATTAACGTCAACCTCTTTAAATATGCGGGCAAGGGCAACTGGAACGACCCGGATATGCTTGAGGTCGGCAACGGCGATCTGACCTTTGAGGAGAACCGCAGCCACTTCACCCTCTGGTGCTTCATGGCGGCTCCGCTGATTCTCGGCAACGACGTGCGCGAGTTTATCCGCGAGGACGGAACCGCCGACACTGAGAATGAGACGCTGAGAATACTCACCGACAGAGACATGATAGCGATTGATCAGGATGCGCTCGGCGAGCAGTGCAGGAGAATAAAGACAACGCTCATAGCCGATACGCTCATAAAGCCTCTCGAAAACGGCGATGTCGCGGTCTGCTTCTTCAACAAGGGCAGCGACACGAGATATTTCGAGCACCGCATGGACGATATCGTCTGCCGCTCGTATGTCACAACTCCTTTGGCGCAGGAGTACGAGGTCTATGACCTTTGGACGAAGGAGACCTCGGTTATAAATACCACTCTCAGCGCCTTTGTTGAGCCGCACGGCGTCAAGGCGTTCAGAATAAGAGCAATATCGGAATAAGCTTATGGAAGAATTTATCGGCAAAAACTATAATATTCCGCAGTTAGACCTGAGCGAGCGCCCGGAGAACACGCCGGAGAAATACGCCTATCTCTATGAGCAGACCGTGGTAGACGACAGCGAGAGCTATTTAGGCCACCCCGATTCCGTCCTGCTTAAAAACGGCGATATTCTAACCGTCTATCCCCACGGACACGGCAAGGGAGCGGTGCTCAATAAGATAAGCGCGGACGGCGGACTCAGCTACACGAAATGTATTGCAGTCCCGCCCGAATCGTGGAAAAAATCGCTTGAGACCCCGACTGTCTACCGCCTCGAATTTTCGGACGGAACGCCCGACAAGCTCATTCTCGTTTCCGCAAACTCCAAGTGGCCCGATATGGACACCCCCGGCGGCTTCAACTGCTCCGTCTCCTGCGACGAGGGCGAGACGTGGAGTGAATTTGAGACCTTCTATTCAAAGGCCGACGGCTGCGATTTGATACCCATAGTCGCCATGGCGTCGCTTACGAGACTCAAGGAGAACGGCAAATTCGTTGACAAATGGATGGGCTTTTTCCACGACGGCAATTTTTATAATTACAAGACGATTTTAAGCTTTACCCCCGACGGACGCGTTTGCTGGAGCAAGCCGGAGAAGTATTTCGCCGCCCACAGAGACGCGGAGCTGCGCTCGAATATGTGCGAGGTCGAGGTTATCAGGAGCGACGGTGGAGAGGGCGACGAGCTCTGCCTCATCTCGCGCTCGAACACCAAGAAAGAAAACTCTTTGATCTCGTTTTCACGCGACGAGGGCAAGACATGGTCCGAGCCCGTTCACGCCCCATCCGCGCTCAACGGCGAGCGCCACAAGGCGGACTATTTAAAGGACGGCAGGCTGTTCATAACCTTCCGCTCGATAGAGCGCGCCCCGGAGAAGCTGAAGCTTTATTCCGATAACGGCGACTGGCACAGCGAGGGCTGGATAGCGTGGATAGGCAGCTACGACGACCTCAAAAACGGCACGGAAGGCGACTATCGCATCAAGATAGCCCATACCTATCTCGACGGCCAGACCGAGCCGGAGATTAAAGCCAACGCCGACACCGCATACTGCGGAAACGTCGTGCTCCCCGACGGCACGGCAGTCACCTCATCCTACGGACGCTTCGGCGAGAAGAACCCGGACGGCAGCGACAAAACCTATATAATCTCCAAGCGTATCAATCCGCGCGACACGGATGAGTTGATGGGATTCTTGAAATAATAATCGGTTGAAATCCCTCCTGCCATATGTTACAATAAACTCAATAAATTATCGGAGGTGGGCGCTGTGAGCAGATCGAAAAACGAACTTCTGCTTGCGGCGTCCGCTTTTGTTCTGCTCGCCGCCGCACTTACGGCCGCGTTGACTCTGCGCTTATCTCCGAGCCGAGCCGCGAGCACGGTTCAATATACAGACGGCAGCGCTTACGGAATAGACATAAACTCCGCCGACGAAGACGAGCTTACCGCGCTCGCCGGGATAGGGGAGAAGAAGGCGGAGAGCATTGTCGGCTACCGTGAGGAGCACGGGGAATTTATATATCCGTGGGAGATAACAAATGTTGACGGAATAGGTGAAAAGACCTATGAAAAAATAAAAAATGATATCTGCGCCGACTGACGCGGGTTGCAAACAGGAGGAACGACATGACAGGCATCTACAAAAAATTCAAGAGCGGAACGGATATCCGCGGAATAGGCATAGGAAACGGTGACGAGCCGCTCTATATGAGCGATGAATTTATCGCGCGCGCGAGCGCGGCCTTTGCCGATTTTCTTGCCGAAAAGACGGGCAAGGCGGCGGAGGCGCTGACTGTCGCCATAGGCCACGACCCGCGCCTTTCCGCTGAGCGCATAAGCGCGGCGGTAGTCCGCGGACTCGCCCTGCGCGGGGTCAATATAATCGAATGCGCGTTAAGCTCCACTCCCGCTATGTTTATGGCGGTGCTCGACCTGCCCTGCGACGGCTCCGTGCAGATGACCGCGAGCCACCACCCGGGCGACAGAAACGGACTGAAATTCTTTACCGTTGACGGCGGCCTTGACTCGCCCGATATCGCTTATATACTCGAAAAGGCCGAGAATATCGAACTCGGCGATGTCCCCGCGAAGATAACGTCCTGCGACCATATGAAGCAGTACGCCGCGCACCTGCGCTCGCTTATCTGCAAGGGCATAGGCGCCGATGAGGCCGATAAGCCCCTTGCGGACATGAGCATAATGGTTGACGCGGGAAACGGTGCGGGCGGTTTCTATGCCTCCGAGGTTCTCGCCCCTCTCGGCGCGGATGTCTCGCCGAGCATGAACCTCGGGCCGGACGGTAACTTCCCCGTCTATGTTCCGAACCCCGAGTCCTCCGTGATGATAGACAGCGCCGCAGAGCGGGTCAAGAGCACGCACGCCGACTTCGGCATAGTCTTTGACACCGACGTCGACAGGGCGGGCTGCATTCTCTCCGACGGCAGAGAGCTCAACCGCAACCGCCTTGTCGCCATGATATCGGCGGTCATTCTTGAAAACGAGCCCGGCGCGGTTATAGTCACCGACTCCGTGACCTCCGCGGGACTCACGAAGTTTATCGAGGCGCACGGCGGCGAGCATATCCGCTTCAAGCGCGGCTATAAGAACGTCATCAACAAGCAGATAGAATTGAACCGCGCGGGAGTCGATTGCCCGCTTGCGATAGAGACCTCCGGTCACGCCGCATTCAGGGAGAACTATTATCTCGACGACGGCGCGTATCTTGTCACGAAGCTCATAATCAAAGCGGCTCTGCTCAAAAAGAGCGGCGGCAGCCTCGAGAGCTTCATCTCCGACCTCGAAGAGCCGACGGAGGAGCTTGAACGCAGATTCAAAATCAACCTCGAGGATTTCAAGCCCTACGGCGATAAGGTCATAGCCGACCTCAAAGCGCTCGCCGAGAAGCGTGACGGCTGGCAGGCCGAGAAGATAAACTATGAGGGCATCAGGATAAATACCGATAAGTCAAACGGCGACGGCTGGTTCCTGCTGCGCATGAGCGTGCATGACCCGATTCTCGTCTTGAACCTCGAGAGCAATTCGGAGGGCGGCACGGCAAAAATGCTTTCCGACGTGACGGAATTTTTGAAGGCATACGATAAGCTCAACTGATTTTTAACGGCGTGCGGGCTTTAAAAAGCGGCGCACGCCGTTTTAATAGCCCTTCTCGCTTGACTACAGCGCCCGCTGTATGATAATATTATTGCAAGACTTTTATATCCCCGGAGGGTAATCATGGCAAAAAATGCAAAGAAAGAAATGTGGCAGGATATAGATGTGTATTCTGTCAACACAGAGCCGCGCAGTGCAGCCGGCTTTCCGTGCAGCGCCGCATGGGAGAAAAAGACCGTCAGCCTCAACGGAATTTGGAAATTCCGCTATTGTGAGAGCGTCAACGACATTATCGAGGGCTACTATGCTCCCGACTTCGATGTCAGCTCCTTTGACGATTTGGAGGTTCCGTCCGAATGGCAGATAAAGGGCTACGATATCCCGATATATACGAACATCAATTATCCCAAGGCTATCTCTACCACGAGGATTCCTTACATAAAGCCGGAGCTCAACTCATGCGGACTCTATGTGCGCGAGTTTGAGGTTGAGGATACCGACGACAACGTGTTCATTCATTTCGGCGGAATCAATTCGAGCGGCGAAGTGTTCGTCAACGGAAAATTCGTCGGCTATTCTCAGGATACCTTCGACGAGTGCGAGTACGATATAACGGACTTTGTTCATCCGGGTGTCAACCGCCTTGCCGTCACCGTGCGCCGCTACTGCTCGGGAAGCTATCTTGAGGATCAGGATATGTGGCGTCTCTCGGGCATCTTCCGCGATGTGACGCTCGTCTATGAGCCGAAGGTTTTTATCGAGGATATGTATATGCGCAGCGAGATGGCGGAGGACTTCAAGTCCGCCGTGTTCAAGCTCGACTGTGTTGTTAAGGCGCGCCGCGCTCAGTTTGACGGCGGCAAGCTCAAGGTCGATATCCTCCGCGCCGACGGCGCAAAGTTCGCTTCGGCAGAGGCAGAGGTAAAGGCTCTTGCGGACGGCGAATTTTGCAATGTGACCTTTGAAATGCCCGTTGAAAATTTCGAGCTCTGGAGCCATGAGGACCCCTATCTCTACACCGTTCAGGTCACTCTTTCCGGCGGCGACTATACCGACCGCAGAGAGCATAAGTTCGGCTTCAGAGAAGTGAAAATAGCGCCCTATGACAGCAAGACGGGCAGAGGTCCCTTCATCCTGCTCAACGGCGTGCCGCTCAAGATTTGCGGCGTCAACCGCCACGATTTCCATCCGGATTACGGCCATGCCGTGCCGGAGAGCATTATAAGAAGCGACCTCGAGCTGCTCAAAAACAGCAACATAACAAACGTGCGTACCTGCCACTATCCGAACTCGCGCCGCTTCTATGAGCTGTGCGACGAGATAGGTATTCTCGTCATGAGCGAGAACAACCTCGAAACTCACGGCCTTGCCACGCGCGTCCCGCGCAGCGATCCGCATTGGACTGCCGAGTGCTGCTATCGCGTGCGCAATATGGTCAACAGCTATAAGAACCACTCCTGCATCCTTTTCTGGTCTCTCGGCAACGAGTCCGGCAACGGCAACGCCTTCGCCGAGATGAAGAAGGAGATTTTGAAGATAGACAAGACCCGTCCGGTTCACTATGAGCCCGACGCAAAGCTCAAGACGAGTGACCTGTTCAGCGAGATGTACACCGTGCAGACCGCGATGAAGAGCATAGGCGAGAACAAGCCGCATACCCACAGCCGCGCGCTTTGGAACCTCGGTCTCGGCTATCACCTCAAGCCCTCCGATTATGTTGACAAGCCGTTTATAGAGTGCGAGTATTCCCACGCCATGGGCAACAGCATGGGCAACTTCGCCGACTATTGGGAGGATTTCAAGAAATATGACCGTCTCGCCGGCGGATATATTTGGGATTTTGCCGACCAGTCGATAAGAACAAAGACCGCAGACGGCAGGGACAAGTGGAACTACGGCGGCGACTTCGGCGACAAGCCCAACGACTCTAACTTCGCCTTCAACGGCGTTTTCCGCGCCGACCGCACGCCCAACCCGCACTATTATGAGGTCGTCAAGTGCTATCAGCAGGCGGATTTCTCGCTCAAGAGCGGCAAGATAACCGTTCTCAACCGCTTCATGTTCACCTCTCTCGATAACTTCAGGCTCCGTCTCGAGCTGCGTGAGCAGGGCAAGCTTATCGACTCCGCAGAGCTCGAGCTTCCCGACAAGGGCTATCTCGAAAAGGCGGTTGTCGATGTCCCGTTCGATCTCAAAACCGAGAGCGAGCGCACGCTCGACTGCGAGCTTATTCTGCGCCGCGACATAATGGCGCTCGAAGCGGGTCATATAATGGCGCGCGAGCAGTTTGTTCTGGGCAAATACAATTATTCCTCCGTCGCCCCGAAAGCGGACGGCAAGAAGGTTAAGTTTGAATATTCGAAGAGAGACCGCTGCTATATCGTCACCGGTGAGAACTTCGAAGTCAGGCTCAACAAAAAGACGGGCGAGCTCTGCTCGTATAAGAAGAACGGAGTCGAGCATATCGACCGCGGCATCCGTCCGCAGTTCTCCCGCGCAAATACGGACAACGAGCGTATGGCTCAGGTGCCGTTCGAGTGGGTCAAGACCTTTATCGGACTTCACGCTTTCGAGAACGCGGAACGCATGATGCGCCCGACCTCGATAAAGGCGGAGCAATTCGGCAACTGCGTCAAGCTCAGCGTAAAGTGGCGCACGAAGTACCTGTCCGGCATAGTCACGGAATATCTCGTGTTCCCGGACGGCACGGTTTCCGCGTCGCTCACCTGCAAGAACATCACTCCTGTCGATCTGCCGCGCTACGGTCTGACCTTTGAGCTGACCGACGGAGTTGACGGAATAGAGTATTATGGCAAGGGCCCGCACGAGAACTACTGCGACCGCAAGACGGGCGCACGTCTCGGAGTCTACCGCTTCCAGAGTGCGGAGAGCTTCATTCATGATTACTTGTTCCCGCAGGAGAACGCTAACCGCTGCGATGTCAGATGGCTCAAGGTCGGCAACGAGAGGGGAGTCACCGTTTCCGCGGCGGACGCTCCGTTCGAGATGAGCGTGCATCCTTATGCCAAGAAGGCGCTCTACAATGCGGCTCACTCCTGCGAGCTTGAGAGAAGCACCAACCTGACCGTCAATATCGACGGCAGACAGCAGGGAGTCGGCGGCGATATCCCCGCAATAGCGACGCTCAAAAAGCCGTATAAGATACCCAAATACAAGAAGCTCGAGCTGAAGGTCATTCTCTCGTTCTGATAAAAAACAAACGCCCGCTTTTGCGGTTTAAAGAGCAGATCCTACCCACGGTTTTTCCATGGGTAGGATTTTTGCATCTTACAGCACGGATTCGCCGATTTTCACGGCACAAAACATATCTATACACGCTCTTTCCTCTCCGCTGTTGCCAAACTCCGCTGTTTGTGCTATCATTGATAAGATAAAAAAACGGAGATGATAAGAGAAATGACCGTTACCGAAAGATTCCTTAAATACGTGACTATTGAAACCACTTCCGACGAGTCGAGCGACACCGTGCCCTCGACATCCGTTCAGCTCGTCCTCGCGGATTACCTCGTCGAGGAGCTTCGAGGCGCGGGAGTCACCGACGCCATGCGCGACGAAACGGGTTATGTCTACGGGCATATCCCCGCGTCCGAGGGCTGCGAGAACTGCCCGAAAATCGGACTTATCGCGCATATGGACACCTGTCCCGATGTCAGCGGCGCTAATGTAAAGCCGCGGATAATCACCTTTGACGGCTCGAATGCCCCCATGGTAGACGCGAAGTATATCGGGCGCGAGCTGATTGTCACCGACCACACGACCCTGCTCGGCGCGGACGATAAGGCGGGAGTCGCCGAGATAGTCGCCCTGTGCGCCGAGATTACCGCCGACGAAACTGTTCGTCACGGTGCGCTGAGCATCTGCTTCACTCCCGACGAGGAGATAGGCTGCGGTGCGGATCACTTCGATTTTGAGCGCTTTAATGCCGATTTTGCCTATACCGTTGACGGCGGCGAGATAGGCGGCATAGAGTGCGAAAACTTCAACGCCGCCGCGGCGGATATCACGGTTCACGGCATAAATACCCACCCCGGAACCGCCAAGAATAAGATGAAAAATGCCGCCCTGTACCTTGCGGAGTTCGTCAATATGCTCCCCGCGTGGGAGACCCCGGCGCATACTGAGGGACGCGAGGGTTTCTATCATTTGGCGCGTATCGCCGGCAACGAGAGCGAGGCGAACGCGCATATGATAATCCGAGACCACGACAAGAATAACTTCGAGCGCCGCAAGAAGTTCGTCGCCGATACCGTCGGTTTCCTGAACGAAAAGTACGGCGAGGGCACTTTTGAGCTGAATATTAAAGACAGCTACTACAATATGCTCGAGATAATCAAGGATCATATGGACATAGTCGACCGCGCCGAAAAGGCCATGCGCGACGCAGGGGTCGTGCCGGAGATAGTGCCGATACGCGGCGGAACGGACGGCTCGCGTCTCTCGTTTGAGGGTCTGCCGTGCCCGAACCTCTCCACGGGCGGCATAAATTTCCACAGCATCTATGAGGCGATACCCGTTTACGCTCTGTCAAAGATGGTCGAGGTGCTGATAAATATTGTGTCCGTGACCGACTGAACAAAATAAAAAATGCCGAAGGCAGGGGATTTCCCTCGCCTCCGGCATTTTTGTCAATGCGGCTCAAATGTTGAATTTGAAGCTGATATTCTTTTCAGGGGTCGGCGACTCGACGACCCTATGCCGCCGTCGGCGGCACTGTTTGGAAAGCAGAAAAAAGCAAGATCAAAACTACGCTTGACCTTGCTTTTTGTTTTATCAGTACTGTTTGCCCTCGCCGATGCGGCTGAACGCGATTATTATGCAGTCAATGCCGAACAGCACAAGATATGCGCCGACGATATAAGCGACCGCCGCAATCGAAATGTTCGGGCTGAATATCATCACAACGCCGAGCACCAGCCCGATAATATTGACTATCATCGTGAAACAATAGACAAAGTTGCCCGCAATGTACTTTATTGTGTTCAGGTGCGAGAGCCTTGAGATGCAGTGCGCGATGAACCATATCGGGAACAGCAGCGAGATTACCCACTTGCCCGCGTTGGGATAGACGAGCAGCATGACGCCCGCCATGACGCTGAGTATACCCGAGATGAGCGAGACGGTCGGGCCGAAGCCGATATGCTTTTCAACGCGAACATAGAGCACAACATCCGCAATACCCGTTATAACGGCGATTATGCCGTAGATAACAACGAGGGTAGTCACGGCATTGTCGGGATAGACAAAAGTAAATATTCCGAGCACCGCGAGCGCAATGCCGATTATGAGCTCCATCCATCCGAAGCCGGAACGCCTTTTCATTCCTTTTCGCCTCCTTTATCGAGAATGGACATGAATTCCTCTCCCGTGATAGTCTCTTTTTCGTAGAGATATTTTGCCAGCTCGTCGAGCTTTGCTCGGTTGTCCGCGAGAATCTTGGAAGCCTTCTCATGCTGACGCTTTACAAGCTCAACAACCTTGCGGTCGATTTCATTCTGCGTATCGGCGGAGCAGGCGAGAGAAGCGTCGCCGCCGAGATACTGATTCGACACCGTTTCGAGCGCCACCATGTCAAAATCGTCGCTCATGCCATAGCGTGTTATCATTGCGCGGGCGAGCTTGGTTGCCTGCTCGATGTCATTCGATGCGCCCGTCGTCACCTCGCCGAAAACGAGCTCCTCAGCGGCGCGTCCGCCCGTAAACGTTGCAATTTTATTCTCAAGCTCCTGCTTTGTCAGCAGATATTTGTCGCCCTGATCCACCTGCATTGTATAGCCGAGCGCGCCGGAGGTTCGGGGAATTATCGTTATCTTCTGCACGGGTGCCGAGTGCGACTGCATCGCCGCAACGAGCGCATGACCTATCTCATGGTAGGCGACAACCTTCTTTTCGTCATCCGAGAGCACTGCGTTCTTCTTCTGATAGCCCGCAATGACAGTCTCGATGCTCTCCTCAAGATCCGCCTCGGTGACTACCGTGCGGTTGTTTCTGACCGCACGCAGAGCCGCCTCGTTTATAATATTGGCAAGCTCCGCGCCCGATGCGCCGGATGCCATTCGTGCTATCGTGTGGAAGTTAACGTCATCCGCAGTCTTTATCTTCTTTGCGTGGACTTTCAGTATCGCTTCGCGTCCCGCAAGGTCGGGCAGCTCAACGGGCACGCGCCTGTCGAAGCGGCCGGGGCGGGTGAGCGCGGGATCGAGCGTCTCGGGGCGGTTCGTCGCCGCGAGAATGATAACGCCGATGTTCTCCTGGAAGCCGTCCATCTCGGTGAGCAGCTGATTCAAGGTCTGCTCGCGTTCGTCGTTGGAGCTGAGCTGACCGTCGCGCTTCTTGCCTATGGCGTCGATTTCATCGTGACCGACGATCCGGAGGTCACAGCCGTGCATACGCGCGTGACGCAGATCCTCCGCGGCATCGACCCGCGGCTGTCCATCCACGATTTCCGTATGGTCTCCGGCCCGCATCACGCGAACGTGATCTTCGACATGGTCATCCCGGCGGAATACGAGGACAAGACCGCGCAGCTGCGCCGCGAGGTCGAAGCGCAGCTGCAGGATGGGAAAAAGGTCTACCACCTCGTCATCACCTTCGACACGGCGGCCTTCAACAAGATGACGAAGGAAGCACAGGGCTGATCACCACAAAAGCGCAGCGGTCATGATGGCGCGGAGCGCCCTGCAGAGCGCGGGCAGCTGCGTCATGGGCAGGGGATTTTCTCCGATCCCCATCTCGATGGTGAATGCCGGACGCCGGAAGCACTGCAGAAACCAATCCTTGAAGCCCGCGTTGGCCGAGGCCTCCGGCACCGGCTCCACCGGGTAGCCGGACGCTTCGGACATCGCCGCCGCCAGCGCGGCGGACCCGGCCGGGGCCGATTCGGCGGGGCCGGGATAGATGACGGAGCCCTGCGTGTGCAGCGCGAGCATCAGATCCGGATGGACGCAGCGGGCAAAGGCGGCGATCGCCGCCGACTCCGGCTGGTCCAGCGGAGAAAAGCCGACGAAATCTCTCGGAGCAGGCGTGCAGACGCCCTGCTCCTTTTTGATGCGCCGGGCCGTCTCCCAGCGGGCGGGATAGTTGAGATTCAGGTCAACGCCGCGCAGGTTCGCCTTCCAGCCGGAGGGGAACGGGACCTCCGGGTACTGCGCGGCAATGGCCGCCGCGGCGCGGTATTCCGGGCTGTCGGGCGCACAGACGCCCGCGGCCAGATCCGCCCCGTCCGGATTCGTCAGCGGGACCAGATAGACCATGGTATCGTGATACAGCTCCCGCGCCGGGACACCGTCCAGCGCGCCGCCATCCAGCAGCGCCTCGCAGTAGGCAAACAGCCACTGCCAGAGCGCGTCCGACGTGATGCACTCGTTGGCGTGGTGGCCCGCGGCGACGAGGACCTTGCGGCTGCCGCCGCCGAGCTGCAGCGCCCAGACGCGGCGGCCGAAGGCCGTGCGCGTGAGCGGCCGGATGTAGACAAAAGGAAATTGCCGGCGAAGACGCTGAAGATACGCCTCCTGCCGGCAAGAGGTCATGGGAACAGGAACGGAAATCAGGTTCTGCATGAAGAAAACACCCTCCAGCATATCCATATGCCGGAGGGTGTTCGTATATTCCTGATCGCGGTAAATTTTGTTCTGTAAATTTAATTCTGCTCGAAGAAGACCTTCATGCCCTTGTAGGTCATGTAGCAGTCGAGCTTCGCAACGGTCTCATACGGCGCGTGCATGGAGAGCACGGGGACGCCCGCGTCGAGCGTGTCGATGTTGCGCTTGGCCATGTATTTTGCGACCGTTCCGCCGCCGCCCGCGTCGGTCTTGCCGAGCTCGGCCATCTGCCACATGACGCCGTTGTCATTGAACAGCTTACGGAGCCGGCCGACGACCTCGGCCGAGGCATCGGACGCGCCGGATTTGCCGCCCGCGCCCGTGTATTTGCACAGGCCAATGCCGTAGTTGAGGTAGGAGGCGTTGCGCTTTTCGTAGACCTCGGCGAAATTGGGGTCGTAGGCCGCGGTCACGTCCGCGGAGATGCAGAAGGACTTTGCCAGGCAATCGGTCAGCGGGACGTTCTGCGTGCGGCAGAGCTTCTCCATGAAGTGCTCGAACGCCTCGGACTGCATGCCGGACACGCCCTCGGAGCCGATCTCCTCCTTGTCGGCGAAGATGCAGACGGCGGTCTTCTCCGGCGCTTCGAGCTGCAGGATGGCCGCGAGCTCGGCGTAGGCACAGACGCGGTCGTCATGGCCGTAGGCGCCGATCATGCTGCGGTCAAAGCCCAGGTCCCGCGCGTTGGCGGCCGGGACGGCCTCAAGCTCGGCGGAGATGAAATCCTCCTCCACGATGCCGTATTTCTCGTGCAGGATGCGCATGATGGCAAGCTTGACGCGGTCCGGGCCGTCGTCGTCGGGCTCGGGCCAGCTGCCGATGAGGATGTTGAGCGATTCGGACGGGATGGCCTCGTTGAGGGGTTTTTTGCCCTGCTCGCGGCCCAGATGCGGCAGCAGGTCGTTGATGACGAACTGCGGATCTTCGGGATCTGCACCGATCTTGACATAGACCTCGCTGCCGTCCGCGCGGACGATCTTGCCGTGCAGTTCCAGCGGAACTGTGACCCACTGGTACTTGCGGATACCGCCGTAGTGGTGGGTCTTGAAATAGGCCAGCTCGGCGTCTTCATAGAGGGGGTTGGGCTTGAAGTCCAGCCGCGGCGCGTCGGGATGGGCCGCGCCGATGTTCGCGCCCTCGGAAAGCGGCTTCTTGCCGATCACAGCCAGCAGGATGGACTTGCCGCGGTTGACGGAGTAGACCTTGTCGCCTGCCTTGAGGGCCATGCCTGCCTTCAGTTCGCGGAAGCCCGCCTTTTCGGCCAGTTCCACGGCGGACACAACGCATTCACGTTCGGTCTTCGAGGAATGCCTTATAATCCTCGCAGTAGGCCAGCATCGCGGCCTCGTCCTCTTTGGTGAGGCGGTCATGGCCGTGCTTGGGCTGATAAAGCAGCGCCTCTCGTTCCTGTTTTGTCATGGGAAATGCTCCTTTCAGAATGTTGGTTAAATATTGGTCAGCCGTGCGCGCGAATTGCTCACGCGTTCCGGCGTTCTGGAGAATCCAATCGCAGTGCGATTCATAAAAGCTGTCCGGCTTCTGCGCGTCCACGCGCAGCGCGGCGTATTC
>ERZ827524.1830-NODE-1830-length-17699-cov-3.677794_pt1 | contig 17699 bp, 9 predicted proteins | sample MGYA00519702_ERZ827524 | MGnify/ENA primary metagenome ERZ827524 (study PRJEB31778, sample SAMEA3449341) | human gut metagenome | biome: human gut; feature: human-associated habitat; material: faeces | place: United Kingdom | collected 2010/2012 ...
CCTCGCCCAGCACGGCCCCGACAGGGACCGCAACCTCCCTCGCTCCGGATTCGGCCTCCTCCGGCTCGGCGGCGGCAGGCGCTTCCGAAACGGTGACGGGCTCCGCCGCGGACTGCGGCACGGACGTTCCGGACTGCGGCACGGACGTTCCGGACTGCGGCACGGGGCCTGCGGACGCAGACGCAGCAGCCGGTTCGGGAGTCGCGGCAAACCCGGGACGGACAGTCGGTCCGGGCGTCACAGCGGGTTCGTGACGGGCAGCGGGTTCGAGCGTCACAGCAGGTTCGGGACGGGCAGCGGGTTCGGGACGCTCCGCCGGTCTTTCCGCCGTTTCGGGCCTTGCGGGCTTTTCGGCGGGCGCAGGCGTATCGTAGAGCGACATGATGACGCGCTGTTTGTGACGGTGGCGGACGGTCTCCTCCTCCAGTCCGAACAGCGTGGGCGCAATGTATTGGGGTTTCTCCGCAGGAGCGGGTTCCGGAGCTGGCGCAGGAGCGGGTTCCGGAACGACGACCGGTTCAGCCGCAGCGGCAGGTCCAGGCGCAGCGACCGGCTTCGCAGACGGTTCGGACACAGCCTCGGATTCAGGCGCAGCGACCGGCCCGGATTCGGCGGCCGGTTCGGATTCTCCGGCGACGAATGCGGCTTCGGACGCCGCTTCGGGATCAGGCTCAAATCCGGATTCCCCCTCAAGTTCCGGCTCGGAATCCGACACCGCAGGCTCCGCCATTCCGGGCGTCTCCGTATCGGGATTCCCCCCGGCAAACGCCCCGGCAGAATCGGCCGCGACCGTCGTATCGGGTTCGGAAAACGGCTCTGCGGGTTCCGCCTCCGCATCGAACGCGGGTCCGGAAACGGCATCGGGACCGGGTTCGAACACGGCTTCGTCCGTCGGGTCGAGCGAAAGCACCGCCCCGAGGTCGATGGGCACCGGAGCCGCCGCAGGCTCCGTCTCCGCAACCGGGAATTCCGGAAGGGATTCCACCTCCGTAAAGCGCACCGCATCGTAGAGCGTCCGCAGTTTTTCCAGCGCCAGGTCGCGTTCGAGGGCCGGAATCTCCCCGGAAGGCTCCCAGCCGTCGACAATCGCGGTCAGCTTGCGCAGTTCGGCACGTATCGTCTTCAAATCCATCATTGCGTACTGTTTTGACCTCCAAAGGTAGAAAAAATTTGCGAAAGCCCAGCCATTCCCCGGAACCTTTTGTCCGAAACATCTCCGAACGGGTTTTTCCGGGACATCCGGACCGTCCCGCCGGGCACGGAAAAGGGAGCGGCGGCCGAAGCCGCTGCTCCCTTGCAGCTGTCCCGCACCCGCGGCGTCGGCCGCCGTGCCGGAGAGACGAATCATTCGGTGATCCGGAAACTGCCGCCGAGCGTGCAGTCGGAGTCGTGCCCTACCCAGACATGGTAGTCGCCCGGCTCCTGGCCCCACTTTTTGTCGAGACGCCAGAACGAAAGGTCGTCGGGCGTCAGTGTGAAGGTCACCTCGCGGCTCTCCCCGGCGCGAAGCATGACCTTCCGGAAACCTTTCAGTTCACGAACCGGACGCGTCACACCGGACAGCAGATCGCGCACGTAGAGCTGCACGACCTCCTCGCCGTCGCGGCCGCCCGTGTTGGTCACGCGGACCGACACGCGAACCTCGCCGCCGACGGCGGTTTCGGGCGTCAGCACCCGCAGGTCCGAATAACCGAACGTCGTGTAACTCAACCCGTAGCCGAAACAATACTGCGGCGAATTGGGTACGTCGAGATAGCGCGAAGTGTATTTGTTGGGCTTGCCCGACTCGTCGGCCGGACGTCCCGTGCTCTTCATGTCGTAATGGATCGGAATCTGCCCCACCGTGCGGGGAAAGGTCATCGGCAAACGCCCCGAAGGGTTGTAGTCGCCCGACACGACATCGGCCAGCGCCTCGCCCGCCATCGTGCCCGGATACCAGGTCAGCAGCAGGGCGTCGGCAAGTTCCGCTTCACGGGCCAGCTCCATAGGACGACCCGTAACAAGCAGGACGACAATCGGTTTCCCGGTTTGCTTCAAGCTCTCCAGCAGGTCACGCTGCGCGTCGGGCAGCGCAAGCGACGCAAGGCTTGCCGCCTCGCCGCTCTCCCCCGCCTTCAATCCGAGCGCGACCAGCACCACGTCCGACTTCGCGGCTGCGGCCACCGCCTCCGAAATACCGCCTTCGAGGGCCTTGTGCGGGTCGCATCCGCGGGCATAGGTCACACGGTCGGCTCCGAAACGCGCCCGCAGTCCGTCGAGAAAGGTCGAGGTCCGGCCGGCCTCGGCGAAATGAACCCACGAGCCGATCAGGTCCCACCGGGAATCGGCGAAAGGTCCCACCAGCGCGATCCGGCTCCCCTTTTTCAGGGGCAGCACGCCGCCGCGGTTCTCCAGCAGCACCATCGAACTGCGGGCCACGCGGCGCGCGGCATCGAGATGTTCCGGGGCGTAATAGCACTTCTCGCGCTCCTTCGCCTGGTAGCGGAAAGGATCGTCGAACAGCCCCAGGCGGAACTTCACGGCCAGCACCTCACGGCAAAGGCTGTCGATCAGCGACTCCGGGATACGCCCCTCCCGCACCAGTTCGGCGGCATGGAACAGGTAGGCGGCGCTCATCATGTCCATGTTGACCCCGGCGCGCAGGGCCAGTTCGGCAGCCTGCGCATCGTCGCCCGCCACGCCGTGAGCTTTCAGTTCGCCGATCGTGCCGTAGTCGGTCACCACGAATCCGCCGAAGCCCAGTTCGTCGCGCAGCAGGTCGCGCATCAGCCAGCGGTTGGCCGTGGCCGGAACGCCGTCGAGGTCGTTGAACGAGGTCATCACCGTCGCGGCCCCGGCATCGAGCGCCGCCCGGTAAGGCGGCAGGTAGCTGTCGCGGAAAACCCGCTCGGACATATCGACCGCATGGTATTCGCGCCCGGCCTGCGGAGCGCCGTAGGCGGCGAAATGCTTCACGCAGGCAAGAACCGACGAAGGGTCGGACAAGTCGCCCTGATAGCCCCGCACCATCGCTTCGGCGACACGCGCGCCCAGATAGGGGTCTTCGCCCGCGCCCTCGGAGACACGGCCCCACCGGGGGTCGCGCGAAACGTCGCACATCGGCGAAAAGGTCCAATGGATGCCCATGGCCGAGGCTTCGCGGGCCGAAACGCGGGCCAGCGACTCCGCGGCGGCAGGGTCCCACGAGGCGGCGACGGCGAGGTTGATCGGGAAGATCGTCCGGAAACCGTGGATCACATCGGCGCCGATCAACAGCGGGATGCCCAGCCGGCTCTCCTCGACGGCCATCCGCTGCAACCGCTCGGTCTCCTCGAAGGACTTGATGTTGAATACGCTGCCGCAGCGCCCTTCGCGGACCAGCCGTTCGACGGAAAGTTCCGTCTTGTCGGGTCCCGTGACGGCGCCGCCTCCGCGCTGCTGGACCAGCTGGCCGATCTTTTCGTCGAGCGTCATGCGTTCGACCAGTTCCGCGGCGCGCCGCCGGTCCTGCGGGGTGACGGGCTGCGCCCCGGCGGGATACAGCACGAGGGCCGCCAATACGGTAAAGATGCTATTTTTCATCGGTAAAAGTTTGAAAAGACATGCGAAGGTAATGAAAATACCGCAAAAAAAGGGCTTCGGAACGGAATAAACTCACTCCCGCCCGAAGCCCCCGCGATCGCAGCGGCGTCACTCCTTCACGCAGCGCATGCCGTAGGCTGTGGTCATCTTCCGTTCGTAATAGGTCCCCTCGCCCGTGGCGTCGCCCGCCTTCCAGTCGTACATCGGGAGCGGCTTGCCGCCGGCGAGCGTCGACGAACAATAGGCTGCCGAACGCCCCGGATAGTGGATGCGGCCGTTATCGCCCTTGCGGAACATCGTCGACGGGCCGATGAGGGTTCCGCCCGAATTGAGCGCATACCAGCGGCTGTACGTGTCGCCCGAGTCCTGGTTCTTGGCGGCGTTGCCGTCCACGTAGGCAAGCAGCGACTGCCATTCGGCCGCCGTCGGCACCCGGTATCCCACCGGGCAGGGATCGTTCAGCCCCTTGCCGCCCTCGGTCCAGCCTTCGGACATCGCTGCGGACGACCGGGTATAGAACGTCGTCGGATTGCCGTTTGCCGTTGCGGCGGTCATCTCCTCGCCGCTGATCTGCCAGCCGGCGGTGCGGGAGGCGTTGAAAACCACCTCGCGCGTCATCGCGCCGAAAGCATCGGGATACTCCGCATGCCCCTCGTAATATTTGTTCTTCGAGAGGATCTTCGCGCCGATGAACGGCTCCTTGCGGCCCCACTGATAGAACAGTCCGTAGGAGCGGAAATCCTGCACACAGGCCTTCGGATCGGTCGAATGGTATTCGGCCCCGACATTGCGGTCCTGCCAGGCGATACCGCCGACGGTCACGTCCGAAGGCATCTTGTCCACGACCCAGACCAGCCACGACCAGACAACCGCGCCTCCGGCGTCGAACAGCGCAACCAGCCCGCTGCCCTGCTTCGACTTGGCCGCAGTGCAGATGATTTCATTCCGGGAAGCGTCGTAGTCAAGCCCCGAAAGCAACTCTGCGTCGGTGGTCCAGACCCAGTCCGCCGCAACGCCCTTCACATACGCGCCGTCGGTGCGCCGCGCCGGAAACGCACGGGTTTCACCCGCCCGGACCACGACCGTATTCGCTCCGGTCGACCGCTGCACGACGGTCACCTGCTGCGGTTCGACGCCCTCCATTTCGGAGGAGACGGTCAGCGTCGCGCTGCGCGGACGCACGCCCTCGCCGTCGTCGGTCAGCAACAGTTTCACGACCGAACTTTTCGTCCCTTCGGACTGCGACACGGCGCACCAGTCGGTCGCGCCCTCGATTTTCCATGCCACGGATGCACGCAAGTTCAGGGCCGGTTCGCTCCCGGCGCCGTAGACGGTTATATCGGCGCCGTTCTCCGCCAGCACGAGGATCGGCTCGAACTTCTCCTGCGTCACGGTCACGGTGTGCTTCTCTTCGCCCGCGGCGTAAAAACGCACCGCGGTCGTGCGCTCCTCGGGCAGGAAACTCTGGTCGACCGTCAGAACGATCTTCTTCGTGTGCGAACCTTCGGCGACGTTGGTGCGGCACCAATCGTCGTCGCAGGAGACCGTCCACGGCGAATCGGCCGTGATTTCAAGGACGCTGCGCCCTCCGAACATATCGAACGTCACGTTATCCTCGAGCAGTGAAAGGTTGGATTCGGCGACCTCGGGATCGTCGCTGCACGCCGCACAGCAAACGGCTGCCGCGACGGTCAGAAAAAGAAAAAGTCTCTTCATCGTTGAAGTTGTATTTAAGGTTTTGTTCGAATGTCGTATTTACCAGGACACGGACGATTCGTAGGTATGCCCGAAACTGTCGGTGACCCGCACCATGCCGCCCCGTTCGCTGCCCGGATCGACCCGGAACATATGCCACGTATTGGTCGGCGTCCCTCCGCGCACACCCGTCGCCAGCACCTCCTCGTAATAGGGATCGGTGCGCTGCGTCCGCTCCATCGCCACCGCCTGCCCGCCCGAAGCGGGAATCCACTCCACGGCGCTCCAGGCCGTGTCATAACCCCAGACATTGGCATAGACACAGGCCGAATTGGTGCGTCCGGGTGCATAGAGGCGCATCTGCATATCGCGCTTCCCGCCCGCCGGCTTGTAATACCACGAGAGCCGTTCGCCATCGACCTCGACCACGGCATAGCCGCGCGGCGTGCCGTCGCAGTTGACGTCGCCGTTGATGAACAGGTCGCCCGGCGTGCGGGCGATGCAGTGCATGACCTTGCGTCCGTCGTCGTAACGGTAAATGTCATGGTAGTGCTTGTGCCCCCCGAAGGCATGGACCTTATAGGGGCTTATCGCATCGAGGAAACGCTGGAAATTGCGGTGGTTGCGCGCTGCGGTGTTCTTCGTGTGATAGAGAATCGGGCAATGGGACGAGACGACGAGCGTGCTGCCCGCCGGAACGTAGCGCAAATCGGCTTCGATCCAACGGCAAATTTCGTCCGTAAGACCGATCGTATACTCCTCCCCGGCGGTCGGCGCATGGTCGAAAAGGATGTTGTCGAGGAACAGATAATGGATTTTCCCGATGTTCACCGAGTAGTTCGCCGGACCGAAATAACGTTCGTAGCTCTGCAAGGCGAGCGAATCGGTCAACTCGGCCGGATCGTGATCGTGGTTGCCCGGCAGGCTGAAGGTCGTGAAGCCAAGCGTCTCCAGCCCCTGACGGTACTTCGGGAAAAGCGACATATCGTTCCAGACCAGATCGCCCAGGCTGACTCCGTAAACCTCCGTCGGAAGCCCCTGCACGGTTTTCAGCACATCGGGAACGACATGACCGAGATAGGAATCCACCGACGTGTTATCGGCAGCCAGCTGAATGTCGGCCATAACGATCAGCGAATGGCGGTCGGACGGAGTCTTGCGTCGTGTCAGCGTAAAATCGGCCCGGTTGACGGCCTGTTTGCGGTCGATTTTGCGGTAGAACCGCGGACAGCCCTGCGTGGCGGGAATCTCGCAGTCGGCAGGCACGGAGACAAAGACGAAATTGCGCCGCGCGAGGTCGGAGGCCAGATAGTAAATCCCCCGTTCGTCGGTCGCCGTCACCTCCAGGCCGTCGCTCACCACCACCCCGGCAATGCCATTGCCGGCGCTGTCCTTCACGATTCCCTTCACCGTCATTCCGGCCTTATCGGGGATCTGTCCGGCGGTCGGGCCGTCGTCACCGCCGCCCTCCGAGGAGGAGCAGGCCGCCAGGACAAGGGCGGCGAGGCACACCGACAGAAGCCGCATGTAGAATTTTGACATATTTTTTTGCATTGAGGATGCGGAGGAGGCTGAACCTCCTCCGCATCACGGTTATTTCATCTCGACCCGGATGATTACGCTGTTCTTTTCGGGACGCACCTTGCCCTGATCATCGGCCCTGACGGAAAGCGGCAGCACATAGGAGGAATCAATGCCGTCGGCAAGCATCGAAGCGGCATCGAAGCGGATTTCGGCGCGGTCCATGACCCTGTCCCCCGACAAGCGCACTTCGGGGTCGAAGGCGAAATACCTGTCGGGCATCACCTTCAGTTCGAGTCTGTTTTCCACGTTATAGACATCGAGCACGGAGGGGTCGACCACCAGTTTCACGGTGATTCCGTCGTCATTGTAACCGCCCTTGTAAAGATAGAGATCGTAAACGCACGCCTGGCCCGAAGCGGCATCGTATTCGAGGACCTGGAAATCGTTCTTCGGGATGCAGACCATAGTGTCCACCGTCTCGTAGACGACGTAATCGTCGCCGCACCCTACGGCTCCCAGCAGAAGCAGGAGGCATATCGCAAGATTCTTCATCGCAATCGGATTATTAAGGTTAGTAACCGGGATTCTGCACGAGGTTGTAGTTGATATTGATTTCGCTCAACGGAATGGCCATCCAGTAGGTCTTGGGGGATTCGAACGTGCGGACGCCGCTCTCCTTCATCGTGGAGACCCGGTAGAAATCGGCCGCCGTCCTGCCGTCGAGGTTCCACGCCTTGGGACGCCGGGACATCGCTTCGCCCGCCTCTTTCCAACGGCGCAGGTCGTGGTAGCGCATGCCCTCCATCAGCAGTTCGATCGAACGCTCCCGGTGCAGCACCTTGCGCAGTTCGTCGCCGGTGGGAATGCCCCCGGCCAAGGCCCACGAATCCTTGAAATCGGGCAGCCCCGAGCGGCGGCGGACCAGATTCAGATAATTGAGGCTCGCGTCGCTCAACGACCCGTTGTATTCGAAATCGGCCTCGGCATAGCTCAGGTAGAGTTCCGCAAGGCGGATGTAAGGATAGGCGTACTTGCGGTAGGTCCACGACTTGGTGTCGTAGTTGAAGGCCGACTGGCGGTGAATCCACTTCTTGAGAATGTAGCCCGTACAGCTCTGGTACTCCTTCGAGGCGTCGAGCACGCTGCCCTGCATCTCGCCGGCGCGGCATTTGAGAATGAACTCCTCGCCGTTGATGGCGTACTTGCCGCGGTCGTAGCCCACCGACGCATAGAAGCGCGGCTCCTTGTAGACATGGAGGTTGGCAGTCTCCTTTTCGGCATTATAGGCATAGGGGTCGATATGCATGGTCTCGGGGTCTCGGTCCCACGGCAGGCCGTTGTGCGTGTAGTACATCTCCACGCACTCGAACGTCGGAACGATGTTGATGCAGAAGCCGTCGGTACTGTACGGCAGCTTCAGGCGCGCGCCTCCGTAACGCTGCAAGTGCCCGATGCCGGTCTGGTCGCCCATTGCCCAAAGGTACTCGGTCGTGTTCCAGAGCGGTTCGACGAAGCAGTCGTGGTAGTTGATCTCGCCGCGCTCGGCAGCGGTTGCAGCCGCAGTCGCGTTCGGGCTTTCGTAGAGCCTGTGCCCGTTGTCCTCGGCCAGCGTGATCGCTTCCTGGCAGGCGTCGAGCGCCCACTTCCACTTTTCGGGATTGTAGGTCTGGCTCATCAGCGGCGTGCCGTCGTTGTTGCGGAAACGCGCGTAGAACTCCGTGTTGCCGTTGCAGAGCGGACTGGCGGCATAGAGCAGCAGCCGGGCCTTCATCGCCTTGGCCGCCACCGAGGTGGCGCGCCCCAGGTCGGCATCGGGACGCGTCGGATACCCGTGCAGCAAATCGGCCGCGCGGTCGTAGGTCTCGGCGATGAACGTCACGCATTCGTCGAACGGACTGCGGGCCACATAGACCTGCTCCTCGGGAAGCCCCATGTCCAGCTGCCCCCTGACGAGGATGACCGGGCCGTAGTGAGTCAGCAGCACCCAGTGGTAATAGGCGATCAGAAAATAGGCTTCGCCCTTGAACTCGTCGGCCACGGACGGCGAGATGCCCGGGACTGCGTCGATATTGTCGATCATAATGTAACAGTAGCGGATGCCCTTGTACATGTCGTAGTTCGTGCGCCCGGACGGGGAAGAGGTCGTCGCGTCCCACAGACCGTAGTAGGTCTGGCTGGCGTTCTCCTCGTTGTAGAGCATGCTCTTGTAGGGAAAATAACGGGTCTGGCCGTTGGTGGCGGTGATAATGTCGTCGCCGGCGCAGAAGTCGGGCATGTAGCGGTAGGCCGCGATGTTGGGGGCGTAGGTGTAGAGCGTATTGAGGTACTTGCGGGCCTCCTTGGAGGTTTTGAAGATGTCCTCCTGCGTCGCCTGCCCCTCGGGAACCACGTCGAGGAAATCGCACGCGGCAAGCGCTCCGGCGCACGCAAACAGCAAAATGGATATGATTTTTTTCATGTCGCTCGAATTTTAGAAGTTATACTGAAGGCCGAGTTTCACCACGCGCTGCAACGGGTATTTCAAGCCGTTGCCGCTTCCCATTTCGGGGTCCCAGTATTTGAAGGGCGAAATGATGAACAGATTCGTGCCGGCCAGATAGGCGCGCAGGCTTTTGTACGTGAAACCCAGTTCGACGCTCTTCAGGCGCAGGTAGCTGCCGTTCTTGATCCAGAACGACGAGGTCTGCGTGTTGTTGGCGTTGTAGCGGTAATCCAGGCGCGGATAGGCGGCATTGGGATTGGGATCGGCTTCCGACCAGTGGTCGTCGGCAACGTACTGCGTCATGTTGAAGCCCGAATACTGATTGTCGCGGAACGGGTGCATGTCGTACATGCGCAGCGAGACGCGCGCCGTGCCCTGGAAGAAGAACGAGAAGTCCCAGCGTTTGTAGTTGACCGAGGCGCCGAAGCCGTACAAGATCTCGGGCACGGTGGGATAACCCAGCGACGTGCGGTCGTTGGCGTCGATCACGCCGTCGCCGTTCAGGTCGCGGTATTTGATGTCGCCAGGCAGATAATCGGGCATGAAGGTCTGCCGGGGCGAGTTGTCGATCTCCTCCTGCGAGGCGAAAAGGCCGTCGGCGACCAGTCCGTAAACCGAATTGACGGGTTTGCCCAGCACGGAGTTGTATTTGTTGGGCAGGTATTTCGCCTCGTCGCGGGCCTTCACCTCGTTGTGCGCATAGGTGAACGTTCCGCGCACGGAGACCAGCAGGTCCTTGTTGAACGCCTTGTTGTATTCGAGCGAAACATCGACGCCGCGGTTCTCCACCTCACCCAGATTGCCGTAGGGCGTGACGCCCGAAAGGCCCATCGTCGAGGGCAGCGAACGCCGCTGCATGAAGATGCCGGTACGATTTTCCTTGTAAACGTCGACGTTCAGCGTCAGGGCGTCGAACAGTCCCAGTTCAAGTCCTACGTTAAGTTTGGTGCTCTCCTCCCACGTGGCCAGGGGATTGCCCACGGTCTTGATCTCGTGTCCGGTCTGCTTGACGAAGTTGGGCGAAAACCACACGTAGAGCGCCTTGTTCATGTTGACCGTCGTGAGATAGGGGAAACGGACGATATTGTTGCTGCTGTCGGCCAGATAGTCGTTGCCCGAAAGACCGTACGAAGCACGGATTTTCAGCAGGTTCACCTTGCTGCGGATACCTTCCCAGAACGGTTCGCCCGACACGACCCACGCTCCGGCGATCGAGGGGAAAAACCCGAAACGACGACCCGATATGAAGTTCTCCGAGCCGTTGTAGCCGAAGTTGAACTCCATCAGGTAGCGGTTGTCATACCCATAGGTAAAACGTCCGGCGAGACCCTGCTCGCGGTAAGGGAGCACCTTGTACTCATCATTGGCGGGCTGATTGTCGACCTTCTCCTTCTGGTGGTAGACGAACAGGGCGTTGACGTCGTGTTTGCCGAACGTGCGCGAATATTCGATCTGCCCCTGCAACGAGATCTCACGGTAACCGTTCCGCCCCGTGGAGGTTCCCAGATAGGACGATCCGGGCGTGCCGATGCTTTGCAGGTTGTAGTCGAAAGTCCCGTCGCCGTTGTCGGTATAGTCGGTCATTTCGTAATAATAGGGAGAAAAAGAACGGTAAGTCGCCGCATAGGTCTTGTTGTAGAACGAGACCATGCCCCGAACCTTCAGTCCCTTGGTGACGAAATCGAGGTCCTGGTCCACCGAGAAGGTCGTGGTGATGTACTGCGTATGGCGCTGTCCGTATCCGCGGCTCAACAGGGCATAAGGATTGATGTCCGTAGAACCACCGTCCCACGAAGGGGCATTTCCGAAAATCGGGTCGTCGAGATCCTCCACGGAGCCTTTGGGATAGATGGCCGGGAAAGCGACCGGATTGGCGCGCATCGTATAGTAGAACAGGTCTTTCACCTCTTCGACGGGACGGTGCCAGAAAAGCAGTTGCGTGTTCATCTTCAGACTCACGCGGGTCGTTCGGGTGAGCTGCGCGCCGACGTTGGCCTGGAAAAGGTATTTCTGCGAATTGATGTTGGTGTTGAATTTCGACTCCGCGGGCTTCTTCAGGATACCGTTTTCGTTGAAGATCGAAGCATTGAGGAAATAGTCGACCACCTTGCCGCCGCCCCGCACATTGAGATTCATGTTCTCGTTGACCGTAAAATCCTTGAAAAGCATCGAATACCAGTCATTGTCGGGATAGACGTAGGGATTGAGCCGGTTGCGCGTGCCCGTGATCTTCTCGTCCGAAAAGTGCTGCACATAAGTTTCGCCCGCCGGGGTGCGGGTGCGCAGCGCCTCGTTGTAGTTCTCCATGTAAGTCACGCCGTCGGCGATGTCCTGCACGCGCGTCGGCATCGAAATGCCCGATTCGAGACGAACGTTGATCGCCATCTTCTCCGACTGACGGCCGTTTTTGGTGGTAATGATCATTACGCCGTTGGCGCCGCGCGAACCGTAGAGCGCCGTGGCCGTGGCGTCGCGCAGGATCGAAAACGACTCGATCGCCTCGGGCGGAATGTTGTTGAGCATCTCCGAGACGATCTCCACGCCGTCGAGAATCAGCAGCGGCGATTTGTTGGCCCCGAAGGTCGAGATGCCGCGAATCCAGAAATTCGCACCGTCGGCGCCGGGTTCGCCCGACGACTGGGTCGAGATGACGCCGGCGATCTTGCCCGCGAACGAGGTCGAGAGGTTGCTCGACGTCACCTTGAGCGTACTGGGACGCACGACCTGCACGGCTCCCACCAAACTCTCCTTCTTCTGCGTGCCGAAGGCCACGACCACCACGTCGTCCATGACGTTCGACGCCTCGATCAGCGTCACGAGCTTGAACAGTTCGACATCGGCGACGGCGATCTTCTTGGTGTCGTAGCCCAGAAAAGCGAAGGTGACGTGTTTCGTTCCCGCCGGCACCTTGAGGGTGTAGTTGCCGTTGATGTCCGAGGTGGCGCCGACGGTCGTCCCCTCGACATAGACCGAAACACCGACGATGGGCTTGTTGTCGGCCGAAGAGATCACCGTCCCCTGCAAGACGATTTCCCTACCGGAATTCGCAGCCGGGAGGGGGGGGTGACGGCGGCGTTTTTCCGAGCGGGCGCTTTCGAGATGATCACTTGGTTTTCGCGCACCCGTCCGGTCAGCTCCGTTCCCTTGAGGACCGCGGACAGCAGTTCGTCGATGGTCGCAGACCTGACCGAAACCGAAACCCGGCGGTCGAGCAGCGGCCGCACGTCGTCGGTGTAAATGAAGGCGTAGCGGCTGGTCCGCTCGACCTCGGCAAAGACGCTCGACAGCGTTGCGTCCTTCATCTTCACGGTCAGCGACGATTTGGCCCCGGCGTCCTGCCGGGAGGCCCGGACGGGCTGGAGATTCACCGGAAGCAACATCGCCGCCGCAAGAATCCGCAGCATACGGCATGTCGAGCCACTCCTCACAAAGAAAAGTTTCTTCATAAGTAACAGTATTAAGGTTAGTATTTAAGACTGGAATTGGTTGTCAGCGATATACGGCGTCGGCGCAATCGTCGGGGGCAGGCCTCACCGCCACCGAGCCGTCGGGCCCCCGGACGTAGGCGATCCGGAAAATGTCGGAGAGCACGTCGAGCGTGCCGTCCAGGTCGTCGAACAGGATCAGCTTGCCGGTACACTTCCGGCTCCCGATCTCCCCGGAGCAGGTTATTTCGATCTTGTAGAACGCAGCCACCTTTTGCAGGACTTCGAACAGCGTGTTCGAGGTGAAGAACAACAGTCCGTCCTTCCAACTGATGTATTTATAGGGATCGACCTCGTAGACCGAATAGCTGCCGTCCTTCATCGAGAAGCGTTCCGAAGGATTCAGCGTCACCGATTCGCCGTTGGCCACGTCGATGGCCACGGAGCCTTCGACCAGCACCACGGCCGACGAACCGTCGGCCCGGGGCGCGGTCGTCACGTCGAACGACGTGCCCAGCACGCGGGTCGCAAAATGGTCGGTGTGCACGATGAAGGGACGGTTCGCATCCTTCGCCACCTCGAAATAGGCTTCGCCCTCGACGAAGACGTCGCGCGTGTCCCCGAACGCCGACGGGAAACGGAGCACCGACGCCGAATTGATCCACACCCGCGTCCCGTCGGAGAGTTGCAGATGTGCGCGCTTGCCCTTGGGGACCACCAGTTCGCTCGTATGCACGCGCACCTCCTGCCGGGGCGTCCTGCGATCGGTCTCCGCCCCTTCGTTCTCCTTGCCGTCGATCAGGATTTCGCCCTTGGGCGTAAGGCTGATACGGGCGATGTCGTCATACACCTCGCGGCTGCCTTCGCGGGTCACGAGCGTGATGTTTTCATAGGCCTCGGCCGAAGGCAGCCCGGAACCCGTGAAATCCGCACTCCAGAACAGGGCCGCCACAACGCCGGCGACCAGCAGGGAAGCGGCGGCGAAGAGCGCCGTCCGGTTGCGGCGGCGGGGAGGGGCTGCAAAACGGCGCCGGGCGTAATGGTCGGTCAGGATGCGGTCGAGCAGCAACTGTTTCTCCACGGACGGCAGCGCGGGATGGGTCTTGCCCACACGGCGCACCAGGCTCACGGCGCGCTCGAATTCGACCAGGTCCTGCGGATGGCGTTCGGTGTAACCGCACCAATAGCCGTCCTGCGCCCGCTCGGGATCGAGACACCACAAAACGAAGTCCGGGTCGGAGGTGAAGAACTCCGCCGTGTGCTTCTTAATATCGTCCGGTTTTATCATTGATTCCAACGTAATCTTCAAACTGCATGCTGCGGCTGCGGCGCCGCGCTCTCCCCTATGACGGCGAATCCGCCGTTTTGTCCCCCTCGAACCGCAAAAAACAGCGTCCGCCGTGTCAAGTGGCTATTTTCATCGTCTTGCCGCACTCCCTGCCCTTCCGAAGTTTGCCCAGCCCCTTCGACACGAACTTGCGGACGGCGTGGGGCGTGGCGTCGAGTATGACGGCGATGTCGTCATACTCCATCTCGTAGACGAAGCGCAGCAGCAGCGCCTCGCGCTGCTTGGGCGAGAGCTGGTTGAGCAGCGACTCGATCGTTTGGCGGATGCGCAGCACGTGCTCCGATTCGATCATCGCGTCGAGCGAGGTCAGCGACACCCGCAATCCCGGCTCCCGGTCCGAAAGGTCGCATTTGTCCACCCGCGAACGGTGCAGATCGACCAGGCGGTTGTGAACGATCCGGAAAAGGTAGGCCTTGATGTTGACGATGCGGCCCAGGTCGACCTGGCGGGTCATAATGTCGAGGAATATGTCGTGGATGACATCCTTGACCGTTTCGTTGTCGAAACCGAACCCCATGCCGTAGGCATAGAGCGCATCGGCGTAACTGTTATACAACATAACATATACGTCGGTCTCTTCGGCATACTGCCGGTCGATTCGTCGGGTGTCGTACTTGCGTTGCCGAAACATTCGGTTCATTGGTTTGGTCGGTCATTCGATATAACGGAAAACCGTCCGGTTTGTCCCCCTGCAAGCGGTAAAAATCGAATAAAAAATGCGAAATAGCAAATTTTCGCCCCCCCCCGGGGACAAAACCGGAAACAGTTCGTCTTAAATTCGAAACCAATCTCTTTCGGAAAAATGATACGAAAACCGTATTTCAGTCTGTTCCTGCTCTGCCTGCCGCTCTTCTCGCTGTGCAGTTCGGGAAACGACGATCCCGCACCCGCCCCTGCACCTGGAAAAGAGTGGCTCGATCCGATTCGCGTCGCCACCTACAACATCCAGTACGACAACTCTTCCGATCAAGACAACAAATGGACGACCCGCCGGGATTTGCTTCGCCAACTACTCCAGAGCGAGAAGTTCGACATCTTCGGAGCGCAGGAGCCTTATCTGACCCAGATCAAGGACATCGAGCCGTTCCTCGACGGATACACCTGGGTCGGAGAAAACGTCATCGGTGACAAAACGGCCCAACGACGCCACTACAACCCCGTTTTCTACCGCAAGGACAAATTCGAAGTATTGGATATGGGATCGTTCTGGTACTCCGAAACGCCTTCCGCCCCCGGGTCCAAAGGCTGGGACTCCTATTCGCCCCGCATGTGCAACTGGGTGCATTTCCGCATCCGCGCGAACGGACGGGAATTCTACCATTTCAATTCGCACTTCGACCACATAGGGACCACGGCCCGCGCCGAGAGCGCCAAACTGCTGGTGGCCAAGGTCCGGGAGATCGCAGGCGGCAAACCGGCCTTTTGCACGGGTGACTTCAATTCGAACCAAAACACCGAAGCCTACAAAACGATCGCCGGATCAGGCATCCTTGCCGACAGCTACGTCCGCTGTCCGTCCAAGACCAACGGAGACTGGCCCACCTACAACGGCTACAAATACATCTCGACGCCTCCCGCCGCTGCGTCGCGCATCGACCACGTCTTCGTCACGCCGAAGGACACGAAGGTCGTTTCGTGGCGCATCGTCAACAACAGTTACAACCGGAAATACCCCTCGGACCACTTCCCGGTCGTGATCGAATGGTCGCTGGCCGAATAGCCAGCCTTGCTGCCGGCAAATAAAACCTCTTCGCCAGTTGGCGAAGAGGTTTTATTTGCCAAGGGATAAACGGAACGGACAGAAGCGCTTTTTTCCGCGCCCAGAGCCGGAAACCATCCCCCTTTCCGCTTTTACCCGCGAGTGTCTCCGATTATTGAAAAGAAATTCGTATCTTTGTGGGCTTGTTTCACGATAAGCGCAATTTGTCTGACAGCAACATAAACGAAACGAATAAATGGCGTTACAATGCGGCATCGTCGGCTTGCCGAACGTGGGTAAATCGACCCTTTTCAACTGTCTGTCCAATGCAAAGGCACAGGCGGCAAACTTTCCTTTCTGCACCATCGAGCCTAATGTGGGCGTGATCACGGTCCCCGACCGGCGGCTGATCCGCCTCGCGGAGATCGACAACCCCAAGCGCGTGGTCCCGACGACGATCGAAATCGTCGACATCGCGGGCCTCGTGAAGGGCGCCTCGAAGGGCGAAGGTCTGGGCAACAAATTTCTGGGCAACATCCGCAACACGAATGCGATCATCCACGTCCTGCGGTGCTTCGACAACGGCAACATCACCCACGTCGACGGCTCGATAGACCCCGTGCGCGACAAGGGCATCATCGACACCGAATTGCAGCTGAAGGATCTCGAAACCGTCGAGAACCGGCTCTCCAAGACCCAGAAGCAGGCCACCTCGGGCGGCGACAAGCAGGCCAAGCGCGCCGTGGAGCTGCTCTTGCAGTACAAGGCGGTGCTGGAACAGGGGCTTTCGGCCCGCACCGTGGAACTCGACAAGGAGGACCGCAAACTGGTCGCCGACCTCAACCTGCTGACCGACAAGCCCGTGTTGTACGTCTGCAACGTCGACGAAAAGAGCGCCGCGACGGGCAACGCCTACACCGAGGCCGTCCGGGAGGCCATCGCCGGCGAGCGGGCCGAAATGCTCGTCATCGCCGCCGCCACGGAGGCCGACATCGCCGAACTGGAAGACTTCGACGAGCGGCAGATGTTCCTCGAAGACCTGGGACTGGAGGAGTCGGGCGTGGCGCGCCTGATCAAATCGGCCTACAAATTGCTCAACCTCGAAACGTTCTTCACCACCGGGGCCGACGAGACCCGCGCCTGGACCTACCTGCGCGGCATGAAAGCCCCGCAGACGGCCGGCATCATCCACACCGATTTCGAAAAGGGGTTCATCCGCGCCGAGGTGATCAAGTACGACGACTACACCGCCCTGGGTTCGGAGAAGGCGTGCCGCGATGCGGGCAAACTGTCGATCGAAGGCAAGGAGTATGTCGTCGAGGACGGCGACATCATGCACTTCCTGTTCAACGTCTGACGCCGCAAACCGGGATCGTAAAAAAATTAAAGAATACAGCTATGGAAAGACCAGTTCGGGTGCGCTTCGCGCCCAGCCCCACCGGGCCGCTGCACATCGGCGGCGTCCGTACGGCACTGTACAACTACCTGTTCGCCCGCCGGCACAAGGGAACGATGATCCTGCGCATCGAGGACACCGATTCGCAGCGGTTCGTCCCTGGAGCGGAGGATTACATTCTGGAATCGCTCAAATGGTGCGGCATCGAGATCGACGAAGGCGTGGGCGTCGGAGGGCCTCACGCCCCCTACCGCCAGAGCGAGCGGCGCGAAATCTACCTCAAATACGCCCTGCAACTCGTCGAGGCGGGCTGGGCCTACTACGCCTTCGACACGGCCGAGGAATTGGACGCCCTGCGCAGGGAGGCCGAGGCGCGCGGCGAGGCGTTCGCCTATAATTATGCGGTGCGCGAAAAGCTGGCCACGTCGCTGGCGCTGCCCGCCGAGGAGGTGAAGGCGCGCCTCGACCGCGGCGACCAGTGGGTGATCCGCTTCCGGATGCCCGAAAACCAGACCGTCGAAATGGACGACCTGATCCGCGGCCACGTGGAGGTCAACACCTCGACGCTC